>Ga0182024_10005873_pt1 | contig 27233 bp, 21 predicted proteins | sample P32metaG_FD_120480 | JGI IMG/M metagenome (GOLD analysis project Ga0182024, IMG submission 120480) | Permafrost microbial communities from Stordalen Mire, Sweden - P3-2 metaG (Illumina Assembly) | ecosystem: Environmental > Terrestrial > Soil > Wetlands > Permafrost | place: Sweden: Stordalen...
CGCTGATCTTCGTGTGGCGCTCCTTCTACGCCATGCGGATCGAAGGCGCGAAGCGCTAAACAATCAGTTGGATCGTAGCGGGAGCCGACTCCCGCCCATCGAGCGTCACCGAGACGAGATACTCGTCCGGTTCCATCTGCGGCGGCAGCAGAGCATTGATCTGGCGCAGGCCGCGCTCATCCGGTGTCGAGAGATACGTCGCCGGTAGATCGGCTCCATCGAGACGCAGCGTGATGCCGGCTTTCGCCGCGCTATCCGGGAGTCCCGCTGCCCACAAAGACATGCAGCTTTCGACGCCGGTTCGCACACGGTTCGATTCGTAGGTTTTTCCGTCAGTGACGCCGGCGATGGTCAGCGTCTCTGAAATCGGGCCGGGGGCGCGGCGCTGTTCGCGCGAAAGATCGATGGGAATGCGGGCGCGATTGCTCCAGGCGCCATCGCCGACCGCGACGCGCACATCGAACCAGCCGCGTGAAACTCCCGGCGCAAGTTTACAGTTAGCCTGCCAGCCTTCTCCTGCGTAATTTCTCACGCCGACCGGACGACAGGCGTACGGGCCCACTTCGACGAAAACGCTATCGCAATTCAGATCGCTTCGCGAGCTGGTAAACCAGACCGTGATGTAATGGTCGCGATCGCTGCGGAACTGATGATCGCGCGTCCAGGTATTTTCGATGCAGACCAGCGCCGGCGCTTCGCCTGACCGAGCGATCTGCGGCCATTTGCGATAACCGACGGCCTGGGCGCGGCAATCGTGCTCGCCCAGCAGACGGGTATTGACGAATCCGGCGGTGCGCAGAAACGCCATCAGGCAGGAGGTGTTGGGGCCGCACCAGTTGTCGAACTGGCCGGCTAACTCGGTGGTTTCGTAAAACTCCAGTAGCGGAATCGCGTTCGGCTGCGGCGGATCGTCGGTGACCAGCGTCTCGATGCAGGCCATATCGGTGGTCAGCTCGCAGACGCGTTCCAGCGCGAGAAGCGGGTGCTTCAGGTGATAGAGAACGCCGAAGAAAAGTACGATATCGAAATGTCCAATGTCGCGTGGCGAGAGATGGCACACGTCCTCGACGATATATTCCACTTTCGAATTAAGCAGCTTCTTCGCTTCGAAAAACGTCTGCTGTCGCGCGGAATCCACCGCGACTACGGTGGCGCCGCGGCGCTCCATTTCGAAGCTGAACCAACCGTCCCAGGCTCCGATGTCGAGCACGCGCTTGCCGCGCAGGTCCTGCGGGATCGGATATTTGGCGATGCGCTCGCGGAGCTGGTCAATGGTCTGGATGCCGGGAATCACGCGGCCATCGGGCAGATCGATGCTGTGATACCAGCCCAACTGGTCCAGCTGGCCGATCAATTTGCTGATTCCTTCGGTGGTTTCCTGATTACGGGCGCGTTGCATCGTTATCGAAATTATACTGAGTACAGACAATGAGACGCCTGTTCACCGTGATCTTCACTATGACGATTGCAACTGCCGCCATCCCCGATCTGAACGAACTGAACCGCATGATCGCGCGCTACGCGCCGGCGGAACTGCGCGCCGATACGTCGCAGCTTGCGCCCGGTGATCGCCAGGCGCTCGAAAAACTGGTGGAGGCGGCGCGGGTGATCGATCGGATTTTCATCACCCAGCTTTGGAGCGGCAACGCGGCGTTGCTCGACCGGCTGAAGAAAGACACGTCGCCGCTCGGCAAGGCGCGGCTGCATTATTTCGACCTGAACAAAGGTCCGTGGTCGGATCTGGACGATCACCAGGCGTTCCTGCCGGGCGTTCCGCCGAAGAAATTACCCGGCGCGAATTTTTATCCGGAGGATATGACGCGAGACGAATTCGAGACGTGGGCGTTCAAATTACCGAAGAGCCAGCAGGACGAGGCTCGCGGATTTTTCAGCGTGATCCGGCGCGGCGCGGACAGGAAGTTATCGATCGTGCCGTACCCGGTCGCATACGGTCCGGATCTGAATCGCGCGGCGAAGCTGCTCGAGGAAGCCGCGGGGCTGACGCAGAATGCGTCGTTAAAGGAGTTTTTACGGCTTCGCGCGAAAGCGTTTTTGTCGAACGATTATTACACGAGCGACGTGGCGTGGATGAAGCTGGACGCCCCCATCGACATCACCATCGGGCCGTATGAAACGTATAACGACGAGTTGTTCGGGTACAAAGCGGCGTTCGAGGCGTATGTCACGCTGCGCGACGATCGCGAAACGGCCAAGCTTAAAACCTTTGCCGACCATCTTCAGGAGATCGAAAGTAATCTGCCGGAAGACGCGAAGTATCGCAATCCGAAGCTGGGCGCGCTGGCGCCGATTCGCGTGGTGAATGAGATTTTCGCGGCGGGCGACGGCGCGCACGGCGTCCGCACGGCCGCGTTCAATCTGCCCAACGACGAGCGCATCGTGCGCGCCATGGGCTCAAAGCGGGTGATGCTGAAGAACGTCCAGCAAGCGAAATTTTCGAAGACGCTGGAGCCGATCGCCAAACGTGTGCTCTCCTCCGCCGATCAGCGCGACCTCAGCTTCGATCATTTCTTCACGCATATTCTGGCGCATGAAATGACGCACGGCATCGGGCCGCAGGAAAATGTCCGGCAATCGCTGAAGGAGCTGCATTCGGCGATCGAAGAAGCGAAGGCCGATGTGACCGGGTTGTTCCTGCTTCAGTATTTTTACGATCACAAGCTGCTGCCCGAAGGCGAGCGTCCGCTGTACACCACATTTCTGGCGTCGTCGTTCCGGACTTTGCGATTTGGCGTGCATGAGGCGCACGGCAAGGGGATGGCGCTGCAATTCAACTATCTGACCGACAAAGGAGCATTCGTGGCGAAACCGGATGGGACGTTTGCGGTCGATTTCACGAAGATCAAAGGCGCGGTGCGCGATCTGGTTCACGATCTGTTGACCATCGAAGCGACGGGCGATTACGCGCGCGCGAAAAAGATGCTGGATGAGCTGGGAGTGTTGCGGCCGGCGATGACCCAGGCGCTCGGGCGGCTGACGGATATTCCGACGGACATCGAACCGGTTCGGTAGAGGAAATGGAAATGGCAGGTCAGAGACCTGCCCCACTTAGCTCGCGGTCGAGCCAGCTTAGATATTCTTCGGAGCCGTCCACTATGGGGATCGCGATCGCTTCGGGAACTTCGTAAGAGTGAACGGCGGCGAGTTCGGTCTTCAACGACGCGAAGAGATCGCGGCGAGACTTGATCAGCAGAACGAACTCCTGCGCCTCTTCAATGGCGCCTTTCCACCGATAAATGCTGCGTGCGCGCGGCAGGATGTTCACGCATGCGGCGAGGTGCTTATCGATCAGATGGCGGGCGATGCGTTCGGCCTGCTCCTCGGAATCGCAAGTGCTCAGGACGACGATTTTGTCGGTCATCGAGCACTAGAATATCGTCTATTCGTGGCGTAGCGCGATCATCGGGTCCACTTTCGACGCACGACGGGCCGGCAGATAACAGGCGATCAGGGCGACCGCGCTCAACACAGCGGCGACGCCGGCGAAAGTGAATCCGTCGGTGGGCGTGACTCCGAACAGAAGTGAAGCCAGCAGGCGGGTGACGCCGAATGCGCCGGCCAGCCCGACCGCGATCCCGATCCCGGTCAACCCCATGCCTTGGGCCAGCACCAGCCGCATTACCCTCGAATTATCGGCGCCGAGCGCGCGGCGAATTCCGATCTCCTGGGTGCGCTGCGCAACCGAATAAGAAATCACTCCGAAAATGCCGACCGCGGCCAACACCAGCGCGAGCGCGGCGAATCCTCCCAAGAGAATGGAATTGAAACGCGGCGCAGCTACGGCGGAGGAGACGTATTCGTCCATCGTCTTGACGTCGGAAATCGGAAGATCGCGGTCGAGCGAGTGGATTTTCGCCCGAATCGCGTTGGCGAGTTGCTTCGGGTCGCCGTGAGTTCGCGCGACCAGATAGACCGGCGTCGTAGGCTCCTGCAACGTGGATATGAAAACCTCGGCGTTCGCGCCGCGATCGAGCGAGCGCTGATGCACATCGGCGACGATTCCGACAACTTCGTAGGTTTCATCAGTGTGTCCCCATTGGATGAACAGCCGCTTGCCCACGGCATCTTCGTTCGCGAAAAATTGGCGGGCCAGGGTCTGGTTGATGACCACCGTGAGCGGCGCGCCTTTACGATCGGCCGCGGTAAACACACGGCCCCGCTCGATGGGGATGTTCATCGCTGCGAAATAGCCGGGCAAAACGCACAGCACATCGGTGGCCGGTTCCTCGCCGAATTTTGGACGCGGACGGTCGGCGCGCCACAGGCCGGTTCCGGGGATGACGCGGCCGAGCGGCAGGAAATGACTGGTGCCCGCGGCTTCGACGCCGGGCAGCGAGCGTACTTCCTCCAGCATCCGCATATTGAATTCGAGCATTTTGCCGGAATCGCGTCCGAAGCTGCTTTCCGAAATCTGCATGGAAAGGATGTGCCGCGCGTCGAAGCCGGGATCGACGTTGGCGAGCTTGGCGAAGCTGCGGATCAGTAGGCCCGCGCCCACCAGCAGCATCATCGAAAGCGCCACCTCGGCGACGACGAGCGTGCCGCGCAGAAAGCTGCGGCCTCCGGTGAGGGAGCGCCCGCCATCGCGCAGGGATTTCTGCACGTCCGCCCGGGCCGCCTTAAGCGCGGGGGCGAGCCCGAACAGGATGCCGGTAGCCAGCGAGATCGCGGTGGCGAAAAGGAATACAGTGGCGTCGATGCGAACGGTCTTGAGGTTCGCGTAGTTGATGGTGTCGGGCAGCGCGGCGGTCAGCAGGCTGGTGGCCCAGATACCGATCAGAAAACCAGCGCCTCCGCCGATTGCGGCGAGCAGCACGCTTTCCACCAGGAGCTGCCGCGCGATCCGAGGCGCTCCGGCTCCAAGCGCGGCCCTGATAGCGATCTCCCGCCCGCGTCCGGCGGCGCGCATCAACATTAAGTTGGCGACGTTGGCGCAGGCGATCAGCAGGACCAGCGCCACCGCGCCGAGCAGAACGAGAAGCGGCGTTCGCACATCGCCGATAGCCTGCTCCCGCAAGCCAACGACCTCGATTCCCCATTTACTGTTGAAATCCGGGCGTTCCTGCTGCAACTGCGGCGCGAGGACGTTCATATCCGCCTGCGCGGTGGAGACGATAGCGCCGTCTTTGAGCCGCGCCACGGTGATGAGGTAACGCCCGTTCCGCAACGCTTGAGCGCGATCGATGGCCAAGGGCGTCCAGATTTCCGCCTTGGTGGCGGGAAAGCGGAAACTCGCCGGCATGACTCCCACGATGGTCACGCTCTGGTTGTTGAACAGCATTTTGCGGCCAACGACGTTGGGATCCGCGCCGTAGCGGCGCCGCCAGAGCGACTCGCCCACGATGACCACCGTATCGCTGCCAGGAACGTCTTCCTGCGGCCGGAACCAGCGGCCCACAATAGGTTTGACGCCGAGGATGACGAAATATCCATCGGACACGGACATCGCGTCGACCACCTCGGGCTCGCCATCGCCGGCCAGGCTGACGTCGTACTCGACCATGGCCGAAATGCGTTCGAAGGAATGATTCCGGGCCTGCCACTCGAGAAAGTTGAAGGGATTTACGACGTTGGCTTTCGATGTGCGCGGGCTCTGTTCCCACACCATCACCAGGCGATCCGGATTTTCAAAAGGCATCCGCTGAAGCATCACCGCATTCACCACGCTGAAGATCGCGGTGTTGGCTCCGATTCCGAGCGCGAGCGCGGCGGCGGCCATGATGGTAAAGCCGGGATTCTTGAGGAGCATCCGCAGGGCGAAGCGAAGGTCTTTTCCCATGCCTTACCGACGCTTATTTACCCAGTTTGGATAGTTTCTTACGGATTTCGGCGGCGTTTTTCGCGTCTGGAGAAATTTCCAGGTACTTAGTGTAGGCCTCGCGCGCTCCGTTGCGATCGTGCATTTTTTCATCCGCTTCGCCGAGTCTTAAGAAGGCTTCGGCCGAACCCGGATCCCACTTGGTGGCTTCGTCGAATCGCCGCACCGCGGCTTGATATTTGCCCTTTTTAAAATAGAAATTCCCGGTGGTGATGTTTCTTTCGGCTTCGAGCGGATTGAGCGTGTACTCCTTCGGCTTGAGCGATTCGTCTTCCTCGGGCGGCTCCTGTTCCTTTTGCGCGGGCGGCGGCGTTTTCTTGGGAGCGGGAGGTTGCTGTGCCGATAGAATCGCACTCACGAAGCAGCTGGCGAAAATGAGGCGGTGAACCACGATTCCAGTATATAAACGGCGGCGGGCACGATACACTTGGTCGAACTCATGCGGCACTGGCTGGTCCTGATTCTTCTGGTGGTTTCCGGGCTGCTCAATTACATCGACCGCTCCAATCTGTCGGTCGGCGCAACCGATATTCAGAGAGATCTGCATCTTTCCAATTACCAGCTCGGCGTTCTACTTTCAGGCTTTTTCTGGACCTACGCGCTGTGCCAGCTCTGCTACATCGCCGGCTGGATGGTGGACCGCTTGAACGTGTGCCGCGTGCTTGCGGCCGGCGTCGCGATCTGGTCGATCGCAACGGGAGCCACGGGTTTCGCGGCGACGTTCGGGCTGATGTTCGGCCTGCGCCTGCTGCTTGGCGCGGGAGAATCGGTGGCCTATCCTTCTTATTCGCGCATCCTGGTAACCTGCTTTCCGGAACATCAGCGCGGATTTTCGAATGCCGCCATCGACGCGGGCACCAAGCTGGGGCCGGCGGTCGGCGCGCTGCTCGGCGGACTGCTGATCGCGCGCACCGGATGGCGCGTGTTTTTCGTGGTGCTTGGTTGCGCCGGAATCCTGTGGCTGGTCCCCTGGATCCAGTGGATGCCGCGCGCGAAACAACTTTCCTCGACACGCGATGCCGGCTCTCCCGATTTCGCGAAAATCCTGCGCCGGCCGGAACTGTGGTTTACGTCTCTCGGTTTGTTCGGTTCCAATTATTTCTGGTATTTCCTGATCACCTGGCTTCCGCCGTATCTAGAAAAGGAGCGGCATTTTCCGAAGACGAAAATGGCGGTGGTCAGCTCCGCGTCGTATCTGGCGATTGCGATTTCGGCGGTACTCTCCGGATGGCTTTCGGACCGGTTCATCGCCAACGGGCGCGGCACCACGACGGTGCGTAAGGGCTTCGCTGGAATCGGGCTGCTGCTCTCGACCACGCTGCTCCCGGTGGCGGCGATCGACAACGTAAACCTCGCGCTGCCGCTGTTGATCTTCGCTTGCGCGTGTTTCGGGATGTACACGGCGAACGTTTTCGCAATCACGCAAACCCTCGCGGGACCCGCGGCGGCCGGACGCTGGACCAGCGTTCAGAACGGCATCGGCAACCTGGCCGGGGTGGCCGCGCCGTGGTTCACGGGATGGGTGGTCCAGCGCAGCGGGCATTTCTTTCTGGCGTTTCTCGCCGCCACCTGCGCGGTGCTGATTGCGGCCGCGAGTTTCACGTTTGGAATCGGCCAGCTGACCCCGGTCGACTTCGGCTCGTCGAAAACGAGTGTGTGATATCCTTTGCCGTAACAGGAGCGAACGCGCATGGAACGAAAGACCGCCAAAGAATATCCGCAGGAGTTGCTGAATCTGTTCGACCGCTACGTTCACGGCGACATTGAGCGCCGCGAATTTCTGGACGGCGCCAAAAAATACGCCGTCGGCGGCCTGACCGCGACCGCGATCTGGGAGAGCCTCCGCCCCAATTACGCCTGGGCGCAGCAGGTCCCGAAAGACGACGCGCGCATCAAGACCGAGCAGGTCACGGTGCCCTCGCCGCAAGGCAATGGCAGCATCAAGGGATACCTGGTTCGTCCCGCGAAGGCCGGAAAATATCCCGGTGTTCTGGTGGTGCACGAAAATCGCGGCTTGAATCCTTATATAGAAGATGTCGCGCGGCGCCTGGGTACCGAAAATTTCATGGCCTTCGCCCCCGATGGGCTGACCAGCGTCGGCGGCTATCCGGGCGATGAAGAGAAGGGCGTGAAATTATTCGCCACCGTCGACAAACCTAAAATGACGGAGGATTTCGTGGCGTCGGCGATGTGGCTGAAGGGGCGTTCGGATTGCACCGGTAAAATCGGCGTCGTCGGATTCTGTTTCGGCGGCGGCATGGCGAACACGCTGGCGGTGCGGCTCGGCTCCGATCTTTCGGCCGCTGTTCCGTTCTACGGCGGTCAGCCGCCGGCGGCCGATGTGGCGAAAATCAAGGCGCCGCTGATGCTCCAATACGCCTCCCTCGATACGCGCATCACCGGCGGATGGCCCGCCTACGAAGAAGCTCTGAAGGCGAACCATGTTCACTACGAGGAGTTCGTCTACGAAGGCGCCAACCACGGTTTTCATAACGATACGACACCGCGCTACGACGAAGCGGCGGCTAAGCTCGCCTGGAAACGCACGGTTGAATTTTTCAACAAGAATCTCCGAAGCTCCAGCTAGAAGTTTCGCGAGGAGAGCTTCAGATCCGACAGCGCATCCACTCGCACCGGATCGTTGACCCATAATCCGATGGCGTAGTCGACGCCGATCGACAGGCCGAGCACGCGCGCCGCGGTCATCTGTAAATCCAGATAGTTTTTGCTCTTGATCTGGGTCTCATGGACCCGCATCGCGGCCTCCCAATCGGCGGCGACGTCGCTGATATCGATCACCACATCCGGCATTCGCCCGATGTGCTGCGTGATCGTGTAGAAATATAACGCCGTGACGCGATGAACCGGCAATTCGCGCAGCAGGCCGCCGTAGCGCGCGAGGCGGCAGGCATCGCGCGTCAGCTTCCCGGCGATCGAATGATCGGGATGCTGATTTTCGCCGGTGTCGGGCGCCAGCACGATTTCCGGCTGGAACCGGCGAATCTCGGCAGCAATCTTCAGGCTGTTTTTAGGCGAATATTGCAAATGACAGTCGCCGCCGAAATCCCAGAAGTCGATGCTAGCGCCGACCAGCCGGGCCGCGTCTCTCGATTCCTGTTCGCGCTGCTGGGGAGTTCCACTCGACCCCGCTTCGCCGCGCGAAAGTACGATCATCCGGACCTGGTTGCGCTTCTTGATTTCTTTGATCAGAATCGCGGCGCAGCCAAACTCGATGTCGTCGGGATGCGCACCGATCGCAAGAATGTTCACGCGACCACCGCTTCATAGAGACGCTCGTACAGCGGAATAAGTTTGGTGGTGCAGTATCGCGTCTCCGCCGTTTTTCGCGCTGCCGTGGAAATGCGCGCGTACAGACCATCGTCAGTCAGTAGCGCGGCCGCTCGCGCCGCTTGCGCCGCGATATCGCCTACCGGCTCGAGATATCCGTCGACTCCTTGCGTGATCAGCTCCGAAACTCCGCCAGTTTGCGTGGCCACCGGCGGCACCGCGCAGGCCATTGCCTCCAGCGCCGCCAGGCCGAACGCCTCCATTTCGCTCGGCAGCAGCAGAACATCGGCTTGCGGAATCAACTTTTCGATATGATCGCGTTTTCCCAGGAACTCCACGTGCGCCGAAATGCCCAACTCCCGCGCCAGCGCCTCCGCCGGGCCGCGTTCCGGACCGTCGCCCACCATCAGCAGCCGCGCGTCAGTGGACCGCCGCACCGCTTTCAAAATCCGCACGCAATCGAGCACGCGTTTGACCGGCCTGAAGTTCGAAATATGGATCAGCGTATTTCTCTTCGACCGCGGTTCCGCCGGCCGGTACAAATCGCAGTTTACGAAATTAGGAATCACTTCGATCGGCTTCGAAATCCCGAACACGTCCACCGTCTTCTCCTGCAAGTACCGGCTGATGGCAGTGATTCCATCGGACTGCTCGATGGAAAATTTGGTGATCGGAAAGTACGACCGGTCGATTCCGACCAGTGTAATATCCGTCCCGTGCAGCGTCGTCACGAAGGGGAGCCGGCGCTCGGAGGTCATCTGCTTCGCGAGCAGCGCCGCGATCGAGTGCGGAATCGCGTAGTGTACGTGCAGCAGGTCGAGGTCATAACACGCGGCCACTTCCGCCATTCGCGAAGCGAGCGCCAGGCAGTACGGCGGATAGTGAAACAGCGGATACGTCGAAACTTCGACTTCGTGATAATGGATCCCCGGAATCGCGGTATCGAGGCGGATCGGATTCGCGTAGCTGATGAAGTGAATATCGTGGCCGCGAACGGCCAGCTCCATGCCGAGCTCGGTGGCGACAATGCCGCTGCCGCCGTAGGTGGGATAGCAGGTGATCCCGATTTTCACGTCACTTTACCGGGTGCTGACCCAATCCATCCCATCCGGCCCGGTGCCGGTGGAAATTTTTCCGGTCATTTCGAGCGTCTTCAAATCCACCACGCCGACGTAATTATCGGCCGTCGCAGCGATATAGGCTTTCGAACCATCGGGGGCCACCAGTATTCCCGCGATCCCCGTGCCGATCTTGATCCTCTTGATCTCTTTCCGCGAAGGAACGTCGATCACCAGCAGATCGCCGGTGGTGAGATCCGAAATCAGCGCGCGCTTCCCGTCGGGTGTAAACTTCAGCCGGTTCGATCGCTTCGCTGCCACCGGGAAAGTCTGCGTCACGTTCTTTGCCGCGATATCGACAATCGAAACCGTGCCGTCGCCCGCGTTGGCCGCCCACAACTCTTTTCCATCCGGCGAAAGATCGAATCCCTCCGCGCCGCGTCCCACCTTGACCACGGTCTGATGCCAGTCGCCCGAATTCCCGGCGTGTTCGAAGACCGAAATCGTGGCGGAGGAGATGTTCGACGTGAAAATGATGCTGCGATCCTTGTTCAGCGCGACCATGTGGGTACCGTCCTGTCCCGTTCCGAGCACCCAATCGACGCGATTCGTTGCAGGATCGTAGCGGCCCACGGTTTTCGTTCCCTCGCAGGTAAAATACACTTTGCCATCAGCGGCGAATAAACCGTGCGGCCGCGTCATCGGCGCGACGTCCACGCGATGAATCTCCTTGCGCGACGCGATGTCGATCACCGAGAGCGTGTGACCCGGCGCGGGCCCGGTGCCGTAGTTCGATGCGACGGCGAGCTTGCCGTCGGTGGTCGCGACCACTTCATGCGGTCCGTCGCCGGTCGGAGCCTTACCCAGAATTTTCTGCGTCGCCGGATCGACAATCGCGACGTTACCCTCTTTATTGAGCACCAGCAGCTGCGCCGCCGCGCTCGAAGCGAAAATTACGGCCAGCAGTTTTACGCGATTCATCACACACACCGCCTTTCCATAAAGTAGTCTGACACGCTTTCAGCCGAGCAGGCTGCGAATCAGCACCGCTGGATGATCCGCCGTCACCGCCCCCAATTCCGCCAACTGCCGGCGGCATGAAGTTCCCGGCGCGACCACCACGTCGCCCGTTTTTCTGGCCTTCATCGCCGGAAGCAGCCGCCGATTCGCGATCGCCACCGACACATCGTAGCGCGAGCGCGCGTATCCGAACGATCCTGCCATGCCGCAGCAGCCCGCGTCCAGATCCGCCACGCTCGCGCCAGGCACTCGGGATAAGAGCGCGATCGTCCCTGGCAGCAACCCCATCGATTTCTGGTGGCAATGGCCATGCAGCAGAATTCGCTCCGGTCCCGCGCGCAGCGGCAAATCGAGCTGCGCGGCGAATTCCTCGAATAATACGCAGGCATCCGCCACCTGGCCGGCACGCTTCTGCTGGTCACCGCGCAACAATGACGGCACATCTTCTTTCACCGCGGAAAGGCAGCTCGGCTCGCAGAATAAAATCTTTTGGCCACGCTCCGCGATCGGAAACAGGCCATCGACCACTTTCGCCGCGTGCGCACGCGCGTCGGCGAGAAGGCCCTGCGAAATCAGCGGACGCCCGCAGCACCCTGGCCGGACGACGTTTACCGCGCAGCCGCCGCGCTCCAGAATCTCGACCGCCGCGATTCCGATTTCCGGCTCATAGTAATTCGTGAAAGTGTCGTTGAATAGAGTCACCGTTCCATCGCGCCGTGGATTTCGCGCGAGCCATCGCTCAAACGTCTGGTGTTTCCACGCCGGTAACGACCGCCTTCGATCCACATCCAGCAATTTTTCATTTACCCATCGCGCCGCGAAATTTCCGGCGATCCAGTTTGAGAGCGGCGCAAAGCGGCTACCCCAGGCGCTCAGCCGATGAATATTCCCAAGAGCGCGCGCCCGCAGCGGCGTCCCGTGGCGACTGTGATAATCGGCGAGAAACTCGCTCTTGAACCGCGCCATGTCGACGCCCACCGGGCACTCCGATTTGCAGGCGCGGCACTCCAGGCACAGATCGAGCACGCGATACACGCCCTCATCGCCCAGTCCCGATTCATCCAGTTGACCGGCAATCGCAAGCCGGAGCACGTTCGCGCGCCCTCGTGTCGAATCCGACTCCTCGCGCGTCGCCATATACGAAGGACACATAGTGCCCGAAAGTTTTTTCCGGCACGCGCCCACGCCGCTGCACATTTCCACCGCGCCCGACAGGCCGCCGAATTCGGAATAGTCGAAGAACGTCGCCGGATTCGCCGCGCGATACTTCGTCCCAAAGCGCAAATTTGAAACTAGCGGCGGCGCGTCGACAATTTTGCCCGGGTTGAAAATCCCCTGCGGATCGAAGGTACGCTTGATCTCGCGAAAGGCTTCGTACAGCGCATCGCCGAACATGCGTCGCATGAAGGGACTGCGCACCAGGCCGTCGCCATGCTCTCCCGAAAGTGCACCGCCGAATTCGACCACCAGATCGGAAATTTCGTTGGCGATCGATTCGAATTTCTTCAAACCTTCCTCGGTCTTCATGTTGATCACCGGCCGCACGTGCAGGCAGCCGACCGAGGCGTGCGCATAAATCCCCGCCGTGGTCCCGTGCGCTTCGACAATCTTCAGAAAACGCCCGATGAACTCGCTCAGCCGCGCCGGATCAACCGCCGTATCTTCGACGAACGGAATCGATTTCGCGTCGTCTTTCATGGCCATCGAAAGCCCTAGTGCGGCTTCGCGAAGGCTCCAGATGCGAGCCTGCGCCGCCGGATCGGTCTCGACGCGATAAAAATATCCCAGACCGCTTGCGCGCAGGTCCGCTTCGATCTCGCTCAGCCGCGGAGGCAGTTCGCTCTTCTCGTCCGCGTAAAACTCAACACACAGCGTCGCGCCCGGATCGCCTTCGATGAACGCGTTGCGAATTCGATCGAGCGCGATGTTCTGCCGGGTGTTATCGAGAATCGCTTTATCCATCACCTCGATCGCCGATGGACCGTGCCGCAGAATGACCGGCGACGCCGATAGCGCTTCGAGCAGGCCGCGGAATCCGATGACCATCATCGCTTTGACTTTCGGCAGTGGAACCAGCTTCAGCTTAGCTTCAAGGACCACGCCGAGCGTCCCTTCACTGCCCACCATCATCTTTGCCAGATTCACCCGACCATCTATGAATTCATCCAGGTTGTAGCCGCCGACCCTGCGCAGCACCTTCGGATACCGCCGCTCGATCTCCGCCGCATGTTCGTGCGCCAGCCGCAGCACCGACTGGTAACATCGCGCTTCGAGTGAATCGCCCTTGGGAATTTCGCCGCGCTCGATTTCTCGAAAATGCGCAATGCTTCCGTTCGACAGCGCGACCGTCTGTTCCAGCACGTGATCGATGGTTTTTCCGTACAGCACGCTGCGCGCGCCGCTCGAATTGTTGGCCATCATGCCGCCGATGGTGGCGCGGCTGGCGGTGGAAATGTCCGGCGCGAACCGCAGGCCCAGCGGCGCCAGATGCGCGTTCAGCTCATCGAGAACAATTCCTGGTTCGACGCGCGCCCAGCGCTCCTCGGCGTTCACTTCGAGCACGCGATTGTAGTATTTCGAAATGTCGACCTGAATCCCCTCGCCGATCGCCTGCCCAGCCTGCGAAGTGCCCCCGCCGCGCATGGTTAACGGACATCGGAATCGCCCGCAAATTTCGATGACACGCAAAATATCTTCGCGATTCTTGGGAATCACCACGCCGGCCGGCTCGATCTGGTAGACACTGGCGTCAGTCGAATAGAGCGCCCGCGAAATTTTGTCGAAGCGCACCTCGCCGGCGATCTGCCGCTCCAGTTCGCCGCGCAGCGCGTCCATATCGGCTGGTAGGTTCAAACCAGAGAATATCAGACGACTGTAATAATGGTTCGTGCTCCGCAAATCCGATCTGCCGACGCCGGCCCTGCTTCTCGACCTTGATGCTTTCGAAAAGAACCTCGCCCGCATGGCTGAAAGCGCCGGCAAATCCGGAAAAAAACTGCGCCCGCACGCCAAGGCACACAAGTGTGTCGACATCGCCCATCGCCAGCTGGACGCGGGAGCCGCGGGCATCTGCGTGGCCACGGTCGCTGAAGCCGAGCTGATGGCCAGTGCCGGAATCGCCGACCTTCTGCTGACGTCGCCGCTCGGCGAACCCGCGAAAATCTCCCGGATTGTCCGCACCGGCGCGATGGTCGTGGTGGATCATCCCGCTCAAGTCGCGTGGTATGCCCTGACAAATCGGCCCCTCGATGTTTTGATCGATCTGGACGTTGGCGATCATCGCACCGGTGCTCGCTCGGTAGATCAGGCGCTCGAAATCGCCCGCGCGGTTGACGCCGCCCCGAATCTCCGCCTGCGCGGGTTGCAGGCATACTCGGTCAGTGGATCGCACGCGTCCGGAGATGATCGCCGCCGCAACTCTCAACACACGTTTCAAATTGCCGCGGCCGCGCGCGACGCTTTGAAACATGCCGGATTCTCGACGGAAATTCTCTCGGGCGGTAGCACCGGAACGTGGGACGTCGATCTCGCGCTTCCCGAGCTCACCGAATTTCAAGCCGGCTCCTACGCGCTGATGGACCTCGCCTATCGCAAACTCGGCATCGATTTTCAGAACGCGCTCACGGTTCTCTCCACCGTCATCAGCGCAAATCACAATGGTTTCGCCACCGTTGACGCGGGCTACAAGGCGTTTTCCACCGATCGGCCGTTCGGGCCCGAAGCGGTGGATCTTGCCGGATCGAAATATCGCTGGGCCGGCGACGAATTCGGCTTCCTCGATCATCCTGACTTGAAGCTCGGTGAACGCGTCGAATTTATTCCGCCGCATTGCGACCCCACCGTAAATCTCTACGATCGCATCCACGCCTGCCGCGGCGTGTTCGTCGAAGCCGTCTGGCCGGTCATGGATCGATACAAATGCTGACCCGTCCCACGCGGGTTCGCCACCTGGTCCTCGCGATGACCGTCGCGGTCTACATGATCACCTACATGGATCGCGTGGTGATCTCCAACGCGGCTCCGGTCATTCGCAAGGAATTCGGATTCTCGCTGATCACCATGGGCTGGATTCTCGCGAGCTTCCGTTGGAGCTACGCGCTTTTTCAAATTCCCGGCGGATGGCTGGGAGACCGCATCGGTCCGCGGCGCGCGCTCACGCTGATCGTCACCTGGTGGAGCATCTTCACCTCCGCTACCGCGCTCGCCTGGAACGCCACGTCGATGATCGTGATTCGTTTTCTGTTCGGCATCGGTGAATCGGGCGCGTTTCCCATCGCCACGCGATCGCTGTCGCGCTGGCTGCTCCCCGGTGAGCGCGGATTCGCGCAGGGCATCACCCACGCCGGTTCGCGACTCGGCGCCGCGCTCACTCCGCCGCTGGTCGTTCTGCTGATCGTGCATTATGGATGGCGAGCCGCTTTCTACGCCTTCGGCGGACTCGGCCTCATCTGGGCCGCGCTCTGGTTTGTCTGGTATCGCGACGCGCCCGCCGAGCACGCGAGCGTCAATGCCTCGGAGCGGGAACTGATCCAATCCGCCACCGGTCCGCAGCGCGCTCAGGGTGCCGCCGTCCCCTGGCGCAGAATTCTTGCGAGCGAAACTCTGTGGTATCTCGCGCTCATGTATTTCTGCTACAACTACTGCCTGTCGACCTACCTCGACTGGTTCCCGACGTATTTAAAAGAATTTCGCGGATACACGCTGGCGCAGATGGGATTCTATGCCAGCCTGCCCATGCTCGCCGGAACCGTCGGCGATCTGGCAGGCGGCTGGCTCTCCGATATCCTGCTCCGTCGTACGTCCAACGTCAACCGCTCGCGTCGTGTGGTGGCGATTTCGGGATTTCTTATCGGCGCCATCGCGATCCTGCCGGCGACCCTGACGGCAAATCCGAAGATTTGTGTCGCGCTGAGCTGCCTGGCTTTCTTTGGCATTGAAATCACCGTGGGCGTCTCCTGGGCGATCCCGCTCGATATCGGCGGCGATTGCGCCGGCTCCGTGTCATCGGTAATGAATATGTGCGGTAATATAGGTGGCGCAATTTCGCCGACTGCGCTGGCGTATCTGGTTAAGGCCTACGGCTGGAACGTGCCGTTTCTGGTCACGTCCGGGCTGTGCCTCGCCGCCGCATTATTATATGGCAAAATCGATGCCGGGAAGCGCATTTTATGAAGATTAACAGCGATAAATGTGTCGCCTGCGGTAATTGCACTTATGTCTGCCCGATGGGTGCCATCTACATCGACCCGAATCTCCACCGCGCCACCATTAATCGCGACGAATGCGTCGAGTGCTACTCCTGCTATAACGGCCTCAGCCAGGAGCATCTGAATCCCACCTTCGTGCGCACGATTCGCAAAATTTTTCAGATGCTGCGGATCCGTTTCGATCCCGAGCCGGATGTTTGTCCCACCGCCGCATTCGAGCCGGATGAACTGACCTGGCCGCGCGTGGTGCGCCGCGCTTTCTCCGATCCGCGCGTCCCGCACGAATCCACCGGCGTTCACGGACGCGGCACTGAGGAAGTCAAAACCAACGACGTCAGCGGCCGCGTGAAAATCGGCGAGGTCGGGTTCACCATTGAATTCGGCCGTCCCGGAGTCGGCGTCCGCTTTCGCGATATTCAGAAGATGTGTTGGGCGCTGGCCCAGGCCGGCGTCGCGTTTGAAAAGAAGAATCCGGTCACTTCCTTGATGACCGACGTCTCCCGCGGTGAGATCCGCCAGGATATTCTCGACGAAAAAGTTCTCTCCGCCATTGTCGAAATCAAAGTTCCCATCGCCCGCGCCGAGGAAATCATCCGCCTGGTCTGGGAGGTCGAAAAGCAGGTCGATACGGTGGTCGCGCTGGGCGTCGGCGCGCGTTGCGACGAGCAAGGCGAGGAAACCGTGATCGCGCCCATTCTGGAAAAGCTCGGCTACAAATTGGAGCGCGCGAAAACCAATGCCGGCCTGGGACGGATTACCAATGCCGTTGCCGCCGAACCCGCACACGAACCGGTGACCGCGCCATGACCAATACGCTGCATCGCTTCGGATCCGCCGAAAGTTTTCATGACGATTATGTGGTCTTCGCCATCGCCAGCAAAGGCAAGAACGAGCAGGGCGCTCTGCCGCGATTGCGCCGTTTCCTCGAAATGGCGGTGTCCTTCAGACCGGTGAACCTCGGTGACGCAATCCACGGAGGCGCGCTGCGCCCCTGCCGCAAAATGAATCCGGCGTCGCATTGGAATCGCGACGTTCAGCCCGACTTCAAGGCCGTGATCAACGGTCTGGACGCGCCCACCACGGTCGCCGCCGTCTTCGACAATCGCGTCGCGGCCGAGGATTTTGTGAGAGCCGTGCGCCAGGCCGATCTCGGCCTCAGCATAAATATTTCCACGTCGATCGATGGCGCCGAGCAATGCTGCCACGCCGCCGGCATTCCCCGCCACAGCGTCGGCTATTCGTTAGGCTTCGAAGGGAAGACCGAAAAACTGCCGGATACCAACGTGATGCTTCTCTCCACCATGTGTGGACACGGCATGGTAAGCCACTCGCTGGCGAAGAAGATGATCGATTGGGTCAAGGAAGGCCGCCGCACGCCGGAACAGGCCGCCAGTTATCTGACCCGTTTCTGCTCCTGCGGCGTTTTCAATCCCACGCGCGCCAGGCGCATCCTCGAATCCGCCGCGCGCGGTGAATAGCCGGTCTGCAACGTTACATAGTTTTTCCCTTTGCTTCCCTTTAAAAGAAACGTTGCTATCGCGCCTCTGAACATGTAGAATGTTAAACCAATCGAGGCCTATGACCAATCGCATATTACTGACCGCAGCGATGTTCGGCGCGTTTGCAGCCGCCCATCCTCTCACCATTACGTTTACGGGGAGTGGCACCGGACAAATCGGCTCTACCCCATTTACCAACGCAGCCTTTACCATCACGTTTACAACGGACACCAGTAATCTTTCTTCGCCCGCTGGTTCTCCGAACGATTTGAGTACACCGTCCGGGACCACGGCGGCAATCAACGTGGCCGCCGTAGCTGCCAATTTCACGGACACCCAGGCCGTCTTCATCAACCCGGCCGAAGAAGACGTCGGGATCTGGCATTACAATGTCAACGATTTTCTGACCATTGGGCTCTTTACATTCGAAACCTATAACTTGGGAACCAGCTTGGGCCCAGTGCAGGGGACCACGAATACTTTCGGTTCGGGAAATACCTTCTCGACATCGCAGGGGGCGCTGTACTTCACGTCCGTTTCCAACGTCTCGTTTCAGGTGACGGTGACCGGACCGACACCCTGGAAATATGCAGGCGCTGGGAATTTCAACCAGCTTGCCGGCATCGACGCAGTTTGGCAGGATCCTCAAACCGGCGCCGCGCAGGTGTACTACCTGGATGGCACTACCAGCCTCAGCCCGGCCGCTCCCGGCTTTGCGAGCTTCACCGGCGGCAACGCGTGGCGGATTGCGGCCATCGCTGACTTCAACCAGGATGGAATACCGGACCTGGTATGGCAAGATCCGGTCAGCGGAGCAGCTCAAGTGTGGTACATGACCGGGACTACCGGCTCCGTCATTGGATCGACTGCGAAGGTGAGTGGCGCGAATTCGTGGCGAATTGTCGGAGCCGCCGATTTCAACGGTGACACACACCCCGATCTGCTGTGGCAGGACCCGTCGTCCGGAAGCGCGCAGATCTGGTATATGGGTGGCACTGGAGGCGTAACATTTCTCTCCGACGCGAAGGTGTCCGGTGCGAACTCCTGGCGAATCGTGGCCATCGGAGATTTCAATGCGGACACAGTGCCGGATTTAGTCTGGCAGGATCCGAGCACCGGACATTCTCAAATCTGGTACATGAATGCCGGCGGCGCGACTTTGAACTACTTCGAGCCCTTGACCGGCCCCAATCCGTGGCGGATTGTAGGAGCCTCCGATTTCAATGGCGACACCGTCCCGGATCTGGTCTGGCAGAACCCAAGCAATAACAACGTCCAGATATGGTTCATGGGTGGAACGAACGGCCTGACCATCGAGAGCTTTAAGAGTCTACCCGCCGTTCAGTAATCGACCTCTACCTGCTCCACGGGTGAATGCGCGCGGCCGGGGCCAATACGGCCCTGCGCGCGCATTCCGTCAGATACTCGCGCAGCTTCGGGTGTTGACGCCGATCGTGCAAAAAGAAACGCTGAAGAACCGGCGTTCGTTATAATGATCGGGAGTCACGCATTCCGAATGGACATCGGTTCGAAGCGAGTTCTGATGACCGGCGCCGAGGGCTTCCTTCGCTCCTATCGAACTGACGCGGCACATGTTTCGCCTGACAGGAACGCGTCGTGACCGGCCCGCTCCGCACCGCCCTCCTGATTCTTTCGCCGCGCCATATTTCGGTCACGGCCAAGACCTTCGTCCTGTGGCGGCGTTTGCAGAAAACTCCGGCCGCGCTGGCGATCTGGAACCAATATTTCGGTAGTGGCGCCTACCGGCAGCGGTATCCGGATGTGGCGGAGTCCAACGTAAATCCGTTGGTCCATTTTCTGCTGCTCGGCAATCAGGAGCGGCGGCAACCCTGCGAGCAGTTCGATCTCAGCTACTACTTGCGAAGATATCCCGAAGTGATGAACTCCGGCGTGAACGGCTTATTGCACTTTGCCCTCTTTGGCAGCGCCGAGGGGAGAACGCTAGCTAAGACCCAACCGGTCGCCCCGGCCGCGGAATCCCCACCCAGCGAATCCCCGCGCCGATTCTTCATTAATAACGAATGGCGGCGTGACTGTCCTCTGGTGAGCGTGGTCATTCCCTGCTTCAACTACGGTCCGCTGGTCGAAAAGGCCATCCGGTCGGTCCTGACTCAGACCTTTTCCAATCTCGAAATCATCGTGGTGGAAGGCGGATCGACGGATGCATCGACCGTTGCCGAGGTGCGGCGGCTGGAGGCGCTCGGACTCCCGAATACGTTCTTCTATTACCGCCCGGAGCGACACTTCGCGGGTGATAATCGAAACTTCGGCATCGGCGTGGCGCGCGGCCGATACATTTGTTGTCTCGATGCCGACGACGAGCTGCGGCCGGTGTATCTTGAAGTCGCCGTATTTCTGGCCGAGATTTTTGGCTACGACGTCGTCACACCCTCCGTAAAGTGCACCGGCGAGTCCGACCTGTTATGGATGGTGCCGGAGCCTCACTACCCCGATATCCTCTCTGAGAATCAGGTGGCCACCGCGGCGCTGTTCCGACGCAGCGCCTGGGCGCACGTCGGAGGTTTTCGCGACTGGGGACTCGGTCAGCAACACGTTCACGAAGACTGGGATTTCTGGATTCGCGTCCTGGGACATGGTTTCGTGGCTCAGACCATTCGCGAGCCTTTGCTCCTCTACCGCGTCCACAGCGGGAGTCTGTCGAGCGGAGCGGGACTGAAACTTGACCAGCAGCGCGAACTCTTGCAGACCACCAATGCGGCCCTTATTGAAAGCGCATCGGTCAATTCCGCAAGCGATCGGGTGGTGTGCAATCCCTGGGCGAATCTGGCGGCGACCGAAGGCGGCGTTCCGGGTTTTCTACTGGCCTTACCGTTCATCACCGTGGGCGGCGCGGAGAAACTCTTCCGGACCCTGGCGCAGCGGATTGTCGCCAGCGGCCAGCGTCTGGTGATCATCACCTCGCTCACCTTGTCCCAAACGATGCCTGAGGATTCCTCCTCGTTCGAAGAGATTACTCCCAACCTTTATCACCTCTCGAAATTATTTTCCGATGACGCCACCCGCCACGCATTTCTCCGCTATCTGATTCGCCGCTATTGCATCGAAACGCTGATGATCGCCGGATGTGAGTTGGTTTATCACCTGTTGCCGGATCTCAAGAAGGAATTTCCACAGTTGACCGTGGTGGATCAACTATTCAACGACACCGTACACGTGTTCAACAATCGCCATTATTCTGAGTCGATCGACGCCACCGTGGTGCCTTCCGAGCAGCTTCAGAAGTCACTCTTTGACCGCCATAATGCAGACGCTTCTACCGTTCACGTGATTCCCCACGGCGTTCATCGGATCGCGGAAGCAAACGGTGAAGATGCTGGTGTGCTGCCCGCCTCGGCCGCGAATAAGCTGGTCATTGCCTTTTTCGGGCGTTGGTCGGAGGAAAAGGCCCCCGACCTTTTTGTGGAGATTGTACGTAAGCTTGCCGGGCATCGGCATCTCTCTTTTGTCATGACTGGCGACGGGCCTTTACGCGACGTGATCCTGACCCGGATTAAGAAATACGGATTGCAAGATCGAATCTATTCGCCTGGATTTGTCGCGGACGTAACCCCGCTGATGCGTGCCGCCGATATCGTAGTCCTTCCTTCGCGAATCGACGGAATGCCGCTGGCGGTATTGGAGGCTCAGGCGCTCGGGAAACCCGTGGTCGCTTCGAACATCGGGAGCCTTCCGGTCATGATTGAGGACGGGCACACCGGCTTTCTTTGCGAATCCGGCGATGTGAACGCCTTTTGCGAGCGCATTCTGCAGCTTTCGCGCGATGCCGATCTGCGGAGAAGGATGAAGCAGGCAGCTCAACAGCACTTCGAGGAGAAGCACGATGCGGAACGGATGCTCGATTCGTATGCGCGCGTTTTTCAGACTATCCGGCTCACCTCTCCAAAAATCCAGGCCGCCGGCGGAGACCCGTAATGCGGTTCGACGTCAATTGCAACATTTGCGGATCCTCAAATTTTCGGGAAGTTGCAGTACGCGCCGACAGCATCCCGGTGGTTCTCTGTTCGACCTGTGGTCATGGCGTCGTTCGGTACTTCACCGACGATGTTGAAAGCCTTTATCAGGACGATTATTTTTCTTCGGCCGGTCCCTCCGCCGCCGGATATGAAGACTACGCCTACATGGCCGAGCATGGCGTCAGCTGGGCGGCGGCTTTAGTAGACTTGCTTCGGCCCGGTGGTCGAGTCCTCGACATCGGATGTGCCGACGGACATCTGCTTAAAAAGCTGGGCCCCAGCTACGAACGATATGGCATCGAACCCAATTTGCGCGCGCGCGAGCAATGCCGGTCGGCCGGAATTTCCATTCTGGCGGCGGACATCATGGATGACCGCATCCGGCCCGAATACGCGCACGCCTTCGATGTGGAGTTGGCGATTGCCGTCTTTGAGCATGTCCCGGATTTCCGCGGCGCGGTCGAGGCCGCCCTGGATCTGTTGAAGCCCGACGGTTTGCTGCTGTTCGAGGTCCCCTTGTTTTCCGAAGTAAGTCCGTCGGACGATCCATGGCTGCGGACGTCGCTCGAGCACATTCATTATCCGACCTCCGAATCGCTCGATTACTTATTCCGCAACGTGCTCGGATTGGAATTTGCCGGCTACCCCGTGCTCATTCGTACGTTCGCTCACACCTATATCGGGATGGCCTCCCGATCTAAGACCGTTCTGGAGTCGTCAAAACAACGTCTCGATCGCTGCCTGACCGCTTCTCCGGCCACTCTGAATCCGCTCGAAGCGCGCTTTCGTTTTTTGTTCGAAGTGGTCCACGCCGCCAACAATGATCCCGAGGTGCTGGCCCTTTGCCGCCACTTGCTTCCCAGGGATGTCAATTACTTCGTCCTTCGGCGCCTTGCCGATCTTTGGGCGGCGGATGTGGCGCGTCTGGAAGATGCGGAAATGCGCTGGCGAGACGCGCGGGATTATTTGAAAGAAGTCGAGGCGGCCCGCGACTGGCACGCCAATGAATCGGACAAGCGGAATGAAGTCATCTCGGCGCAGGCGCGGACCGTCGAAGAACAGGCGCGGGCCTATGAAAAGCTCCAGCAGCGGAATCAACTACTGACCCAGGCGAATGAGGAAGTCAGACGCCAGGTCGAACTGTATATTCAGCAGCTCCGGAATCGCGATGAAGAATTGCAGGAACTCGGGAATCGACTTCGCGCCGGCCAGGAAACGCAGGCCGAGCTACAAAGGGTCGTGGAGGACAGCCAAGTCTGGAGATCCCAGATAGAAGCATCTTTGTCCTGGAGATTTACGAAACCGCTTCGCGTGCTCGGGAGCCTTGCCAAACCGCGATCCGTCCGCAAGAAGTGAACGTCTGAAAAACTCGCAGGCTATACTGGCAATTTGGCTGATCTGTTGCGCGCGAGAATCAAGGAACGGCTGCGGCCCTACTATCTTCGATGGGTCTATTTCCAGGCTTTTCCGCACGCGCGTCCCGCCGAATTTTCCGAATGCTGGCAGTTTCCCTGTTTCCCGCTGGAGACCAGGGAACTCGCCGGCCGCCTTTCCGCCGCCTCGCCGGGTCCCGCGTTTCTGTTCTATCCCATGGCCGATATTCACGCCCGAATCCAGCGGACCCAGCATCTGGCGTTGACGCTGGCCGCCGCGGGCCACCTTAGTTTTCTGCTGAATCCCCATCTGGGCAGGCAGTTTCCGCGGGTCTACTTTAGGGATCCGATTTCCAAGTTCGGGTTGCTCGCGCCCCGGCTGGCGGAGCTCCATATCCGGCTGCAGACCGAGCCGGTCTATCATGCCCGGCTGTTAAGCTCCAGCGAAAGCTCCCGTCTGGCGGACGCCATCGCCGCGTTATCCGGATTCGCCGGCAACGGTATCCAGCAGATCCTCAGTCTTCCCACCTGGCTCGATGCCGCCTTGCTCCTGCGCGCACGATTTGGATGGCCCATTGTCTACGACTGCCATGATTTGATCGCTGGATTTCGCGGAGTTTCAAGCGACATCGTCGACGCCGAATCGCGCATGTTGGCCGAGGCCGATCTGGTCCTGTTCAGCTCCGAGCATCTTCGCGATCAGCACGTGAAGCGTTTTGAGAATATCGCTGGCAAGTCGGCCATTCTGCGAAACGCGGTCGATCCCCAACATTTCCGCGGCGTTTTCGAAAAACGGCAGAGTCGCGCGCCCACCGGCATCGCCGGCTATTTCGGGGCGCTCGATGAATGGTTCGACATCGAGGCGATACGGGCCTGCGCGAAACGTTTCCCCGAGCGGAGGTTTCAACTGATCGGCCGCGTGGAATACGAGCCGATACGGTCCCTGGCGCAATGCCCGAACGTGGAGTTCCTCGGCGAAGTCTCCTACGACAAACTGCCCGAGCTGGCCGCGCAGTTCGACGTCGCCCTGATTCCTTTCCGCGTGACCCCCCTCACCAGAGCCACCAATCCCATAAAACTGTACGAATATTTTATCTGCGGCCTGCCGGTGGTCAGCAGCCGGCTCCCGGAAGTCGAATTGTTCCAGGATTTAGTCTACCTGGCGGATCGTCCCGAAGATTTCCCCGATTGTCTGGCGCGGGCTTTTGAAGAAAATTGCGCGGATCGGCCCGCCCGGCGGATCGAAGCGGCTCTCCGCGAAACCTGGACCGCGCGAGCCGCCCAACTTCTCGATGCCGTTGCCGATCGAACGCCCCGATGATCTCTGGCAAGAAAGCCCAACGCTAACCAAATTGGAAAAGGGTCCTGGAACTAACGGTACCAGTGACCCATTGGTCCAGCCCCCCTCCGCAGCTTACTCTTCATGAAGAGGCGGGGACTACGGCTGTTTTACCAGGCCCGGAATGGACGCCCGAGCCGACTAGCTGCCCCGCCCCCTAAAATGTGGCCCGTATGGATATCCTGTGAACTGTCCAAAATGTGGATCGTCTGACGTTCGCCGGCTCGAGCGCGCCGGCTGCATCGCCAAAGCATTTCGTCTCTTGGGACGCGCGCCGTTCATCTGCCGCAGTTGCCGCATCCGCTTCTTCCGGCCGCTTCCGAAAGCCCGGACCGCCGGACAATCCCATTAAGACTTGCCCCTTGTTTCATTTTGGAATTGGCGGTATCATTTCGCCGGGGGGGCGCAAGCGGTGCGGCGCTCCGGGGCCCCATTTTGTTCCGGGTGTCCTTTAAACGATCGCGAGACCGATTCATGGACGGCTTTTAGTTCGATGCGCGTTTATGTCCACTGCAATCTCGGCGGGAATCGATTCTTTCGAGGCCTCGCCACGATCCTTGGCGCGGCCACCCCGGAATCGCGTTATGCCACCTGCCCGGATTGCGGCGGCACGCATTTAAAACAGTTGCACAAGCCCGATCGGATTGATCGCCTCTCCCGCCTGCCCTGGAACCGAATCCAGCGGCTTCTGGGGGGCCGGCTCTATCTGTGCCGCCCGTGCCGGTTGCAATTTTACGATTGCCGGAAGCGGGATCTGGTGTTCCCGCAAGGCACTTCCGTCCGCGCTACCGGGAATCGAACTTCCGCCCGCGCCTGAAGCAACGCACGGTTATTTCTTCTCTTTCTTCTTATAATCCTGGATTCCGGTTCGCAGGAACTTAAGGGCCTTCTTCGGTCCGCCCGTCCCAGTGATTTTGAATTTCTTCCCGCGTTGTTTGTTGTAGGAAACGAAAAATTCCTCCACCTGATCGAGCAGCGTCTTGCTCACATCGCTGATCGATTCCAGATCCTCGTGCTCGTAGGAATGCACCGCCACCCCCAGCAGCCGGTCGTTCGTTTCCGTTTTCCCCTCCTCGGTCTGTTCCGCGGAGATGACGCCGATCACGCGTATGTCGATCAGGCAGCCGACATGCGCCGGCGCGTCCATCAGTACCATCACATCCACCGGATCGCCATCCTGTCCGAGCGTCGAGGGAATGAAGCCAAAATCGAACGGGAACATCATCCCTTCCGGCAGCAATCCGCCCAGCTTGAACAGATTTGAGTCCGTATCGTAATCGAACTTGTTGCGGCAGCCCTTCGGCGTCTCTATGATCGCCCGGCAAATCCCGCTTTTCGGGTCCAGATAGTGCGGGAGGGAGGTTAAATCCGCCATGGTTCTCCGGCTAAGACTTCTTTTTCTTCTTGGGAATTTTCGCTCCCGATTTCCGCGCCTCGCTCAAGGCGATCGCCACGGCCTGTTTCCTGCTTTTCACTTTTTTCCCGCTCCCCGATTTCAGCGTGCCTTCCTTTTGCTCCTTCATCACCTTGTGAACCTTCCGTTTGCCTTTGGAGCTTGCAGTCGCCATCAATTCCCCTTTCTCAACCGCCCATTAGATCCCGCGAACCGGCCGTTGTTTCCAAACTTGACGAAAAAGAGTTCGTCTGAAAAATGCGCAAAACTCGTTTTCCCCACCCCCGACATCGTCTGATGCGCCTTCTCCGATCCCTCCAGCCCTGCCCGTCAGAGTCTGTGTGAAAGCATTCCTTCACCATACGATCGTAACGGAGCCGCGACCGTTAGGGAGCGGTTTCAATGTTCCCAATCGAATATCCGTACAGCCCCACCAGTGTCTGGGCGGAGGTCAATCCGCGCGTTTTCACCCTCACCCCGTAAGGGGTCAATCTCCGTTCACGACGACACCGCGTCGCTCGCAATTCCTAGCCCGCCGCTGGCATCCGCGCCCCCGATGTGGTGAAATAGAAGTTACTCCCCGTCCGGAGGCTTCGCCCACTTGAATCAAGCAGTTCTCGCCCTGGAAGACGGCACGGTCTTCGAGGGCATCAGTTTTGGTGCGCCCGTAGAACGCGCGGGCGAAGTTGTCTTCAATACCGCCATCACCGGCTACCAGGAAATCTTCACCGATCCCTCCTACTCCGGCCAGATCGTAGTGCTCACCAATCCGGAAATCGGCAATTACGGCGCCAACATCTCCGATAATGAAGCCGCCAAGCCGTACATCGAAGGCCTGGTAGTCCGCGAATTTTCGCCGCTCGCCAGCAACTGGCGCGCCGACCAGACCGCCCAACAATTTCTGACCGTCAACAACGTCCCGGTCATCGCCGGAATCGACACCCGAGCCCTGGTGCGCCATCTGCGATCCCGCGGCGTCATGCGCGGCGTCCTTTCCGCAACTTCTCTCGACGCCGCCGAGCTAGTCGACCGCGCTCGCCGCTCGCCCTCCATGACTGGTCTCGACCTCGCCACGCGCGTGTCGACGCGGGAACGTTACGAATGGATCAAGCCGGTCGACCCGTGTTCGCCCTCAGACCTGGAGCACGATCCAGCCGAGCAGCGTTTTCACGTGGTCGCTTACGACTTCGGGATCAAGCACAATATTTTGCGTAGGCTGGTTCAA
>Ga0182024_10005874_pt1 | contig 27232 bp, 15 predicted proteins | sample P32metaG_FD_120480 | JGI IMG/M metagenome (GOLD analysis project Ga0182024, IMG submission 120480) | Permafrost microbial communities from Stordalen Mire, Sweden - P3-2 metaG (Illumina Assembly) | ecosystem: Environmental > Terrestrial > Soil > Wetlands > Permafrost | place: Sweden: Stordalen...
GACAGAGTTAATGCCGTGGCCTTCAGCCCGGACGGCAAGACCGTGCTGACGGGGAGCGAGGACAGGACGGCGCGGGTGTGGGAGGCGGCCACGGGCCAGCAGATCGGCGCGCCCCTGGAGCTTCACTGCGCCGTTTTTGCCGTGGCCTTCAGCCCGGACGGCAAGACCCTGCTGACGGGGAGCCAGGACCTCACGGCGCGGCTGTGGGAGATGGCCAGAGGCAAGCCGCTCGGACGACGACTGCGGCATGAGCATGGTTTCATTCGGTCCGTGGCCTTCAGCCTCGACGGCAAGACCGTGTTGACAGGGGACAACAAGGAGTCGAGGCTTTGGGAGGCGGCGACGGGCAAGCCGCTGGGCGTACCCCTGCCGGATCAAGGCAACGTTCTTGCCGTGGCCCTGAGCCCAGACGGCAAGACCGTGCTGGCGGGGGGCGAAGACAAGATGGCATGCCTTTGGGAGGCGGCCACGGGCAAGCAGATCGGCCCTCCTCTGCAGCATCGAAGCGCAATTCATGCCGTAGCCTTCAGCCCGGACGGCAAGACCCTGCTGACGGGGAGCGATGACGGCACGGCACGCCTGTGGGAGGCGGCCACGGGCCAACAGGTCGGACCGCCCCTGCAGCATCGAAGCGTCGTTTGGGCCGTCGCCGTCAGCCCGAACGGCAAGGCCGTGCTGACGGGGAGCCACTTCACGGTGCAGCTGTGGGAGGCGGCCACGGGCCAACAGCTCGGACCACCCATGCAGCATCGAAGCATCGTTCTTGCCGCAGCCTTCAGTCCGAACGGCAAGACCGTGCTGACGGGGAGCGATAACGGCACGGCGCAGCTGTGGGATACGGCCACGGGCAAGCAACTCGGCGCACCTCTGCTGCATCAAAGCTTGGTTGTTGCCGTGGCCTTTAGCCCGGACGGCAAGACCGTGCTGACCGGGAGCGAGGACAGGACGGCGCGGCTGTGGGAGGCGGCCACCTGCAAGCAACTTGGAGCACCTCTGCTGCATGACGACATGGTTACCGCCGTGGCCTTCAACCCGGACGGCACCAGCATGCTGACGGCGACCCGCTCCACGGCGCAGCTGTGGCCAGTTCCTGCACAAATTCGCGGTGATCCAGAGCAGGTTCGTCTCTGGACCCAGGTGACCAGCGGCCTGGAGCTGGACGACGACGGATTCGTGCGTGTCCTCGGTGCGGCGGCCTGGCAGCAGCGGCGGCAGCGTTTGCAGGAACTCGGCGGCGCGCCGGAGGTGTCCATGAAATCTCCGCCCGGCGAAACGGGTGCGGAAATGGAGCCGGCCAGGAAGATCGAAACGGCCCCCTGGCCAGGTTTTCCGGCGCCCGGGCCCGACTGGATTGTCCAGAAACTCCCTCACGACGGCTCGGTCCTGCGCGTGGCCCTGAGCGGCGACGGCAAGTACGCCGTCATCGGGAACAAGACGCCGGTCCTGTGGGAGGTGGCCAGCCGCAGCAAAATGCAGACCTTCCAAGGGGACATCAGGGTTTGGTCAATTCCTTGCCATAGTCATTGCTGGGATCGCGGATAATGGTGTGAATGTGATTCGTGCCCCCTTGCGGAGCATACTCGATCAGCAGCGTTGGGCCCTGGATTCGGTAGTAGACAGGGCTCCCGTTGGTCGTCGGCCCATACCAGGCGAAGTAGCTTTCGACTTTTGCTGTGATCGCGGCCATTCGGCGCGCGGCAGCGTCCTTGGGCAGGATGTGGACCCAGGCGCCGATCAGGTCGAGGAGCGTGGCCCGCTGATCTTCCTTGAGAGTGGAGCACTTGAGTCCCTCTGGCCCAATCGTTTTGCCATCTTGACCCGGTCCGAGCACGAGGTTTTTGGGTTTGGCGCCGAGCACGGCTTGCTTTTTCTGCTCGGCATCGAGCATGTTGACGAGTTTGAATGCCAGGTCGTTTTCCGGTCCCAGGGGCCGCACCGTTTTACCGTCCCTCATGAACGAGTCCGGTTGCGTGCCCGTGTGCGTCGGGGTAAGCACGGTGTCCTTGCCGACGATGGTGACGTTGATCCCCAGGTGATGACCGCCGAATTGCAGCATCCACGGCTTGGTCGCCGAAGGTTTGCCGAACACGGCGAGATAATAGTTCTCCGTGCCAAAGCGCATCTTGTTGTCGCCTTTGATGATTTGATCGTCGGCATTCATGATGTCGATGACTTTCTGATAGCCTTCCTTGCTGAGAACGGCGGCCACGGCCTCCAGGGCAGCGGCGCGTTGCGGCTTGGTCAGTTCACCGAGCCGCAGCCCATTGCGGGGCACCATCGTCACGGGCAAGTTGGACCACGACGGTTTCTTGGCGCTGTCGTACTCGAAGAGCGCGTTGCCGCGCTGCTGGCCATCCAGCGTTTCCAGAAAAGCGTTGGCCTTGGCCACGGCATTGGCGACAACTTGATCGCCGCCCGTCAAGTCGCGTGAAAAGTACAAGGAGAAAGCGAGCAGCCCGACACACGCTAGCGCGGGCACCAACCTCGGTGCGAGCCTTCGCCCCGTTCGCAATACCTGGATTTGGTTCTCGCTCATGGTGATTCCTCGATTCGTATTCGAAACTTAGTACAGCACTTCAAAATTGGGGGTCCGAATTCGTGGGGCAGGTTGCCAACCTGCCGTTCGCCAGGCAGGTTGGCAACCTGCCCCACGAATTGAGACCCTCTTTTCTGAATTGAAGACTTCGATTTCGGCCTCGCTTCATGCAAAACCGCCCAGTTACTCAATCTCGACGACTTCGCCGGCTGGGTTGAACTCGACCTCGCGCACTTTACCGGTCTTGCCCTTGCCGCGGATTTCGTAATTGCCGTTCTTCAGCTTGCGTGCGTGATCGAAAGTGACGTCCGGCAGAGTCTCGCGCGCTTTCTTGACCATCGCTTCGGGCACCTGGTCCAGGGGGACAGCGACGGCTTTGGCCTCGCTGCTGCCGCAACCGATGGTCGCCGTAAGCAGACCGCCGCCGATCAGCGCGATCAGCAGGTTGAACAAGAAGCTGCGCATCAGAAACCTCCTGGGATTGCTTCGCCGCCGGCACGCGTGGACAGCGCCTGGTATACCTGATGATTTGTCGATACGGAAAGGAACTGCACATGCCCATCAGCAAACAGGAAGTTGCTTCCCTGATCGTGCTGGCTGGAGAACTGGTTGACCTCGGTGCCTGGAGAACCCGGACCGCCGTTGCCTTCAAAGGTATGCCCGAGCACGAAACCGCTGGCGTTTTCAAAGCCTCCCGCCGCCGGCGAACCCGGAGGCGGGGCCATCGAGGCATTCGTTATCGAACCAACCCAGGTGGCCTGGCACCACTGAAACGATCGCTCGCCCACCATCATGGTCTGACTGGTCCCGTCCGTGATGTCCACGATGCGGATATTGCTTCCGCGAAAAAAGATGCCCTCGCCATCCACCCCCGGCTCGCTGATGCCGAACACGCCCACGTAACTGGCCGAGGCCACGGTGCAGATCGCGCCGATGGGGTTTTCGGTCGCATCATATTGCATGGCGGTCCATGTCGGCGGCAAGTTATCGGAGGGGCAGATAAAACTCGAAACCGGCTGAACGCGAACCGAGCTGTTCGCCGCCGCCTCGATCCCCTGGCTGAATTGGATGGCGCCATAAAGATTCTGCTGCTCCATCTGGGGGAGGATGAAGGCGGCCCAGCCCCAGCCAGGCCCCGTGTCATTGCCGGCAGCGTCGTAGTTGGAGATGTACCCGGGCGGAAAAGAGTTGGCCGAGCCGTGGTAGTTGTGCAGCGCCAGGCCGATCTGTTTCAGATTGTTCATGCACTGCGCCCTGGCCGCCGCCGACCTCACCTTCTGAACGGCCGGCACCAGCAAGCCGACGAGCAGCGCCACCACGGCAATCACTACCAGCAATTCGATCAGCGTAAAACCCCTGTGGGGATTGAAGCAATGCTCTTGCCTGCGGTTGCCGTGCAGCATCGATCGCTCCTGTTTGCCTGGCGCCACGCCCACGGCAAATGCTTGCCGTGGGGCGGTTGGATGCGACCCAGGATGATTAGCATACCAATCGGCCCACAATAGGAAAGTGGTCAACTGATCGTAAGCACGTGCACGATATCCGAGCTCGCCAGGAGATCGACGTTGCCGGCATAGGACGCCTCGATCTTGTAGGTCCCGGCAGCGAGCTTGGCAGGGAGCTTGTAGCTAACCGAAGCCGTGCCGTTGCTCACCGTGCCGACCACAGCGGTGCCGACCACCTGGTTCGCACTGTTGACAATCGTGAAGGTAACGGTGCCCGAATTGACGATGCCCGCCCCGCTTGTCACTGTGGCCTGGAGAGTGACCGTTTGTGCCGCCGTATTGTACGTGGCGGACGTGGAGGACGCGGTCGTGACGGTAGCCGCCTTGGCGATGGTCAGGACCTTGGTCGCGTCGCTGCTGGCGAGGAAGTTCGTCGAGCCGGAGTAGGCAGCGGTAATATGGTAGGTTCCGGGAGGGGTCCCGGCTGGCAGCGTGAATGGAGCGGAAGCCAGTCCGCTCGCGACCGTGCCCGAGATAACAGGGCTGCCGATGATAACGTTGCTGGCGTTGCGAACCGTGAAGGTTACGCTCCCACCGTTGACCGCGACCGTGCTTGTCACGGTGGCGCTCAGTGTCACAACCTGACTGGCCGAGCTGAAGGTCGCCGTGGCAGCCTGCGCGGTGGTCGTGCTCGCCAGCGGAGCCACTTTCAGGGTGGCGCCGCCGGTGCTGGCCAAGAAGTTCTTGCTGCCGCTGGTGCCGCTATAGTTGAGACTGATGGTATAGGTGCCGCCTGGCGTGCCGCCGGGGAGGACGAAGCTGATCGGGGCGACGCCGTTGACCACCGACGCCGACGCGGAAATGCCGATCACTTGCAAGAGGCTGTTGTACAGTGTGAACGACACGGTCCCTCCGGTTACCACGCCGCCGTTGCTGGTCACTGTCACATTCAAGGCAAGGGTCCGGTTCGAGAGAGAGTAAGGTTCGGAGATATTGGCAGTCGCGGCGACGGTCGATGCCATGATCGTCAAGGGGGTCGAACCGCTGCTGGTGTACAAGGTCGGGGCTCCGTTGTAAGTCGCCCGGACGCTGTAAGAGCCGACGGCCGTTCCCCCGGGGACGGTCAAGTTGGCCTTGGCCAGGCCGTCGATAATCTGTCCCGTCGTGACCGACGCGCCTACCTGCTTGTTGCTGGAGTTGAACAGGGCGAAGGTCACGGTGCCGCCGGTTACCTGTCCCCACGTGTCGGCAACGTCCGCGGAGACGCTGACAACCTGGGCGGCGGTTTGCAACGGCAGCGGATTGGCGATGGCGAGAGGACTCGTGGTCGTCGAGGAAGGGTCGCCAGGTCCGAGGGGCGCATAGAAGATGCCCACGAGCGGCTGAGCACTGCCGACGCCAAACGTGTAGAACAGATCGTTCCCTCCGGACGAAACCGATTGGAATACGTGGTTGAAAGCAGTGACCGTGCCGGGAACCACCGCACTGGGGTTGGCCATGAAGATGTACCAATTCGCCGAGCCGCTAGGGGTGGGCACGAACAGGCCGATGTCGGTGATGCCATCCCCGTTCATGTCCGCGGCGACCGGGCGTACATTGACCCCCAGGCCGAGTGGCCCCGCCTGGGCGCTGAGGCTGATGGTGGCATTCACCTGGCCGGTGAGTTGGCCGGTCGCACTGGCCATGTCAAACTCGAAGAGGTCGGTGGAGGGCTGATAGGTCCCCAGATCGATGTGGCCGTTGCCGTCAAAATCGCCGACAAAGGGAATGCCGCGCATGTTGCTGGGAATGGACTCGTTGAGCGAGAAAGGCGCATTGGGGTTCGTGGCCAGGTACCAGGTCGATCCGGTGAAGAGGCCGGCCTCGTCGCCGCCCCCCGGGACATTGGCAAAGTTGCCGGCGACCGGCAGCGCGTCCACCTGGACATTGCTGACAATCGACTGGGTGTCGGTGCCGGCGCCGCCGTCGAGATCGACCAGGAATCGATACGTGCCGTTCACCGCGCCATAGGCGGCGAGCTTGTTGTAGCCGTTGTTGGCCGGTCCGATGAATTGGCCGGTAAAAAGGGCATCGGAAATGGTGCCGAAGCCGGCCAGGGACGGGCTGTCGAAGATCTCGACGCCGGAACTGCTCCCGGTGGCGACCACGGGGAAGCTGTTGACGGCGAAGCGTGCGGCGAAATTGCTGCCGGGATGGCCGTCGCCGCTGGGGAACTGCGGCGCCCCGCTCGGTTCGCTGGCATTGCTGCTGCCGTCGAGACTGACCCCCGCGGGGTCCAGCAGATTGTCGAGGATGGTCAGCGTGTAGTGGTCGTTGGGCAACGGCGTGGTGAAGGTGAGCTGGACGGTCGCGGTCGCCGGGCTGCCGACCGTTTCGGGGGCGTTGGTGACGGTGATCGAAGAAATCGTCACGATGCCGACGTTGTCTCCCTGCACCAGATAAGTCCCGGGCGCCCCGGCCGTGGTCGGATCGAGAGCCAAAATCGGGGCTCCTGGAGCGCGGGGGGGCGGATCGGTGAAGGAGATGGTCAAGCCGTTGACTAGCGGCGTCGGAACATTTTCGCCGAGCGCCATGGCGTTGAAAAGGTTGTAGTTGAAGTTGCTGGTGATCTGCACATTCGTCACCTCCGGGCCGCTGAACACGCTGGGCACGGTGCTCAGGTCGAGCACGCCGCCGGTGGCGAGATTGGCGAACTGGTAGGTGTTGATCGACGCGGCGGTCGTTCCCTGGACGCGAACGTAGATTTGCGCGTACTGGGCCAGGTTCGGCGAGGCCGCGAAGGTCGCCGACACGCCGCCGGTCACGGCGGTGCCCGAAGTGATCAGGTTGCCGTTGGCATCGTAGATTCCCAGGCTGAGGTTGCCGTTGTCCGGCAAGCCGGGGCGTCCGTCGGCGAGCGTGCCGATCGTGGTGAAAAGAATCTCGATCTGGTACTCGCTCAGGTGGCTCGGAATGAATTCGAACCATTCCTCCGGGCCGCTGGTCGCGAAGGGATTGTAGATGGGGCCCGGATCGATCGCCTCGACCGTGTTGGTCGATTGGGCTACGCTCGACAGCAAGGCCGCGTTCGGCAGGGTGTTGTTGAATTGGAACGGATCGTAGGGGATGGTCACGACACGGCCATCCCCTGACGAGCCGGTGCCGCCGGTAATGGGGTTGATCGGCGTGATATTCATGCTCCGCATGTTCTGGTAGGTGACCGGATTGAAGGCGCCTATCGTCACCGAGCCAGTGCCCGCATTGATGCCCTGGCGGATAATGTCGAGGTTGCCGGGCCCCTCGTCTTTGACCAGGAGCTGATCGTCGTTGGCCGAACTGCCCTGGACGTCGAAGCTCAGGCTCGCGGCCGGTGAGGTGGTCTGCAGGGCATCGGCAACGCCGACCTGAATGATATTGTTGCCCTGCGGGGCGAAGATGCCGACCGACGTAATGGTGGTTACGCTGAAAGGCTGGGTGAACAACGAACTCTGGCTGAAGTTGTTGTAGAGAGTGTAGCTGAGCTTCCCGGCCGCCGTCTGTTCGACATCGACCGCATCGTTGCCGGGGGTGCCGGTAAGGCCGACGGTGAGCCCGAGTTCGTCAAGGAGACTCGTGCCCCCCGCGACGGTAATGCCGTTGCCGACGCCCGTGTAGGTGAACAACGGGGAGGAGAAGGTGGTCGGGTTCGTGTCCGTGACCGTGAAGTTGCCCGCTCCCAGGGCTGTGGGCGTGAAGTCGAAGACCTCGGTGCTCGCCGAGCCGGCGGCGGTCAGCGTGGAGGACGCGCCGTTCAGGATCAGATTGATGAACTTGATGCCGGTGTACTCGACGGGACCGGCGCCGGCCTGGCTGATGGTGGCACTGCTGGGCGTGACGGTGACGGCGGCGTTGGCGCTGGCGGTGTAGTTGACGACGTCGCTCGACCCACCGTTCACGGTCAGCGGGATCGGCAGAGTGCCGCCCGTCACGTCCAGGTCAAACGTGTTGGGGCCGCCCACGTTATTGCCGTTCAGCGACAGGGCGACGTAGTTTACCGTATCGACCTCCACGCCAAAGAGTCCTTGGAGCTGGATGTTGGGAGTTCCCCCAAGGAGCGCCGTGTTGGTGTTCAAACCGTCGCGCAGGTCCACCGCGAGTTCGTCGCCGGCGCCGGGGCTGGCGTTGGCCGTCACGAGATTGACGTCCGTGAACTGCACCGTGCCCACGCCGATCGACGTGATGCTGCCCGCATCGGCGGCGGTCGCCGTCACGGTCGTGTTTTCGGTCAGCCCGGCCACGCTGTTGTAGGTGAGGCTGGCGGGGGTGCCGCCGGTGCCGCCAGAGATCGTGACCGCCACATTCCAGGGCAGCAGTGTCGTGGCGTAGGGCGTCACGGTGATCGTGTCGCCTCCGCCTTGGCCCACATAGCTGAAGCTGTTGACGCCGCTGAAGGAGATCGGCGTGCCGCCGTTCAGCGTGACCGTGCCCGCCCCCTGGGCGGTGCCCGTGAGGGTCATGGTGTTGGCGCCCGCCTTCCCGTCGATCGTGAGGGTGCCGCCACCGTGAGCATTGATGATATGGACGAACGCGATGTTCGTGAACGTCACTGGCTGCATGCCCGCGGCCGTGATCTGGTTGCCCGAGATGGTCACGGCCAGGCCAGCGGCGTTAAAGTTGAGCGTGTCCGTACCCTTGCCGCCGGTCACGCTGATCGGCGTATCTTGCGACGGCGTGATGTTAAACGTGTCAGGGCCAGCGGAATTGGAGTCAACGCTGATCGAGGCCGAGGCGGCGATGAGCGTGCCGGCAACAGTCACCGTTGCGCCATTGGGGTTGTCGTTGGCATCGCCGGTGATGCTGATCGTGGAATTCGCCTCGATCGTCGCGCCGGACGGAACGACAACGTCGTCTCCCGCGAGGAGCGAAACGGACGAGCCGGTGGACTGGAGGATCACGCCCGGTTCCACGGTCAGATCATCTCCTGCGATGACCGGCGGCGATTCCGTCTGCGCCTGCAGATCGATGGCGCCGGGCGAAGTAATGTTCGCGCTCACCGTCAGCGGGCTGCCGGAGTCAAGCGTCACGCCGGCCGTGCCGCCGGCCGCGCTGATCGGGCCCGTCACCGTCAGGCCCTCGCCTGCCGCCGCGTCGCCCACATTGGAAATGAACACATTGCCGCCGCCCGCATTCGAGATGCCGGTGATGTCCAGCGCCGCGTTGGGGTACGCCACCGTATGGGCGGTGTCGGCAATGTCGATGTCGCCGCTCGTTGTGTTGCTGGCGCTGAGCGTGCCGACGCGGGTCTGGATGGGATCGGTCGCCGTGCCGATGCCGCCGACGGCGCTGACGCTCAGACCCGGGGCGAGGACGTTCGGCCCAACGCCGCCGGTGCCGTCGGTGATGGCCCCGTTCGAACTGAGCGTGACGGGGCCGGTGCTTTGGAGCAGGCCCAGGGCGGGGTCGCCGTTCACATTCAAAAAATTCTCCGGGGAGACCGTGTTCAAGGTGATCGTCCCGCTCACTTCCACGGACAGCGGCGCGGCGGCGGTGCCGATCACATTGAGCTGGCTGTAGGCCGCGATGGCCTGCTGGCTTATTTGCTGGTCCGCCTCGGCAATGATCTCTTCCTGGGCGGCGGCCTTGTTCGTGATGTTGTACGATTCCCCAAAAGCCTCCACCGTCGCGGTCGCCAGGGCCAGCGTTTGCTTGTCGGTGTACACGTTGGCTTCATCTAAAGCGAGAGTAGTTTGCGCGTTCCCCAATTCGTATCTTGCTAAAGCCAGACCGGCCTGGATCGCCCCGTAAGCTAATTGTGAAATCCTGAGACCAATCGTTGACACCGCCGCGGGCACCGACGCGCCACCGTCGCCGGCCAAAGGAATTGCCTGGGCGCCAGCGGCAATGGCCTGCGCGACTGCAGCGGCGATACTCAACGACGTCTGGATGGCGTTCGCCACGACACTGGCGGCTGTCAGCACGCCGACAGCGATCTGATCGTCGAATACCGTCGTTTCCTGATCCGCAACGGCCGTGTTGTCCGCGTTTAAGTTCGTCTGTGCGGTCGCTTGCGCGGCGATGAGGGGAGCTTGCCCGCTGATGAAAGCATTGGCCGAAATCTGTTCCGCGGCCGCCTGCGCGGCGGCGGCTGCCGCCGCCGCGATCGCTTGTATCTCGTTGAGCTGGGCCGCGGCGGCGGTCGGGGCCGAACCGCTCAGCGTCGCGTTTCCGGCGATCACCGCGGGGGATGCCCCGTTGCTGCTGACGATGACTCCCGAGGCGGATGTGACCGAGACATTGCCCTTGGTATTGCCGTTGACGGCGTCGAGCTGGCCGATGCTGATATTTCCGGGGGCGCTGACCGTGATATTGCCGCCGCCCGTCTTGAGGTTGCCCAGCACAGCCACGGCGCTGCTGCCCGCGACGGTCCCGGCAGTCACGGTGATGGTGCCGGCTCCTGAAGTCTCGATCGTGTCAGCGGGATTGAGAAATACGATGGGCCCCGACGTCGATTCGAGGACCAGGGAACGGCCCGAGGCGACGTTGACCGTGGTGCCGCCGAAGTTGGCAATCGTGATGGAAGAGCCTTCGAACGTCAGCGTGCCGCTGCCGGCCGCTTCGAGCGCATTGGCCGTGACCAGGGTCGGGCCGGCGTTGACCAAAAAGGCGCCGGCCGAGCCGCCGTCCACGGTGTCCTCGTTATTCACTTCCACTTGCAGCGGCGTGCCCGAGGTGCCAATGCCGCCGGTGCCGGTAATATCGAGCGTGTCGGCGACGATGTTGATCGTCGCGGAGCTGAGCGTGCCGTTGGTGATGGTGTGCCCGCTGCCTGCAACAAGTGTTACCGTACCGCCCGGAGCGCTGACCGTGATCAGCACGATGCTACCGGCGCTGGAGATATCGATATCGTTCAGCGGTCCACTGGCCGAGGCGGTGAGTGTGAATGCCGCGGTGTTGCTGTTGGTCACATAAATGCCGCCGCCCGTCGTCGTCGCGTTCAAGGTTGTTGCGTCTAATTGAATATCGCCGGACCCCTGGCCAATTTGCGAGCCGGACAAAGTGGCGGTCGAGCCGGTTATGTCGCCGGTGCCGGTCAACGCGCCCAAGGCCGTCAAGGTGACGGCGGCAGTGGTGCCGGCGGACACGTTGCCATTGAGCGTCAAGGCTCCCATGGCCGAGATGGAAATGGGCCCGCCCCCCGCTGTCGCTGAGGTCACCGTGAGATCCGAGTTATTGACAAGCCACAGGCCGCCGCCCGCTCCGGCAGCTGCCGTCAGGGTGTTGACCGAGGTCTCCAGGGGATTGGCGCTGGTACCGATCCCCGTGGTTGCCGTCAGGGTAAGCGTGTCGGCAGTCACATTAATGTCGGAGGCAGAGCCGTTGCCGTTCAGAATGGCGCCGCTCTCCGCGTCGAGGGTTACCGTACCGGGGGCGGAAATGACTCCCAGCGTCATGTTGCCCGTCGTGTCGGTCACATCGATGTTCCCTGCCGTTGGGTCCGCCGTGGAAGCGCTCACAGTGAACGCCCCGGTTTGCTGGATGTAGACGCCCTGATTGGTCGTCGTCGCGTCCAGTGAGGTGGTGACGTCCGTGATGATGGGAGTTCCCGAAACGCCGATGCCGTTGCCGGCAGTCAGCGTGAGCGCGCTCCCGCTGATTGCCCATGCGCCGGGGTCCGTGATCGCTCCGTTGGTACTCGTGATGCTGCTCGCCGTCATAGCGCTGCCGAGAACGATGTTGCCGGCCGCGTTCGTGAAGGTCACGACCGCGCTGCCCGTTTCCTTCAGCTCGCTCGTGTTCGTGGCAAACGAAAGCAGGTCACTCGTGTTGTAGCTGATCGTCACGTTGCCGCCGTCCGTGCTGGCCGTGACCGAACTCAGGTCGCTGGTGTTATCGATTTGAATGGAGTCGCCTTGCGTGGTAACGGTCGCGGACAGTCCGGCACTGGCAGTTGTACTAAGCGGTCCAATGGTGGACCCGCTCATCAAGGAGACGTTCTGGCCGGTAATGTTGCCATTGCCGACCTCGAGCAACGGTCCGTTGGGTTCTTCCAGGGTAACGTTGCCCGACGCGGTGATGCTTTGGATGGTCAGGGACGGGCCCGTGGCGTCCACAAACACATTGTTGTCCGTGCCAGTATCGGCAGTGACGGACACCGCCGTGCTGGCAATACCCGGCGCCAGGGAGATATCGCCGTTCTTCGTGCTGGCACTGAAGCTCTCGACCTCCGAGAGAGAAATGGCACCGCCCGCAAGGCCGATCATGCCATCTCCCACCGAGACATCGCTATCCATGCCCCCGACGAGACTATTCGTGGCGGTCAAGGTGATGGTGTTGCCGGAGATGGACGCGATCATGAAGGCGGCGTTATTACTGACCTGAGAGGCGCCGGAGATGACGATCTCCTGACCGGCCTGGAAACCATAATCGGCCCAGATGGGTCCGGTGAGCGTATCGCCGCTGGCGTTCGGCGTATAGGTGACGGCCCCCTCGAAATCCGCCATGCCCTCGGCGACGAGGCTCACGTTCTGGGCGAGCATGGTCGGAGATCCCTCGCCGGCAGACAAGATGAACGCCTTGGTCGATGTGATCGTGATATCATGGGGGGCGGTAATGGAATTCAGCAGGATCGGTCCCTGGGCCGTGATCGAGACGTCGTCCGTCCCGGCAACGTAACCACCGGGCGTGTTGAGGACGATTTGATGGGGGTTGTTAGGGTTGATTATCGGAATATCCCCCCCTTCCATGGCAACGACCGAATTGACGATCATCCCCGGTCCGTTCCCGTTGGCAACGTAGACGCCGCCGTCGTTGGTCGTGGCCGTGAGTTCTCCGATCTTGGTTTGGATCGGATCGGCAGATGTACCGATCGCGCTGTTACTCCCGGTGGTCGTGAGGTCCACGCCGTTGCCCGCGGTCAGGTTGACGACACCGCTCGCCGCCCCATCGGTGATCGCGCCGGCCACATCCAGCTGAATCATCGCAGTGCCGGCATTCAGGCTGCCGAGCGCCAGGGGGCCGGCATTTTCGATGAGCATGTTGCCGTTATTGGTGGTGGCATTCAAGGTCTGAGCGTCAACGGACTGCACGGCGACGGAGACGGGGACGGCGGTTCCGTCTCCGGTCACGTCCAGCGTCACGGTGGCGCCGACGATCTTGTTGTTTGGCACGGTGACATTGACATCGGGGTCGTCCGTATCCAGGGCGACGGTACTCGAGAGGTCCAAAGTGAGGACGTTGCCGGAGACGCTCGCGATGGTGTAGCTGGCGTTGTTCGCCGAAATGGCCGAACCGGTGACGGTGATCGACTGACCGTTCTGGAAACCATAGCTCGACCAGTCGAACCCGGCGGGTCCGGTGATCGTATCGCCGGTGCCGCTCGGCGCAAAGCTCACCGGCCCCTCAAAGACGCCGTTGGTCAGAGGGTTCACGGCGGTGAGCGACGTGTTGCCCCCCGTCGAGTCGATCTCGGCGTCGATATCGATCGTTCCAGTCGCGTCGAGCGACACGTTGCCCGTCGCTTTGACCTCGGCGTTCAGATTGATCGTTGCAGTAGGGGTGGCCGCCGGTGCATCAGCGGTGAGCGTCAGGTCGCCGCTTGCCGTCACGGCGTGATCCACATTGATCGTTCCTGCAGAACTGATCGTTCCAGCAGTCACGGTCAAGCTGCTCCCGACCGTCAGGGAGCTGAGCGTGACGGTGTTCACGGCGGTGAGCGACGCGTCGCCCGTCACGCTCCCGCCGCTGGCTGTATCATTGATCGTTCCAGCAGACACGCTCAAGCTGCCCCCGATCGACACGTCGCTGAGCGTGGCGGTGTCCGCGGCGGTGAGCGACACATTGGCGGTCGTCGTCACGGCGCCGGCGAGATTGATCGTTGCGGCAGAAGCGCTCAAGCTGCCAGTGCCGAGCGTCACGGAGTTGAGCGTGACGGTGTCCACGGTGTCCGTCGCTCCCGCCGGACCGCTGATGTTCACGGTGCTAATGCCGGCGCCGTCCACCAGCCCAAACGCCAGGGTGTCGGCAGAGAGGGAAGTGTTGCTCAGGTACATGTCGAAGGTTGTCACCGGCGCCTTGCCGCTAGCGGTGTTGATCGTCAGCGTGTCGTTACTGTTGGTTAGAGCGAAGTTTGGGGCCGAGGCGTTGCCGGCAAGGGTTATCGAATTCCCGCCGCTAACCACAATGACCAGGCTGGTCGCCGAGGGCGCCGTCACCGTGACGGTCTGGGCCGCATCGGCCGTGAAGGTCAGCAGGTCGGTCGTGGAGTTCCAGTTGGCCGTCGCCGGGGCCAACCGCTCTTCCAGGAGGTCAAACATCAGCTTGACGAACTTCGGCCTGGCCGAGCCGCGGGTGCCGATTTTTTTTCTGGTTTGGATCGGGTTATGCCGGCGGAATAGCCACTTGCAGAAACTGGTGCCCAGCCCCATGATGTCGCTCCCTGAGAAAAATACCGTGCAGCGCAGCCCGCGCGTTGGTAGGCAGGCGAAAGTGCCGATCAAGGCATTGGTCAGAAATAGTTATCTTGTGAACTTATCCGGTCTAATAATGCAATTCGCTGGGGGAAAAGTCGGCAACTGGACGGAAAGTTGAGCTTAACAGATGAATTGGGCAAGTCAAGCAGAATTTTTTTTCAAAATCAGAAATTGTTGCAGGCCGCTTGCGGCGCAGCGCTCCCGTGGTGTCACGAGCGCTACGCCGCAAGCCACTGGATCGATGGCCGAGCAGGTCAGAAGCGCAGTTCCAGTCTGGCCATCAAGCCGTCGAAAATGATGCCGTCGCGGAAGTTATTACTGTTGGTGGTGAAGTTGGAATTCTGCACCCCCTGGATCAGCCCATTGGTGGTAAGCATGTTGCCCCAGGCGCTGAGATAGTAGCCCGCCATCAGCCGGATGCGCTGGTTGGGGGTCTGCCAGCCGATGCCCGTTTCGAGGTCCAGAACCGGCACGACGCGCGTGTCGCTGAGCCCGGTCGAGGCCTGCTGACCGACGAAGACGTTGGTTTGGTAATAAATGGCCGAGAATCGACCTGCCAGCAAGTTGGCCACGCCTCGGCCAAAAATAAACAGGCCGTACCGCATCGAGTATTCCCCTTCGAGCCCCAGCCGAATGCCGGCGCCGTCGAAGTCGATGTTCGAGGCGACCGTGGTGGCCCCCGTGATCGAGTAATTCGCCTGCATTTGCTGCTCCAGCCTGGCCAGGCGAGCGCCCGCGATCCAGTTCATCGTGCAGTTTTCCGTTTGCCAGAACCGGTGCTTGAAGTCGATATCGGCCAGGTAAAAGTTGGTGCTGGACGTAAGCGAGGCCGAGTCGCTGTCAAAGGAGCTGTTGGGAGTGGTGGGAAACGTCAGCAGCGACGTCATGACCGAGCCGGCGGGCGCTTCCACCTTGCTGCTGGCGCCGCTGTGGTATGCGGTGAAGGCGCCTTGCAGAAAGTTCCCGTCCCCAAAGGCCACGCCCCCCCCAACGCGGAAGCCGGTAGCATACTCACTGTTCGCGATGGCCACGGGGCCCGTCGGCACCGCCAGGGGAGTCAAGCCGTCCCTGGGCTGAGCGTACGGAATATCGGCCCCCTCCGCCCGCAGGTAGAGGTAATCGGCGAACGCGTACAAGCAATACGTCTTATGTGGGGCGGTGCCGGTCAATTCGCCGGAGGCGGCCGAATCGAGCGACGGAACGACATGAGTGGCGGGATTCGGGTTTGTTGGCCCCAGTTTTTCCGGCGATGCCGTTTGGCTGAATGGCGGCGGTATTTCGCTGGGAGGCTCCAATATCGGGAGCGAAAAATTGGGCGGCGGCAACGCCGTGGGTACTTGTGCTTTGATATCCGCGCTGAACAGACTCAGGGCCAGCACCGCGGTCCAACGAAATGCGGTCCGCATCGGTGGAAATCCTTTCCTGTCGGCTTGGCATCCCTGCCAAGGTCCGTGGCGATCGTGTGCCCGCCGGTTTCGCGGGAGCGTTGAAGGAGCGGGGTTCGTCACAACCTATATCGGTTGTAACGATTGTGCCGGTCCAGCGAAAATTGTGCGGACTCTTGTTCATTGGTTGCGAGCAAGTTCGTGGAAACTTGGGCGGCTGGGGGGCAAGGCGAGAAGTTAGTTTCGCGCACGAATCTGGGAAGTCCAGCGAGCTTCGAAGAAAAATCAGAAATTGTTGCAGGCCGCTTGCGGCGTAACGCTCGCGTGGTGTCACGAGCGCTACGCCGCAAGCGGCTGGATCGATGGCCGCGCGGTCAGAAGCGCAGTTCCAGTCTGGCCATCAAGCCGTCGAAAATGATGCTGTCGCGGAAGTTATTACCGTTGGTGGTGAAGTTGGAATTCTGCACCCCCTGGATCAGCCCATTGGTGGTAAGCATGTTGCCCCAGGCGCTGAAATAGTAGCCCGCCATCAGCCGGATGCGGTGGTTGGCGGTCTGCCAGCCGATGCCCGCTTCGACGTCCAGAACCGGCACGACGCGCGTGTCGTTGACTCCGGTCAAGGCCTGCTGACCGACGAAGATGTTGGTCTGGGAATAGGTCGAAGAGAATCGGCCTGCCAGCAAGTTGGCCACGCCTCGGCCAAAAACAAAAACGCCGTACCGCATCGAGTATTCCCCTTCGAGCCCCAGCCGAATTCCGGCGCCGTCGAAGACAATATCCGAGGCGACCGTCGTGGCCCCCGTGATCGAGTAATTCGCCTGCATTTGCTGCTCCAGCCTGGCCAGGCGGGCGCCCGCGATCCAGTTCAGCGCGCAGTTTTCCGTTTGCCAGAACCGGTGCTTGAAGTCGATATCGGCCAGGAAAAAGTTGATGCTGGAGGTAAGCGAGGCCGACTCGCTGTCAAAGGAGCTGTTGGGGGTGGCGGGAAACGTCAGCAGCGACGTCATGACCGAGCCGGCGGGCGCTTCCGCCTTGCTGCTGGCGCTGCTGTGGTATCCGGTGTAGGCGCCTTGCAGAAAGTTCCCGTCCCCAAAGGCCACACCCCCCCCGAGGCGGAAGCCGTCAGAAAACTCATTGCTCGCGACGGCCACGGGGCCCGTCGGCACCGCCAGGGGAGTCAAGCCGCCCCTGGGCTGAGCGTACGGAATATCGGCCCCCTCCGCACGCAGGTACAGTAAATCGGCGAACGCGTACCAGCAACACCCACCATGGGGGGCCCAGAAGGATGGTTCGCCGGAGGAGCCCGAAGATATTGACTTGGCGACTTCGGTGGGGGGGTTCGGAATTGTTGCCTCCTGGCTGCAGAGCGGTTGCTGAATCAACACCAGCGCTGCGGCAATCGTCAAGCATCTTACTCGTAGCACGATGTTGTCTCCATTCGTGTAATACGTTGTGCAAGTTGTCGGGAAGGGCATGGGGACGGTTAAAAGCCCTTCAAATCCTCGAGCGCATCCCGTTGAGCATCATTTTCGAAGAACTCACCTTTCACATCGGCACGACGGATTTCACTCGACCAGGAAAGTCGGTGTTCAGAGGAATAGCAGGAGACAAAAAGGTGGCAAATCGGTATTGGCAGGTTCATTCGGCGCAGCGTGGAAAATGCCGAAACGTTGAAAAAGCGTTGCCATCGGTTGCCGCGACTGAATCCAACGGCATGTCACTTCTTGACGACGGCCCAGTCGATAAGGTAGGTCCTGTTGACGCCATAGCCCGCTGGGGTCGTCGCGGAAACGGTCGTATCAACCGGCGCGATGTCAAATCCATCCGTTGCCACCTTCCAGTGGGGAACAAAATACGGGTAGCCGCCGGGAAGACGCGGGGTGAGCAACACGATGTAGTCCTTGCCGAGCCCTGCGACGACATCACGGGGAAGGTTCACGCGTGTGCTTGAATCATTCTTCACAAGGTCCGGACACTTCCAGGTCACCGTGCCGGCGGCGACGATGCGAGGCGTTGGTTCGCCCACTCGCTTCTGTAATTCCGCCATCTGCTTTTGCAGTTCGGCTACCTGTTTTTGCAACTCCTTGACCTCGCCGGACGCGGAGTCCTTGTCGCTCTCGGCACTTGCTTTTGGCTGGGACGCTGACGTCGCCGCCGGATTCTTCGACAAGAACGCGACCAGGCCGAACACCGCCGCGGTGATAATGACGGATGCAAAAACACGCTGTCGATTCATGGGAATCTCCTCCAAAGAGTCCGCAGTTCTTCTGCCCTACTCCACCAAGCACTACGAAATGAATCATTGGCCGCGCCAAAAAGGTTTTCTGGCGAACAATTGTAGCCGCGTTCGTGAGAACGCGGGAAGAGCATGCAGCGTCCGAATGCTCAGCCCGCAGGGCATCATCGCCCAGGCCCACAATCAGCGCGAGGCCCTCAAGGATCCCACTGCCCACGCCGAGATGATCGCCATCACGCAGGCGGCCCAGGCGCTCAGCTCCTGGCGGCTGGAGTGCTGGCGGATCAATGCGGTGGGATCCTGAGCCAGTTTTTCGCCGCCAAGCGGAAATCGTAGCCGAAGCCGCATCAGTCGCTGCGATTGGACCCGTAATTGGTCCAGTACGTGTCGCAAGCGGTTTGCGTGGTGGGGCTGATGGTGGCGGTGTTCAGCGTGTCCACGTGCCCGTCCACAAAGCCAATGTTGAGCAGACCCGTGGTGCCGCTGCCGTTGCCGCCCGGGGTGGGGGGAAGTGCGGGATGCCGGGCAGCCACGCTGAGGAAGTCGGTGGCGTTGTTGGCCGGGGGCGGGGTGCCACGATAATCGGCCGTGTAGGGGCTCGCGCCGTTCCACTCCAGGATCAGAATGGTGCCGCTCGTGTTGCTGACGCGCCGGGTCGTGCCGATGTAGTAGTTCATCGCATAGTTGTTGCTGGTCGAGACAACCGCAGGATAGATCAGCACCAGCCCGACGCCGGGGTAGGAGCCGTTGCCCGACAAGTTCGTGGTAAAAATGCTGGTGATCTCGAAGCGAACGTATTGGCCGGTAGCCGCGGGGTTCAAGGTAAAGGATTGGGCAGTCTGGGCGACGGCGGAACCGGTGCCCTGGGTCAGGGTGACCGGGGTGAGGGGGTTGGTAGCCCAGTTGGCGCCGTTGCCGACCTTGATGTTCAGGGTCTGGGCGCCGTGACCGGTATCCGACTCGTTATAGTTGTAGATCGTGACGCTGCCGACAGACAAGGCCGAACCGAGGTTGACCTGGAACCAGGGGATATTGCCGGCCGTCGGGCTATTGGGCCCATCGGCAACGGCGCCGCACCATTGGCCATTGGGGCAACCGGTTGAGCTGAAGACACCGCCTGGAAAGTAGGTGGCATAATTTATCACGTCGCCCGTTGGGGCGCCGCCCATGCTGTTCCAGCTGGAGGAATTGGTCATGGCGGCGGCGGGGTTGGCGGACCACGAATTATAATACACGGGCGTGGGGGGCGGCGCCGACGGATTGACCATGGGGCACACCAAAGTCTTGGTGCTGTTCTCGAAGAACGGCTGGAGATTGCAGGCGTTCCCAACCGTGGTCCAGTTCGTCGGATCGAAGGTAGACGCATTGGCGGAGCGCCAGTTGTTGTAGGCCAGGCAAATCTGCTTGACGTTGTTCACACATTGCGTGCGTGCGGCAGCTTCCCGCACCTTTTGCACGGCCGGCACGAGCAGGGCGATGAGGATGGCAATGATTGCAATCACCACGAGCAGCTCGATCAGGGTAAAGCCTTTTCGCGAACGCATGTTGACTCTCCTCAGCAAAAAAAACAGGGTGACGAAAAAGGATCGATGCCGGAAAACTCCATTTGCAGGACTAGCGGACCCGCAACGACTGGTCCAACTTGTGTTCCACCCGAACAGCCAGGGGAATCAGGGGAATCATCTCGGCGGCAATGAGCAGGGCGACAATGCAAACGGCGCCGCCAAAAAGCGTGGCGATCTTCGACCACAGCCCCCCCGTGTTCCTGGCGGCAAGGATTCTTTCAACTTGCTCTTCCACGGTGGGCGCTGCCTGCTTGTTCTTGGACTTGGCCGGGCTCAGGTCAACCAGCAGCAAGCTGAAGGCGCCGGCCACTTCGGCGAACAGCATGAGGACCGCCAGCACACGGCACATCCACGTCAGCAGCTGCAGGGCGGGATATTCCTGTTGCGGCAGCGGTGGGGCAGCCGTCAGCGGAGGCGGCGGCGCGGGCGCTACCGACGGCGTCGGCACCGGGGCATCCCGGTCCGGCGGCGGCCTGTCTTCATCCTTTTTGGCTTCCTCCGTTTTCTTGCTCAGGGGGTTTTCCGACGCGACGGGAGCCGCGGCGAGCAATATCTTGTCGGGATTCTTGCGCTGGCCCAGATTCTTCACGATTTCCTTCAGCCGCAACGATGCCTGGCCGCGCTCTGCGGGGGGGTCGGCCGCCCGATAGCCGGCGCCGTCCAGTTCGGCCCGGCCTGGCCCCATGAGCACCGCGGCGCAGGCCGCCTCGCGGACGCGCTGCTCGTCGTGGTCCAGGGTATCGAGAAACACGGGAAGGTATTCCTTGTAGTTGGCGGACGCCAATTTGTTGATGGCGACGACCACGACGTCAGGATCCTTGCTCTCGGACGCCACGCGCCGCAGCTGGGGGCAAGACTCGGGGTTCTGCAACAGAGTAAGTTCCACCACGGCCTGGACCCGCTCGTCCGGCTTCCCGGCCGACAGTGCCTTGGCAGCCAGCCGGCCCGGGGTAGGCACTCCCGGACCGCTCAGCAGCCAGGAGCATGCACCGAGCAAGACCACCACGCCCAGGGCGATCCAGTACCGAGGTTTCATCTTCTTCACCTGCGCGCGAGAGGAGCACGCCACATGTCGGCAAACTTGATCTTCGTTGAGAACTTGAACTTCACACCCTAGAGAGGTTGATATTGGAATAGATACTAATTTGGCGACCAATCCAATGTCAAGCTAAAATTGAAAAAAATACCATTTTATTGGCGGCCCACGAATCAAGGTTTCCTTAATATTTTCGCCCCTGCCAACGGTTAGAATTCGGTGAGGTTCTGTGACATCATCCGTGGTTGGAGCACATGGCCTGTCCCTTTTGCCGCGGAAAAATCCCTCTGGAGGATCGCTTCATGTCTCCCGTCTACCGTGTCGTCGCGTCGCTGGGCACCGTGCTGGCACTCTTTTGCGTCTCGAGTCTGACCGGCTCCGCCGATGAGAAGGACGAACCCAGGCCCGAGAAGCGCCAGCATCCGTTCAACGACAACGTGAAGGTCACCATCACGGAAACGCACATGATCGTCGAGAGCGACGGCATCCCGAACCACAAGACCGGCACCTTCCCCAATCGCGACAACCCCAACACGATCCTCAAGCAGAACTATCGCTTCTATATTCCGCTGAAGGCCCAGCTCGCGGACAAGAAGATGAAGACGCCGATGGGCCCGATCGGCGTCGCCCTCAACGGCATCCCGTTCTACAATCAGTACAACGCCGAGGGCGAGGACGCCGTCAAGGTGGAGGTCTTCGACTCCTGCTGCGGCCATCCCGATCCGAAGGGCCGCTATCATTACCACAAATATCCCGTTTGCGTGAAGAGCCCGTTCAAGGACGAGCCCGGCAAGCATTCCCCGCTCATCGGCTACGCGTTCGACGGCTTCGGCATCTACGGGCCCAACGGCGACGACGGCAAGCCGCCGACCGATCTGGATGACTGCAACGGCCAGACGGACAAGGAGCGAGGCTATCATTACCACGTGACCGCCAAGCCGCCATACATCCTGGGCGGCTACCGCGGCGAAGTGGAGATGAAGAACCTCAAAAAGGGCAAGAAGAAATAGTCCTGTCCGCTTAGCTGTGTTTTGACATTTGATCCGTAGCCGCAGGCTTTAGCCTGCGGAGTGTCGCCGGGGTTCCCCCAATCCATACTCCGCAGGCTAAAGCCTGCGGCTACAGGTTCCTCACGCGGAGCGCGAGGACTACACTATTACCAAGGAGAAAACACCATGATTCAGCGCATTTTGGCCATGTTCGTGGCAATGGCGTCCCTGGCGTCCCCGGTGCTCGCCCAGGAAAAGCCGGCCGCCGAATTCAAAGCGGGTTTCGCCGAGGCCGACATCACGCCCGAAATCGGCATGGAAGCTCCCGGCGGCTACGGCAAATCGTATCACAAGTCGCTGCACGATCCCTGCAAGGTGCGGGCCTCCGTCTTCGACGACGGTAAAAATCGCGTCGCCATCGTCGGCATCGACGCGCTGGGCATCGATCGCCGGACGGTGCTCAAGGTGCGCAAGCTCATCCGCGAAAAGACGGGCATTCCGGAGACGTCGATCCTGATCGGGGCCTCGCATTCCCATTCCTCCGGCCCCATCTGGGGCGCCATGCCGGGAGATTACGATCACGCTGCCCCGCTCATCAAGAAGCTGGTCTTCGAAACATCGACCGTTATCAACTTGAAGTATCTCGCCCAGGTCGAAACCGCCTTGGTGGAAGCTGTCGTCCAGGCGAATGAACGGCGGGCCCTGGTGAAGGCCGGCGTCGGCAAGGGCATCGAGGACAAGGTGGCCTTCAATCGCCGGTTCAAGATGAAGAACGGCGGCACCGTCACCCATCCCGGCCTGGGCAATCCCGATATCATCGAGCCGGCGGGCCCGGTCGATCCCGACGTGGGCGTCCTCGGCGCCTGGGACGCCAAGGACCCCAACAAACTGCTCGGCTGCGTCGTCAACTTTGCGTGCCATGCCACGACCAGCCCGGGCGGCATCTCGGCGAACTACATTTACTATCTCGAGAAGGTGATCCAGGGTTATTACGGCAAAAACTGCGTGGTCGTCTTCGTCGCGGGAGCATCGGGCGATATCACCCAGGTTGATAATCGCAGCCCGTTCAAGTATCCGTCGGGCGATCGTTATGCCCAGCTCGTGGGTGGCCGGGTAGGCGCCGAAGCGCTGAAGGTACTGCTGACCGTGGAGCCCGGTTCGCTGGCGCCGGTCGAGGCCCGCACAATGGTCTGGAAGCAAGATCGCCGCGGCCCATCGCCGGAACGGCTCAAGCATTGCCTGGAGCTGGTGGCCCAGGATCCCGCGAAAGCAGGCCATACCGAATGGACCTTTGCCCGTGAGCTGCTCATGCTGGACGCGATCATTCAGAAGGAACCGCAGGCCGAAGTCGAAGTGCAGGCGGTGCAGGTCGGCCCCGCGGTGTTTGTAACGACGCCGGCGGAGTACTTTTGCCAGTACGGGCTGGACATCAAGGCGAAGAGTCCGTTTCCGTACACGTTTCCCGTGTCGCTGGCCAATGGTTGCGTGGGATATGTGCCGACGGAGGAATCGTTTTCTCCGACCGGCGGCGGCTATGAGACGCGCTTGACCAGCTACAGCAACCTCGCGATCGGGGCGGGCCGGCGCATGCGCGACGCGGGCATCGAGCTGGCGAGACAATTGCAGCCGGGCGTCGCACCTGAGGCGCCGCGGCGGCCGCCGTTCACCGCGACGCCGTGGACGTATGGCAATGTGCGACCGGAGTTGAAGTGAGTAGTATTCACAAGCCCGCATGCGAGGTACTCCGAGCATGCGGGGTGAGTAGGAATTCTCACCCCGCATGCTCGGAGTACCTCGCATGCGGGCTTGTGGGTTGATCTAATTCGCCTCGATTCGCGCCGGACTCGCCTGCACCTCCAGACGAATGTTGCCGTTGCTCTCGACCACATTGACGTGCCAGGTCTTGTTGCGCATCTGCATGTTGGCCGTCGCCGGCAGCTTGGTGTCCGTCCAGACGACCTGCTTGTGGTCGCGCACCTTGAGGCTCAGGTGCCGATCCTTGACGATCCATTTGTCCGGCAACACCGGCAGGGGAACATGGGTGACGGCTTTCTCCGAACCCGTCGGCAAATTCAACGTCACCATGACCGGATCGCACTTCTTCGTTTCCGTAGCCGTTGGCGCCTCCTCCACAATCATCAGCTCCGCATGCCAGGACGGCAGCGGCGTGTTCTTGCCCATGCGGCCAGCCGTCTTGATCAGCTCGCCGCTTACGAAGACCTTCGACCTGTCGGCGGCGATGTCCAGCTTCACATTCTTCACGGCGGGGTCGCTGGGCAGCTTCACGAAACTTGCCTCGGCGATGACGTTGCCGGGCAGCGGGTGAAACTCCTTCTTGAACGAATACGTGTTCTCTTTGAGATCCGGCGGGAACGTGATCATGCGGTGATGCTGCTTTTCGATCCGCGTCACGCGCACGGCTTCGAACGTCACGTTCAGGGCGACGTGGGCGTGCAGACCATTGCCCTTGGCGATGTTGATTTGTTCCGTTTTTTCGACGGTTTGCTTGCCGTTCACCGCGACCAGGCGAATGCTGTAGGTGCCGGGCTCGGTGTAGGTCACAAGCCGATCCTGTCTCAGGGAGGGATCGTGCGTGATTTCCAGGGGCCTGACGTCGCCGGCCGACCAGATGCTCAGCTCGGCATTCTTGACGGCGCTTTCGACGCGCAAGGTCACCGGCGCCGTCAAATCGGCTTTGATCGGAGTCACCTTGAAAGTCTCAATGGCCGGGGACTTATCCTGGGTTGCATCAAGGTTGACGGAGACCGTTCGGTCATTTTCGTCGCCGAGGAAGTTGCTCAGGCTGAGCTTGGCGGAGTAAACGCCCGGCCGGGGATACGTGTGCTTGATGGTTTCCTGGTTGGGGTTATAGGGCTCGAGCGTGGAGCCGTCGCCGAAGTCCCACCAGCCTTGCGTGGCGTTGGTCGAGCGATTGCTGAAGGTAACTTCGAGGCCCTGGGGTTGCTGGGAAAAATTGGCAAGCGGCTTGGATGGCTTGACAAACGTGTTCACCAGCGGCGACACATACATGAGCACCGCCCCGGAGACGAGCCCGAAGATGCTGGTGCCGATTGCTTTAAGCCAGGTCGATTTGGCGGTTTTTTCTTCAGCCATCACCATCCTCCTTGAGGTGAAAAAACGTGCGGTTCCGGAGAACCAAGGGCCACAGGTTACGAAAAAGCGGGAAACGGGTCGAGAGATGTTTTTTGCTGCCAAGCCCCAGGGCGAGGTACTCTAGCCCTGGGGGTAGTGTCACCATCACCCCCAGGGCTCGGAGTACCTCGCCCTGGGGCTTGGGGGTATTTTTCAAGATTTGTGATCATCCGCCGGCAGCGGGTTGTCGGCGAAGATCCATTCGCGGATCGGCTCGCCTTCGACCAGGTGCTGCTGCACAAATTGCGGCATCTTGTCAGCGCTCATGTCGTGATACCAGGTGCCTTCGGGATAAACGACCATGGTCGGGCCCTGGGTGCAGATGCGCAGACAGCCCACCTTGGTGCGGTAGCAGGCGGCCGGTCCTGTCTCCAGCCCGGCTTGTTTGATATGTTGTTTCAGGACATCCCAGGCCGCCATGCCCTGCTCGGGCGTACAGCACGAGGGGCCGGTGCACAGAAAAACGTGCCGCTGAATCTGGCCGATGCTTCGCTTTTCGACCACCGCTTGCAAGGTATTTTCCGAGGACATTGGTGCTCCAGTGTAGTCTTCACGCTCCGCGTGAAGAAAGGGCGCAGTCCTCAATAACCAGCATCCCTTCACGGGAAGCCGAATACAATCCCAGGGCGTGAACCTCATCTCCCCCGCGGGGACATGGCACTTCGGGGCGTCCGGCGGCAGCTTGCCATTGTCCAGGGCCGACGGTTATTGAGGGCTGCGCCCTTTCCTCACGCGGAGCGTGAGGACTACACTCATTCTAACGAAAGCGCCGACCCATGGCTCTTTTGGACGTCATCCGAGCCTTTTTCGAGGAAGCCGGCCTGGCCCACAGCCGCGGCGTCGTCGCCATTTCCGGCGGCCCCGATAGCGTTGCCCTGGCCCATCTTCTGCTGCAGCTCCAACGGCGTGACTTCTTCACGCACCTGGTGCTGGCCCATGTCAATCACCAACTGCGCGGGCCCGAAAGCGACGCCGACGAAGCGTTCGTGATCGACCTGGCCGCGAAATGGCGGCTGCCTTGCCGCACGACGCGCATCGACGTGGCCGGCAAGGCGAGCGAACGCGGCGACAACCTGGAAAAAACGGCCCGCGACCTGCGTTACGCCTGGCTCACCCAGGTTGCTCACGAAGAGCAAGCCGCCTGGCTGGCGACCGGACACAGCGCCGACGATCAGGCCGAGACGGTGCTGCACCGGTTGCTGCGTGGCAGTGGATTGCAAGGGCTCACGGGCATCGCCGGGCGTCGCCAGCTCGACGATCGGGCCGACCTGGTGCGCCCCTTGCTGAAGGTGCGTCGAGACGAGCTCCTCGCCCATCTGCTCGCCGAACAGCAGCCGTTTTGCCAGGATCAGACCAATCTGGACGTGAAGTTCACGCGCAATCGCCTGCGCCGGCAATTGCTGCCGCTCCTGGCTGAGCAGTATCAGCCTGCCATTGTTGAGGTGCTGTGCCGGCTGGCGGATCAGGCTCACGCGGTCCAGGGGGAAATCGTACGCCAGGCCGGGGAGTTGCTGCACCGGGCGGAGTTGCCACGGGCCGGTTCATGGGTGATCTTGCAGGCGGCTGTGCTGGAAGCTGCTTCGCCGCATCTGGTGTGCGAAGTTTTTCGATTGATCTGGCAGCGCGAAAGTTGGTCGATGAACGCCATGGACCACGATGCCTGGCTGCGGTTGGCGGACCTGGCGCACGGGCAAGCGACGGGCCAGGACTTTCCGGATTCGATCCAGGCTCGGCGACGCGATCAGGTGGTGCAGGTTGGTCGGGTGGACCGGTCATACCCGTCATGACCCGCGGGCCCGCCGTTTAGCCGCTCGCCTCCGGCGAGCGCGGTTCGTCGTGGCCCGCGCCGGGCTCGCACTCGCCGGAGGAGAGCGGCTAAACGCGTTTCCCCTTCTCCCGAGTGCCGATTCCGGCTATACTCCCAAAGTTGCTTTCGTGTCGAAACTTGCCGGAACGAGCCCCCCAACAGCATGGCCACCAACACCGCTCTAATTCGCAACTTCTCCATCATCGCCCACATCGACCATGGCAAAAGCACCCTGGCCGATCAGTTTCTGCTCAAGACGGGGGCCATGACCAAGCGCGATTTCCAGGCCCAGGCCCTCGATTCCATGGACCTCGAACGCGAACGCGGCATCACCATCCGCATGCATCCCGTCACCCTCGATTTCGACGCCAAGGACGGTACCCGCTATGAGCTCAACCTCATCGACACGCCAGGCCACGTCGATTTCAACTACGAGGTCTCGCGCAGTTTGGCCGCGTGCGAAGGCGTCATCCTGCTGGTGGATGCCTTTCAAGGCGTGCAGGCCCAGAGCGTCGCCAACGCTTACCTGGCCATCGAAGGCAATTTGACCATCGTGCCCTGCCTGAACAAGATCGACATGATGAACGCCCGGCCCGAAGTGGTCATCGCCGAGATGGAGACGGCCCTGGGCGTCGATCCCGCGGACGTGCTCA
>Ga0182024_10005875_pt1 | contig 27231 bp, 22 predicted proteins | sample P32metaG_FD_120480 | JGI IMG/M metagenome (GOLD analysis project Ga0182024, IMG submission 120480) | Permafrost microbial communities from Stordalen Mire, Sweden - P3-2 metaG (Illumina Assembly) | ecosystem: Environmental > Terrestrial > Soil > Wetlands > Permafrost | place: Sweden: Stordalen...
ATTCCCAAGATTTTCCTCAAGCCGCAATCTTGGTGGGGGAATCTGCTGAGCCCAAAATACAGGTCATTTGCGTTTCAAGGGATTCTGAAAGACGCCATGGGTAACTGCATGCTCAAGGATGCGCTTACCGATGTTTTGATTCCCTGCTATGACATAGAACATCGATCTCCTTACATTTTTAAGAGCCGCTCGGCGAGGCAGCACGGTGAAAGTGACTTCCTGATGAAAGATGTGGCTCTTGCGGCAAGTGCTTCACCAACCTTGTTCTATCCTGTGCGTATCCCCAGGTCCAACAGCGGCAGACCTATTTGTCTCGTAGATGGCGGCGTGTTCGCAAATAATCCTTCCATTTGTGCGTTGTCCGAAATCAGGTCTGTCTACGAAGATGAAAGCGAGAGATACCTCATTGTCTCATTGGGCACAGGTAAATCGACGCGGCCTTTGACAGATGATTTTGTCAGCTTATGGGGATATGTGCATTGGTCTCGGCCAATGCTTGAGCTGGTAATGGAGAGCATCAGCGAATCTGTGCACCAGCAAATGAAACGTTTACTGCATTCCACGAGCGATCACGCGTATTATCGTCTGCAGGTTGATCTTCCAGAAAACCTCACTATGGCGATAGACGATCCTTCAGCCACACACATGAAGGCACTCAGCGATTTCGCTCGAGATTTCTGTTCCTCCGACCAGGGCGGAGAGGCACTGAACAGCGTGTGTGACAGACTGCTGAGATTGAGTGAACAGGAAGCGGACTCGCGCTCGCACTGAATCTTGTAAGATCATACCCGCCGGTTTTATTGAGTGCGGCTAGGCGGCGCGGCAGAATGCTATCGCAGTGATTCGTAGTCCCAGCCCGCGAAGGGCGACTTTCGCTTGGCCAGCAAGTGATTCAGTTCTAGCTGGATTTGGTCTTGGATTTCTCGTGCCAACCGCAGCCGCAGCTTTCGGTCTCGGGCCATTTCCGGCGGGTAATTCAAATGAATAGGCTTGCCAATTTTTACCAGCATTTTGATCGGAAGCGGTACGGCGCATGCGGGAAAGGGCAGCCATGGAAAAGTAAGAGTCAGAGGGTAATAGGGCCAGCCAATGAGATGAGCTATGGGCTTGAGTTTCCCCAGCATCGGATAAATCTCGTCACCGCCGACGGTGATAACTGGAATAATGGGTGAATTGGTAAGAATAGCTGCTTTTATAAATCCGGGATCGAAATCAATCAGTCTATAGCGGTGTGAAAACGGCTTGCCGAGGCCCCGGGCCCCTTCGGGATAGAAGAAAACGAGTTCTTCATCGTCCAACAATTGTCTCGCGGTGTCAAAGGTCGCGGGCACGCCACCCATGCCGCAGATCACCTCTTTCACACCAGGAGTATGGCGAAGCCAATCGTGGGCAAGACCGCGAATTCTTCTTGGCGATGGATGATGATGTAAGACGCCATTTTGCAACATAAATGCATCTATAGGCAATCCTCCGGAATGGTTGCCTACCAAAACAGCCCTTCCCTCGGCAGGAATGTTCTCCAGACCGAGCATTTTGACTTGAAAGTAGTCCTCATAAAAGAATCTAAAAAACGGTTCGCACTTGGCGAAAGTCTTCAAATCAAAGCCAAACTCGTCGGTTGTTCCTTCATACCTGGAATAGAAGGACTCGCGGCGTTTAATCAACTTTGGTAGTGGATTCGCTAGAAAGTTCATCAGTAATAGGGCCGTCTCGCATTGTGCATAGTTCCAAGATCCACAAAAACAGATGTTGAATTATATAATGACACGATCATCCGTCCAAAGTTCCTCAAAACTAGATACAGTCAGTTTACTCATGGACTAGTTTAAGTTTTGGCTTTGGCGGCATCAGAATGTTCGTTCATCGTCACGCAAGAAGGTAGGATACAGCACATAAGCGAGCCGGAGAAAGCTCCTTTTCGTAGTGTTCTGGATAAACTTGTCTGAGGCGTCTATGTTTGTCATCTGCAAAGAAACCAGCGTAAAAGATCTCTACAAAATTTTGATCGGATCGATTGTGCCGCGGCCCATTGCCTGGGTCTCTTCGACAGGCAGCACAGGCATCAACAATCTGGCTCCGTTTTCATTTTTCAATTGTTTCGGAGTCGACCCGCCGATGGTGGGATTTGCTCCGGCATTCAAATCGATTACACAGTCAGAAGGTGCCACCATTCGCGTGCCCAAAGATACTCTGCGCAATATTCTAGAAACCAAGGAATTTGTAGTGAACATTGTCAGCAGAGACGTAGCTGAGAAGATGAATCAAACAAGTGCGGAATATCCTGCCACCGTCAGCGAGTTCGAGAGAGCCGGTCTGACGGCAGCGCCTTCGCAAGTTGTGCAGCCGCCAAGAGTGGCCGAAGCGAAGGTTAATCTGGAATGCATACTGCTTCAGGTGATACAGCATGGAAATAACAATCTCGTACTTGGAGAGATTGTTGCTATTCACGCTGCCGACGATGTCATAACGGAGGACTTCCACATCAAAGAAGATGTTTTGCAGGCGATCGGCAGAATGGAAGGCAACTGGTATTCGACCACCGAGGATCGTTTTGAACTGAGCAGACCTGGCAAGCTAAACTAGAGCCGAACCGGCTTCGCTCTCCGGACAGACTATACGTAAAAATGCGCTGCTGGCTGGATTCAGCTGGGTCCACATCACCGCGAAGCTGATCGGTATGCTAGATTCCGGTAACGCCAGAAGGCAAATATCGGGATCGTCTCTGATTGCCAGTTTCGGCAGGAATGTTACAAAGCCGCCGAGCTTAACCAACTCTAGCAGTGCGTGTCCGTCGTCCTGATCGATAACGATATTGGGTGTGATGCCGACCGTCTCGAAGTAAGTGCCGATCAATCGCGACGATGCAATTTTATGACTGGGCAATGCCATCGACACTGACTGCAAATCGGAGGCTTGCAAATCCTTCTTTTTGGCGAGCGGATGATCTTTCGAAACTGCCATAACTATTTGGTCGGCAAAGATCTCCTTCCAGTTGATTTCGGAATATTCAGGCGGGGCAAGCGAGAAGCCGAGGTCGAATGTTCCGGAGATCAAACCACTTTCGATTTCTTCTGCGCGGGCAGCCCGGACTCGAATGTGTACATTAGGGTGTAACAAGCTGAAGGCGTCAATCCAGCCAGGCATGACTTTGCTGCCAAATAGTGGGGCAGTAGCTAGTGCCAAGGTTCCCCGCAACAACCCGGTCATGTCCGCAATCTCTTTGCCGGCCTCCTCCAGCTCGCCGACTGCGCGTCGAGCGCGCATCAACAGAACCTGACCCGCCTGCGTCAAATGCACATTGCGGCCGACGCGCGCGAAGAGCTTGGTTTTCAGCTCTTCTTCGAGCTGTTGAATGTGGATCGACAGGCTGGGTTGCGATATGTATAAGGACTCCGCTGCTCTGGTGAAATGCAAAAGCTCAGCGGCTCGTATGAAATACCTCAGATGACGAAGCTCCAACTGCCAGCCCTCAGATTTTGCGATTCCATTTATGAGATCGCGTTTGGGTTTCCATTAACTGATTGATAAAGGTGCCGTCGCCGTCGGCGCCAATGCGTATCATTCCACGGGGTAATCGATTCGATTACAACTCTGTATTGGATGTGAAGGAGATCTGCCGTTAATCTAGGATTATCGCAGCCTCAGTTAGAAATTGGCTATTCTATTCCCTTGCCTGCGTTCATTGGCAACCCAGTGGAGTACTGACATGTGGATTGTAGAACTAGCGATTCGAAGACCCTACACATTTGTAGTGGTTTCGATGTTGATAGCTTTGCTTGGAATTTTGTCCATCACGCAAATGCCAGTGGACATCTTTCCGTCCATTGACTTGCCGGTTGTTAGCGTCATTTGGGGCTATACCGGGCTGCCTCCTGAGGACGTGCAGGATCGTATTGTGACAATCTCTGAGCGTGCCATGACCACTGTGACGAGCGAGATTACGTACCTGGAATCCACTTCGTTGAACGGCATCGGGGTGATTAAGCTTCACTTGCGCCAGGGCGCCGATGTCGGCAAATCGGTCGCACTGATGAGTGCTGTCAATCAGACGATTCTGCGAGTTCTGCCCCCTGGTATAACACCACCGCTGGTTACCGCGTTCAGCACCTCCGATGTGCCGGTTATGCAGCTTGGGGTGGGAAGCAAGAAGCTGTCCGAGGCAGAGCTTTATGATTATGGCTTGAGCTTTATCCGTCCCCGTCTCGCCACCGCGGGTGGTTGCTCGATCCCTTTGCCGTATGGTGGCAAACAACGTCAAGTAATGGTGGACATCAATACCAGCCAACTTAATGCGAAGGGTTTGACGCCAGCTGATGTGACGAATGCTCTTAACTTGCAGAACTTAATTCTGCCCTCCGGCACGGCTAAAATCGGCAACAAAGAATATCCCGTCAAGATGAACAGCAGCCCGGCGACCCTCGACGAGCTGAATATGTACCCGATCAAGCAGGTTGGGGACGCCACCATTTATTTCAAAGACATCGGCCACGTCCACGACGGTTACGCCACGCAGACCAACATTGTTAATCAGGACGGTCGCCGCTCGACTCTGCTCAATGTGTTGCGATCGGGCGGAGCGTCGACTCTCGCTGTGGTCGACAATATTAAGCGAGCACTGCCGGCATTGATGGAGACATTGCCGAAAGAATTGTCCATAGAAATCTTGACCGATCAATCGGTGTTCGTAAAGGCTGCCATCAAGCAGGTCGTCAGCGAAGCTGCCACAGCCGCTGCACTGACTGGGCTTCTCATGTTGTGCATTCTCGGCAGCTGGAGAAGCACCTTTATCGTTGTCACGTCGATTCCGCTGGCGATACTGGCGTCCATCATCTGCTTGAATGCATCGCATCAGACCCTCAATTCAATGACACTAGGCGGACTGGCCCTCGCTGTGGGGATGTTGGTCGATGACGCGACGGTAGAAGTCGAGAACATCCATCGCAATCTATCGATGAAAAAACCGATCGTGAAAGCAATTCTTGACGCAGCCTCTCAGATTGCTACGCCGGCATTTGTCTCAACTCTGGCGATTTGCATTGTTTTCGTGCCGGTCACTTTGCTGACGGAACCGGCCAGGTCCCTTTTCGTGCCATTGGCTATGGCAGTGGTGTTCGCTATGTTAGCCTCGTACTTCTTATCACGCACACTCGTGCCTGTTATGGCACGTTATCTCTTGAGTGAGCACACGGAGCATGAAACTGAAAAGCCTGTTGGTTTCTTTGGCAAAATTTACCAGGTAATAGACACCAGATTCAATGGCTTGAGAGACGGATATCATCGCTTGCTGAACAAAGCGCTCGACCATCGCAAGCAGGTAGTGATTGGATTTCTTCTGGCATATGCATGCTGTCTGGCGCTGATTCCTTTTGTCGGGCAAGACTTCTTTCCGGCTGTCGACGGTGGACAGTTGAGGATTCACATCATCGCGCCGAAAGGCAACCGCATCGAAGAAACCGAACGCATATTCAAGGATGTGGAAACTGCCATTCGGGGCATCATTCCAGCTGATGAAATTAAAGTGGTGACGCAAAATATTGGGCTGCCTGCCAGCGGTATAAATCTGGCTTATGGAGACAACATTACATTCAGCGACTTCGACGGTGAAATGTTGATTTCGCTAACGCCTGAGCATCGTAAGTCAATTTTTGCCTATGAGAAGGAGATTCGCCAACTCCTTCGCAGCAAGATGCCGACCATATCGTTTTTCTTCCAGCCTGCTGACATAACCAGCCAGATCCTCAATGCTGGGCTGCCCGCGCCGATCGACATACAGGTGTCCGGACGTGACGTACCAAAGGTGTACGAAATCGCTTTGGCGTTGCAGAAAAAAGTCGCGCTGGTACCAGGGGCGGTGGATGTCACTCTTTTGCAGGTGCCTGATGAAGCACAGTTGAATGTAAACGTTAATCGGACCAAGGCCCTGGAGCTGGGTTTAACGCAGCGCGACATCGCCAATTCCGTGCTGGTTTCGCTCAGCTCCAGCTTTCAAACCGTGCCGAATTATTGGGTAAATCCGAAGAACGGAGTCAACTATAACGTTGCCGTCCAAACTCCCACCTATCAGATCAATACGATTGACGACATCTCTGAACTACCGATCAGTTCCGCCCAAAACAAGCCGCCGGTCTTGCTTAAAAGCGTGGCGCAGCTTGATCGCAGCACGACCGCGGCTGTGGCGAGCCACTCCCAAATCATGCCGGTCTTCGACATATTTATGAATACTCAGGATCGAGATCTGGGTGGTGTCGCCGCAGATACGAGAAAAATTGTGGACGATTTGCGCAAGAATCTGCCACGCGGAATTTTCATCAATGTTCGTGGGCAGGCGGACAGCATGAATGCCGCGTTCAGCGGACTGTTAAGTGGTCTATTTTTTGCACTGGCACTCGTCTACATGCTCCTGGTAATCAACTTTCAATCGTGGCTCGATCCGGTCATTATCCTAATGGCCAGTCCTGGGACGCTATCTGGGATCGTCTTAATGCTGTTCTTGACTCAAACTACCTTTAGCGTTCCAGCGTTAATGGGAGCGATTATGAGTATTGGTGTAGCTTCTGCCAATAGTATCCTGATGGTTACCTTCGCTGAAGAGCGCAGGCAAGAGGGGCTCGATCCGCTTCAAGCAGCATCGGAAGCGGGATTCACACGCTTTCGTCCGGTGATTATGACGGCGCTGGCCATGATCATAGGAATGTTACCGATGGCAACCGGTATGGGCGAGGGCGGATCGGCTAATGCGCCGCTGGGCAGAGCGGTAATCGGGGGTTTGATTGTCGCGACCTTTGCGACGCTCTTTTTCGTGCCCGTGGTGTTTTCATTATTGAAAAGGAACCGAACTGAGCCAGAAAAAAGCCCACAGGGCTAGCCTGCCCCACTCATTACTCTCGCTAATGGGTTGCATAAGAACCCTGTATTGGACCCTGCGCCCAGCCGCCGGTACAGTGGTGTTATGAGCTTGGAAGCGAGGCGAGAATCAATAATGTTCAGGACGCAAAATTCTAAGACAACCAGAAAGTCGAACGGCGCAATCAATCCGCTGATCGCCGTTGTTGTCGCTGCAGGGGCTTTAGCCGCAGTCGGTGTGACACCGCGCGTTCAGAACTATCTGCAACTGAGCACTGTGCACGAACAATTGAAAAACCAAGTGCCGGTGCTGAGCGCTGTAGTGGTAAAGCCCGCGTCAACAAACGAGTCGATCGTTTTGCCGGGCGATCTGCAGCCTATTCAGAACATACCTATATACGCCAGAGCCAACGGCTACATATTGAAGCGTTTTGTGGATATCGGAGACAACGTCAAGGCAGGTCAGCTTTTGGCGCTCATTGACACGCCCGAGCTAGACCAACAGGTTCAGCAAGCGATTGCCAATCTGAGAGCGGCTCAGGCTAATCTAGCTTCAGCACTGTCTGACCGGGAAAACTTTGCTGCTCAGCTGTTCGCAGCAGATGCAACGATTAAGCAAAGTCGCACGAATTTGGAATACAGCACGTCCGAAGTGAAACGCTACCAGGTGTTAGCCGCCGAGGGAGCCCTTTCGTACGAACAACGCGATCAGGCGCTTCGTCAATTCAACTCAGACTCGGCCGCAATTGAGCTAACTCAGCACACCAGACAGGCACAGCTTGCCCAGGTCGCTTCCGCTGACGCGAGAATCGCTGCAGCGAAACAATCAGTGGTTTCAAATCAAGCAAGCCTCGATCAGCTGAAGGCTCTGCAAGGTTTCCAAAAAGTCGTTGCTCCAAGCGACGGCGTGATCACCAATCGTTTTGTCGACGCAGGTATGCTAGTCGCCGCTGGCGGAAGCACGGGCACGACGGAAATTCTTTCAATGGCTAAGACCGATGTGCTTCGTATCTACGTCAACGTTCCGCAGAGTGACTACCGATACATTCACAACAACGACAAGGCGCAATTGATCCTGCAAGAGTTTCCCGGAAAGTCATTTATAGGAACAGTCACTAACATCGCTGGCAGCTTGGACTCTAACTCAAGAACCTTGCAGACAGAAATTCGCATCGACAATCACCAACATGTTTTGAAACCAGGCTCTTATGCCGAAGTGAAGTTTGAATACGTCAACGCCAATCCGCCGGTTGTGATTCCGAGCAGCGCCTCCATTACGAAGAATGATGGACTGTACGTCGCCGTTGTCAAAAACAACAAAGTTCAATACAAGCAGATACAAGTTGCGCGGGACTACGGAAACAACTTGGAAGTAAGTCAGGGACTCAAGGCGAATGAAGTAGTTGTCTTGGATACTCCCGACGGTCTGGCTAATGGCAGTGCTGTTAAGGCACAGATTGCACAGTCGCTATGACCACCAATCAACGGCGCTCGAGGCAAACGCTAGTGCTTAAGCGAGTGAAGGTGCATCAAGTTTGCAAAGTAGGACAAGGATAGAGGATCATGAAAACATCAATCATCTTATCTGCGATCGTCGGTAGCTTTATCGCAGTCAACAGCATCCAAGCTGCACAGTCACAAGTTCAAACGGCTTCAGAACCTGAGTTTCCGCCGATTGTCGACAGCATAGCTCATCCTGTCAATCAGTCTAATCAAAAGGGAACAGAGGAGCTGCAAGAAAAGGTACTCATGCAGGTCAATCAGGGTCTGGTTAACGGTTGGCTGTCCGCAGCAGATGCTGCTGAATTGAAAAGCCGGCTGAATAAATTGAGTGACAATGAATCATGGTATAGGAGCATGAACAGCGCAATTCCGGCATCGGTTACGGCAACGAACACACGACTTCTCAACGAAATGAGCAATAAACTTCAACCGAAAGTGCATCAGACAGCTGGAGCAAAGAACGCGCTTCACTCGGACATAGACGATTTAATCGGAAACAAACTGGCGAGCAACCATATTTCCAGCAGCGATGCAGAGAAGTATTATTTGCGTCTGGCCCAGATTGAATCGAACGTAGAAAACAGCAAAGACAATCCTGCCTCCAGCGGCTATGATGCCGTCGTGAGCAAAGAACTGCGCCAGTTGAAATCAGAATTGATTCGTAAGTAAACCAAGTTAGATTTCATGGACTTCGTCCTCGTCATCGGAAACGAATTCCCCCGTTTCAATATCCATTTCGCCACCTTCTTCATCAGTGGCATACCAGCCATATTGTTTGCACAAACGCTGTATATCGGGAAATGGATCCTCGCAGCTGCCACCTAGTCTGATGCTAAACGTGTCCAGGCTCTCAACTACTTTCTCCGGGGCATGCAACATAAAATCGAAGCCTGATTCGTCAGAGACACCATAAGTCGGATCGGACCAGTCCGTATCAGGAAAGACTGCTGAAAGTTTTTCCCTCACCGCATCTGGGCTTCCCAACGCAGGCGTATCCACGTTCTCTGCCTGGCAACTGTAAGCGGTGATCAGCACCCAATAGCTCATAGCTAGTCCTTATCTGTTAAGTTGCATCTCCGCTATGTTTCACATTGCCACAGGTTCAGTTGAAGCAGGCTCCATGATGGCATACTGCGGACCATTCCCTTCCGGAATCTGTCCGACACCGACAAGAGACAAGAGGTGCAACGAAAGCACAGTTTAGCACCGCAACAGGCGAGTATTCCATGCTCAGGATTTCGTCCGGAGGCGCATGACAGATACGTGCTGGCGAAGGTATGTCGCTGTCCACAGCACATCCGCCGCCCCACTTATGTCAGACTGGAGCTATGAAGAAGCGAAGCTTGATCGATGTTTTTGTGTTGTCCACGGTGATCAGTATGGTTGCCGGCGTTTCGGCATTGAGAAGCTGTTTTAGGGTGAACCAAGACACGAGGCAACTGTGTGGATGAATCTGGCGTCGAGCAGTTCGACTTGAATGAAGCAGAAAAGAAGCTTGTGCTAGCTGCACTTCAGCGCATGCTAGTTCGAGGAAGGTATAGGCAAGTTGACGGCGCTAAGCTCGTGGACTTTCAAAAGCTGGTGGCAAAGTTTAGTAATAAAGACTTGGTTCGCGTGTCGCGGAAGTATGTGCTTATTGAAAAAGAAGGACCAAAGTCGCGACCCCCTGAGGAGTGGTAGTCAGCGTGCAACACTCACCGCGAATGCTCCGAGAAACAACAGCGTCGCAACAGCAATCTTGCGTCTCTTCCAGAAGCGCTGAAACGCATGGAAAAAACGGTTCCACCGACTGATTTTGAGAAGACCGATTATCCAAGCAGACCGCCTTAGATCGCGGTCACGTTCCTTCTTCTTCAAGGATTATTATGTTAGCTTACATATGCAAGTTACTCGGTGTTGGCACTCTGTCATCTCCGCTTTCTTATAATTCATTTCGCCGAGTCAGTGCGGTTCACTCCTACGACCTACTACTTTTGCGCGCTTAGCATACAATTCATTTCGCCAGTCAGTGGGATTCACTCCTACGACCTCGACAACAGCCGCTCCCAATCCTGCGGTTGCATCTAATAGCGCCAGAAATATATCCCATGGTCCAACGAAGCAATACTTTACTGCAACGGCCTCTTGCCTGGCCAGCTCCAGAAGCCGCTTGGCTCTTGGAGTAAATCGCAAATCCTCTTCTGTCGTACGGCTACCGACTCCAAGCTGTCGTTCAACTTCGGCACATATCGCCTCTAGCGTGACTCCCTTCTCTTTGAGAGAGTTCAGTAATGGTGGCGTACACTTTAAAACTGAAATGAGGAAATGTTCTGCATCAATGGCATCATGTCCCAAGTTTTTCGCTTCGTCCCATGCCGACGCCACAATAGCATGTCCGATCCACCTAAGTCCCAAGAGAGCCCTTGCCTCTGCCTCGAGTGGAAGAACATGCTGCTCCAGCACTTTCAGATCAAGACCAAGATTTGCCATAACCTTTTGCGCAACATCCTGTGCGTTAGAAGTATCGGGTGTTTCACGAATCAGTGCCAACAACAAATGCTCCGTTCCTATGTAGCCAGCCCAGCGTTCACTTGGATCGTTTTGCAAAGCAAGTTTCTTGGCTGCTCGCAAAATTTGCCATGTACCTGGGGTAAACGGCGGCTCTTCTGTCACCATGTCCCATCCGTGCCCAATGATAGTTTCCACTTCTCGTCTTGCCGCATCCAACGTTATTCCGAAGTTTTGGAAAACCTTATGAGCTATGCCGGTCCCTGCACCTTGCAAGAGAGTCTTTGGGGAATACGTCTTTCCCTGGTAGGAAACCGAAACCACTTCCACGGTCATTCCAGATTTTTTGAAACCCTGATCGGATATGGGTTCGGCTATCAATCCCAGAAGAATCTGCTCCGTTGCGATATGATTATGTCCCAAGAGCAGAGCTTCCTCTTTGGCCACACTGAGTACATTTCGTGCTTCGTTATCTAGAGAGTTGTGTAGTCGGCCAAGCTCTAGTTCCCATCCACGCATAATCGTAATCTCAATCGTTTCAGCCTATCTGCTTAAAGAATCATTGGACATTGATTGGCATTGTATTACATGATGCAATTGACGTCTCGACATTGGTCGGAAGCGCATTCGACTCGTCTGATAAGTTAGGTTTAGGTGAACCGGCGGTGGTCCCGCCGGCATAAGTCGCTTGCCCGCCTGCCACGGAGTTCTTTCGGCACAGGCGACGCGCATTGTCGAATTTCAAATGAGCTAACTGAGGTTGTGTGTTCGCCGACGACAATTTCTGACCCTCATATAGCTCTGTGCATAAACGATTCGTACATTGCTGTTCATCAGTGCAGAATTGCAATAGCGACGCAGCCTTGGACATTACATGCTCGATGGCACGCCGCCAGCTCGTGCCTAGAAAACTTGTCCAGGGTATTCCCCCTTGACAGCCGTATGCCTGATTACTAGACTGGCGAAACGGTGAAGACTGGTTCATGAGCAAGTTACTACCACGTATTGAAGCCGCGTTTTCTGACAAGAACTTTCCTCTTTATGTTCTTGCAGTTGTCGGTGTTTTGGCGATGCCGCCGAAGTGGTTCGGCACGGTAGTGTTGCTGATTTTGCCGGCTACGGCGTATAGTTATCTGAGACGCAACCCCGGCACCCTCACCGACAAGAATTGGCACAACCGACCTGAGATTCATCGGTTTGCAATTCTGCTCGTTGCCTGGTTCTGGTGGTGGCTGCTGACGTCAGCGCAGCAATCACAATTTTGTGGGCTGAGCGCAGCCGCATACGGCAGCCCCGGGCTGGTGGCGCTATTGTTTGTGCCAATGATTGTTTATTCCTGCATGGCAGTGGTGGTTGCAGCAAAATATCACAGGGTTATTCGGCGAAAGTCAGCTGATAAAGCTTCGAATCAAAACCTTATCGCGCAGCAGAAATGGACAAACTTCAGCTGTGTCGGTTTTACATTTGCATTTGTGCTTAGTGCCCTTGGTTTTGCCTTCGCGCCTGGGGGCGCCGGCACCTGGCTGAGCAACTGGCTCATATCATCTGGGCTAGATGCTCGGCTGTCCGCAATGGGTGGATTCATTGTCAAACAGATTCAGATATACCCTGTTACCGCCAAATTCGGCGTGCCCGCAACATTCTTGGGGCAATCAGTCAAGACCGTAGTTTTGCAGCCCGAAGCTGAACTGTTTGCGATCTTAGTCAAGTTCCTTCTCGCATTTGCGATCGGCTCGATGCTTTGGCGTCCCGCCGTACGCCTGGCCGGCTTCCTTACGGCTTTGCTCAAGGATATGAATTGCCGACTTTCCGAAGAGACACTGGAAATATTTACGCGTACACTGCGCATGCCCAAGACGTGCATCAAGCTCAAGGAACGGCATCAGTTCTTCAAAAACGTCGCCGCCAGTTTTTGGTGGTTGCTCATTTGCTATGCGTTATTGTTTGCGCTGTTTGGGTTTTCGACCGGCCCACTTGGTAAAACAATTGTCGGCTGGCTAGATTGCTGTATCGCTGATGCGAACACAGGAATGATCTACGGCGCAAGCGCTAATCATAGTCTGCGCCTGTTCTGTGCCGCAATAATAGCGCTTTATGGAACGGTGCCACTGGCGGTCACGGGTGCAGTATTTCTTCCTTATTTGCGCAAGCGCCAACTGATTTTAAATAAACACGGCGTTTTCCTTCCAGATGGACCCTATTTCAGTCTCCGCTTTTGCCCAATGAGATTATGGAGCGATTTCGCCCGCATCGAACTACGGGAAGCGCCGAAAAGATTGGGTGACGAGCACAGCTCCTTGATTATCCGTTTTCATTCCGGCGGCAAACTATCGCTCAAAATTTCGCAAATCGGCAGGAATGATTTGGAAAAGTTCCTTGCCACTCTCGATGAAAATGCGCTTGATTGCACAGTCTCAGACCAGGTTCTCAGCTTGCGATCGAGGCTGCGCTGTCAGTCATCCGATTCTCGTCAGGCATTTGAACATGGCGCACTGCCGGCGCAACAGTTTCAATCAACCATCTTCGTGCCGCACGAACCTGGCAGCTGGCTGCCAAATGGTGAAATGCGCGTTGTGCGCCTTTTGGCCTCTCGCCCATTGTCTTGTGTTTACCTGGTGCGCACTGAAGCCGGCCAACTGGCAATCGCCAAGCAATTCTTTTTGTCCGATGACAATGAACAAACCCAAGCACTGCGCAAGTGTTTCGAACGAGAGTATGAAATGCTGAGCAAGTTGGATCATCAGGCCGTTTCGAAAGTGCTTAATGTGTTCCACAAGGAGCAATCGACTTACCTGGTGATCGAGCACGCAACAGGCACCGACCTGCGTACTATGGTTTCAGAATCCGGTCCCGCTTCTGAAGACAAAGTGATCGGCTGGGCGCTGCAACTCTGCGAAATCATGATTTATCTCCATTCGCAGGACCCGCCCGTCGTCCACCGTGATCTGACGCCGGACAACGTGGTAGTGGCGGCGGACGGCAGCGTGCGAATCATCGATTTCGGCGCAGCCCATCAATTCCTGGAGGGAATTACCGGCACTATTATCGGCAAGCAATGCTATATCTCTGCAGAACAGTTGCGTGGGCAGGCTGGTCCGCAAAGTGACGTCTACAGTTTTGGCTGCATGATTTATTTTTTGCTGACTGGTGAAGAACCAACTGCACTAACGCAATGCAATACAGTTGGAAAAGCCGACGTGACAGATCCGCTTAATGCACTCATATTGTCGTGCACCGAATTCTCGCCGGAGGCGCGACCTCAATCGTTCCATGATCTGAAGGAACGCCTCCAGTTGATCAAGGCAGCGCCAGTCAAGGAAGTGCTGTCCAGACTAAAGGCCGTGGCAGACTCGCAAGGGATCCCGATGGAGCCAGGCAGCAGCCAGCCACAGGCGTCGAACATTGCGAACATTGCGGAGAACATCTGCCAGATGGCTGAGCTGACTGACGAGCAGACGCCAACCACAACCGATGCAACAAGCCTGTCTGGCTCCGTCATCTATTTAGACGATCATCGCGAGCCGGCTCAAGTGCTTCATTTGAGCGATCCGGAGGGACAGTCAAAGACTCAATGAAACTGGAAGAAAAGCATCCAACATTGGAACTAAAATGTGACATTCCTGAGTCAGTGCCAGGCGATTGCGTGCACGACGCATCAAATGAAGAGCCCGCGCAAAGGCAGATTAATGGAGGCAACCGCCCGGTTCAACCTGTTGTAGAGGTCGATGCTGAGACTGATGTCGATCATTTTGCCGAATCTTTGCACACATCTAGCGCGCCTTCGAAGCAGACCGAATCGGATCGGTATACAATGCCGCGTCTGCCAAACTCGCTCGAAGGGAGAGCAAAGTGGAGGCAAGAATTCAAAAGAAAGTTTCGAGTGCTTCTCTTTGATGAATTGCGCGACCATGCTGTGCCGTTGGCTATACTTCTGGGGCTTCTTCTCTTCCCGAAACTACTAATCATCTGGATTCCCACTGTTTTACTATGGTCTGGCTGTGAAGCAGTCTATCGCCGTCTCACTCCAACAGGTCAGCAGAGGCTCAAACAGACGATCCCGCCACGCTGGATCGCATCTAAAGTATTTCGCGAGCTGCGTGATGGCATGGGTCAAATTCGGCCATTTATCCTGGCTTCACTTTACTTGTGTTGTGTCCCAGTCGCTGTGGTATGGATGTCAATTCACTGGCTGCGCAGTCTGAACCGCGACAGCAAGCCCAAACAGAGCACCTGTTCGGAAGATCTCGTCTCCTTTCTTGTGAACAAGCGTCAGCCGGAAGAAGATCAGTCGAACTTTTTTCATTCCCCCGCATTTGCCGTTACGTGCTTGTTTCTGTTTGGATCTGGTCTGCCGGCCTTGCTCACTTACGGGCTTTATCAGAGTTTGGGCATTGACGCGATATTGGGTTTTCCTTCCCATGACCCTGCGTTTCAAAGGATTTTTGTCACGAAGGGGTTGTATTTCTTCAGCATAGCCTGGTGCGCATGCGTGCTGTTTATGCGGAGCTGGTTCATTTTCCCGCTTAACTTCGTAGGCGACGAGCAGACCGTTGAGCTGAATGAGCATGGCATCAGGCGGCATGATCACTCATGGTTCAGTCAAGTGCTCACCTGTAACAATCCTGGGGCCGGCGCACCATCTCTGCAATGGCAAACCGTCACCGCTTTACGTATGGATCTCAGCACATCCCCCTTCTACCCGTTGCCGAAAAGTGCTTTTCCTGCTGATTCATTTTTGTACACTGTGCTCAATAAACTGGCGTTGCTCGTTGACGGAGTAACGCAAGCTGCCAGGCGGGACAAGTACATTTACTTCACGACCGACGCAGTCGAGTCGAACAACTGCAGGAGAATAGACGATGTCGAAGTTTGTCAAATGCCTCTAGATCTTCCCAACATTATTTGCAATGAATTTCGTGCAGGGTCAGGATTTGCTAGATCGATACGTTTGAAGTTGTCTGATTTGGATGCAGATGAACGTGCTCGGCTGTACTACGCTGTTCGCAAGTGGGCACCGCACGTGGTGATCGATCAGGTGGTGCAGGAAAATATCATTGGCTCCGCCGCTTTGCATGCACCATGCTATACGCAGTTGTGGTTCGAGCTTCTCACAGACAAAATGCGGGTGAAACGTACCGGACTCTTGCCACCGGGCACGGCATTACACGATGGTGCTCTCACCGTCAAGGAACACATCTCCTCGGGCGGCCAGGCAAATATTTATGCGGCAAACCGCAGCGATGGATCAGAAGTTGTGTTGAAAGAGTATATTCTTTCCACTTCAAACGCAGTTGGTGCCCTGGTCGAATCAGCAGGCGAATTTGAAACAGAAGCCAGCCTGCTGTCCTCGCTAGAGCATCCCCGCATCGTCAAGATGCATGATTGCTTTGCAGAAGATCGACGCCTATATATCGTGCTTGAGAAAGTGGAAGGAATGTCGCTGCGTCAACGCGTCAAGTCGCAGGGGCGGCTGGAGCCCGAAGAGGTGGCAGTCCTCGCTATCGAGGTCTGCGACGTGCTCGAGTATTTGCAGGCAAAGCAACCACCGGTGGTGCATCGCGATATCGCACCTGATAATCTTATGTTTAACAAAGAACACGGCGTCAAAGTCATTGACTTCAGCGTGGCCGCAGCCAAGATATCACGCCGCACCACCAGCACGATGGGCAAGCATAGTTATGCACCACCGGAACAATTCCGCGAGCAACCTTGCCCACAAAGCGACATCTATGCGCTCGGTGCCACGATGTTCTTCCTTTTGACCGGCGAAGATCCCAAACCAATCAGTGTTTCCGACGTGCGCTCAAAGCGCGAGGACGTGCCAGAAAAACTGGTTTCTATAATTAGGCAGGCAACCGCCTTCAGTCTGGAAGATCGCTTCAGCTCCGCCTCCTGGCTAAAGCTAGAACTCGAAGCGTTTCTTACTGGATCACAGACTTGAGTCGGCAACGTTTATATTGCTGATCGCAGCAACGCCGCCGCAGATTGTATGTCAAACTAAAAACAGTCGTCCTGAGAGGATGTCCCGTGGATATCGCTAAAAGTGGCTTGGCTAAAGTTGCGATCTGCTGCGCCGCATTTTGCGTGTTAGCCGGATTGGCGTACGGAATGTTATACACAACAGGTTGCCCGGTAAGTCCGCAAGTAATGGGGACCTTAGCGTGCTGGAAAATACTGGCACCAGAATTTGCTGACGATCACGGCATAATCTTTGAGCTGTTCACCGAACCAAACTCCGATCTGGACTATGGTTTTAAAGATGGCCGCAATGGACCGCGCGACTGGGATTTGTGGCGCAGCAAGTTTAACAACTTAATTGCCGCCGTGAGAAATACCTTGTGTCCTTCATTTCGAAATGAACCGGTATTGAGCTAGACTGTAGGGGCGATGCCATGCATCGCCCGCACATGGCGGATTCAGTATCCCTGCATCGCGTCCATCGCTGCACCGCTAATCCAGCCAGCCTGATTTTGCTCAATTTGCTTGTTGTAAGCGGCTGTGAGTTGTTGTTTAGTAAGCCAGTATGCATACAGACCGAATAAGCAACAACCAAACATAGCAATCAGTGCCAAAATCTCAGCCCATGTTGTGATTCGCTCTTTCATTCGATCGTGCTCTGAGCGGCTGCTCGCTGACGTGACCCACCAGTCAAAAGCATAGCCGGACTCATCTGTTATGTCCAGAAGCTGCAATACCAAAATGAGTCAGCCGGAGTCGCAGTATTCTAGGGCACTACTCAGTACGCACCCACGAGCTGTCATCTCGACCGGAGCGCGCAGCGCGTAGCGGAGAGATCCCTCATAACGCTGCGCAGCAGCCTTAATTCAGACACGGCGAAGGCATGAGAGATTTTTCGACTTCGGTCGCTGCGCGCCCTTCGCTCGAAATGACAGTGCCTTCCGTGCTTCCGGTGCATCACATGCGGTGCGCGTATAGCAATGCCTATTTTAAAAGGAAGGCCGAAACATAAGTGAGTCGGTCGTTCTCGAAGTTGCATGTGACGAAAGAGCTATCAGCGTTTTGCCATTTGAGTGCCTTGCTGTCGATGGTGTGATAGCTATTATGTGCTAACTCGGTTCCTGTAGCTCCGAGAAGTTTCACCACTTCCGCAGTGCTCATGTCTGCTTTGAGCGCCTGCGTCTGCTTTCGGGTAACCTGCTGGGCAATGTGCGTGCGAGCGCCGTTTGAAGGACTAAGGCAGGTTGAAACAATGAGCCAGTCGCCTGCCATTGCAGGATTAGTTTTGTCTGAGGCGCCAGGCTTTTCTAAGCGAATATTGCAAATCCAGATTGGCTGCTTACCAATCAGATGCTGTTCTTCGTAGAGCACTTTCACATGAGTACCAGTTTTCAAAAGCGCCTGATTCGCGAGATCTCGCAGGTACTTGCTGTGATCGGTTCGCGCCAATTCACAAGTCTTTTCGAGTTCAGCCGGCGTTTTGAAGATCGGCGCATGATCGTTTTCCTGAGCGGAGACGATGGCGTCGTTCTCGTCACTGATGCGTACACCGATCTTGCCATCCGCGCTCACCGCAACTGTAACTGGCATAGCTGCCTGGTTTCGCGAAACAACCATCTTTACACTGTTATTCTTGTGCAAGTGGATAACTCTGATTGCTTCCTCTGAAGTAGGTATCGCAATCCCGTCGATGGAAACTATTTGATCGCCAATTCTAATGCCGGCATTTTTCGCGATCGGTATTCGGTCGGATAACTCGATAATTACCGGATAATGTTTCGCCTCTTTTAACGTCGTCAGATCGTGCGGCTTGCTCGCGACTTGTTGATCACACGCCATACATAGTGTGACGCAGACGACCATCCTGCAAGCCACCCTAAGAAAACATTGACCTGCGGCGGAGATTCTATCCAAATTCAATCTTGACCCTCAGGTTGTGTTCTCGGCGCCTTGGCGAGTTCGATTACGGTCTGCTGGTAACCAAGCCCGACGTAAAAGTCGAAAGCATTTAGGTTCTTCGCTTCGCAGCGAAGTGAGATGTGGCACTCGGGACCGATTGCATCCTCTGCGCTTGCCAGCAACAATTTACCAACGCCGGTCGAACGCACTTCGGGCGAGACAAATATGTTCTCTATTGTCGCGAACTTTCGTCTGCCGAACATGCGAAAGCTAACGAAACCAACGAGTCGCCTTTCAATTTCGGCTACCTTAAAAAAGACGCTGTCCGAGCGGATACATTGGCGAAAGTATGAATCCCAATTCTGTCGCGTTTGGGTGGAGCGGTCATGCCGCTCAGGATCAAGTTCCTGGTGGTATTGAATCAGCTTGTGCCAGAGCGTCTGCAGCTGGTTGAAGTCCGCCTCTGTATACGATCTGATCCGTGCCGAAGGCCCGGAGTCGTTCTCTGCTGCCTCGCGGCTCAAAGCAAGCATGGCGCTCACCTGCCGGCGCAGAATATCCAGACTTTCGGCGCCGTAACCAACGCTGTGCAGCGCTTTGTACAGGTCTCCTGGTGGCTGGAATTGCGGATCGAGGATGCGCTGCCAGCCGCCATAGCGCTCGACTATTGGCCGCAAGCTTCGGTCGGCTCGCATAAGGAAACCAGACAAGTTCAAAAACTGCATGCTCCTTCGATCTATAGGACGATTATCTCCTGCTTTGATTAAATCGGCTAGCCGCACAAAAGCACAAGGAGAATCGGAAGGTTCGGACCCAGCACGGAAAGTAAATTATAACGGCGTCGTTCCGTATGCGTTGAGCCTGAACTTCAGGTTTGTCGGACGGGTTTGTAGCGGCCTGCATCGACACTGAACGTCCAAGCCACCGCCTCGTGTGCTGTCTCTATATTTGGTGGCACGCGTATGAAATAGTCTTTGTAGGTGCCGTCCGGTTCCGGCGTCGAGTTGATGACTTTGACCATAACCAGAGCTTCGTCTCCCTGGAGCGGTTGCCGGTAAAGGACACCGAAGTCATCTTCGTGAACCTTCGTAGCCCCTGAGTCGATGAGAAACTTCGTGTTCCCATATATGTCTATTAATGCCCGTCTGGTGGCGCTGTTACGTTCCCCCTGAATTCGTTTGACTGTCAGTGCCTTCGGTCGGAGGATGGCATGTCCTGGCACAGTCACGCCGCGCCATGAATAGAGCGAAAATCCGTCGGCAAAAACTATTGCGGCACCGTTTTCGTCATGCACTCGGTTCTGCTCGTCCAGCGCAAGGTGTTGCGGGCGCTCAGAGACTACGCACAGACCCTTGAGAAAAACACAGGAGAACATCGCCTGCAGTTCCTCTAGAAAGGCGATTACTCTGCGGGCCTGACACCCTTCGTTACCGAACACTTCCTTTCCGAACACGTCACTTATAGCAAGATAGGCAGACGGCCACTGAATCATCCATGGTCCCCACGAGTTGTGCTCCCGATAGAGCCTGATGATGTCGGGGGACTCCTTGCAAAAAGTTCCAAGAGGTATGCCCAGCGATATATCGTTGTTCGGCATCTCCCTGAAAATATGGCCAATTGGCTTAATCACTTTGGCTGCGGACTGGCTGATCAGCTCAGCGCGCACCTGCAAACTAAGGAACGTAAGCCGGCGAGCCAGGGTGCTTGATAGGATCGAAGTGCGCATCTCTGAGGTGGTCAGCCTGGACCAATGTTGTTCCAATTGCGAGTTCAGGACGCTGCCTAACTTAACATCAAGCGTTTCGATCAGCTCGGCGCTGAATTGAATCTGGGGAAACAGCGAAATTGCTCTTGTAGGCGAAAGCCTTCTGGTGGTGTCGACGTCTTCGCGTTCAGCTCTGAGATGCTCACGCAGCTGGCTCAGCGTCATCTGCTCTGCCAGTTCCGACACCAGCTCATCCCACCAGGCGTCAGGAAGCAAGCGCTCCAACCGGGTCCAGCTTGAAACACCTGCGTCGGACTTAACGAGCAAAGCTAAGAGCGCGGATGCTGCGGTTAACTGCATTGGACTTTTGCAGAAGAGCACAGCCGGAGATTGGCGACCTGCCAGCCTATACAGCTCGCAGATCACTTTGATGACGCGGTCGTGTTCAAGAGGCTCGGTGGAGAAGGCGCGGTGAAGCCAATCCTCACCGCGTTTCTCAACTTCACTGCGCTGTGCATCAGTCGGTTCTTTGGAGACCATCAGACCATTGCGGAACATGATCCTGGTACCTGTTTAATCGCACACCCGACGAATTTCCTCGGGAGTATACTCTCGCTGACGCACCACTTTGTAGTATCCAGGAGGTAACACTATTGGCCCGTGCTCCTCATGCACAATCGTTGCCCCCCGGCGGGCCTCGATAAATCGATCTTCGTTATGGCGATATGCAATGGCTAGAGCACTGTCCAGAGCATGTGCGTGTCCGGTGACCTCGCCGTAAGCGAGAACGACCCGTTCCGCAGGTTCTTCCTGCACCGCTCCTGGTGGCAGCGAGTCTACGGAAATGATCAACACATCACCTTGTCTGTATATTGTATCCATGGGCCATCCTCCTGGCAAAATCTGATGCCTCGGGCAGCAAAGAGGATTCAGCCGTGCAACTTTGCCCGCGGGAGCGTCTTCACTATCCGGCACTTGTTTTTATAACTTACGTTTACTAACTTATCGTCTTGGATCTTTCGCAGACAAGAGTAAGGCCGTTCTTGGCAACCGGTTCAACAATTTGGTTATTCTTAAGAGTCGCCAGGGCAAACGGTTCAAGAAACCCCAGCTGCCTTCGCTGGAGTCCTGTGCAATGGCGACGGTGAACAGACTCTCGTCTAAACTCCTCGATCTTCCATCGGTATTTGCCGCTATTTTTTCACGGAACTGAGCTTCTGACCGTACAGCGACCTGACTTGCTCGATTCTCTTTTGCGTGTCACTTTTGATCGCGGATATCTGCGGTTCGAATTCATTTTTGATCTCTGTATTGGCGTCTGCAGGATCATAATAATTTCTTCCACGAGCACGCAAAGGCCTGCCGTTTGCATCAATGCTGCTGCGCATCTGATCCTGCAATCTACTTATTCTCTCCTCAGAATCTTTGCGAATTTCGGCTATCTTCCCGTCGCGCTCTGCCGTTAGTCGCTCAACTTCGGCCGTTTCGGCAGCAGATTTCTGCGCTTCGCTGGAAGGTTGTAGAGCCGGCGTTGTGGTGACAGCGGGGGCACGCTGAGCAGCGGATTCTCGCTGTGCTTGATTGGTTTTGTTCGCCAGATTGGATAATCCGAGCCTGCTGTATTTACCAACGGTTCCGCTTGGGTCCAGGTCGGCCGCGGTTTGATACTCTTTCGCTGCATCACCATTGCGCCTTAATGCCACGAACACATTGCCCAGCAGGTAATGCGCGGTTGCATCCTTAGGTTTGTGCGAAATCTGTGTCTCGAAGCATTGTCGGGCCTTCTCGAAATCGCTTGTTTCGTAGAAGTGTTTACCATCAGCGATCAAATCGGCTGCCATCGCAGAAGTAGCAATGTTGAGGGCTACAGCAAGACAGCTCAAAGGTTTCAGATAATATTGCATTTTCGCCTCAGGCAACCAGTTATAGCAATGTTTATCCCCCAGACCCAATTTTCAGGCAAATTTTGTCCTGAATGCCCACAGTCGTTCGCCGTTGATGTCATCGCACCGATTCGGCCTGTTCCGGCAAATCTTCCTTCATGATACCTTCGTCCGACATTAGTGGACAACCAGGTGATTATGTTTTTCGATTTTCTATGCTTTCAAATGTATAAACTGCGCTTGACTATCCGACGTTTTCCTGGATTCGATATTTGCAGGGTTTCTCCTTCGAAATGCATTTGCTCGCCATGTTGGCTAATTGCATTTGCCGATCCGAGCGCGTCAGAATTTTTTAAATACGACTCTGCGATTTTTGGCGCGGCCGGCCGCGGTTTTGTTAGTGGCGATCGGTTGACTGAATCCGAATCCAGAAGTTTTCAAACGAATCGGCTCCAATGAGGCTTTCTTTTGCAGATAATCGCGCACGGAATTCGCTCGGCGCTGGGACAGTTTGAGATTGTAGTCTTTAGTGCCGATGATGTCTGTATGTCCTTCAATCGACAGATTGGTGGACGGCTCCTGTTTCAGATATTTAGCCACTTCGTCGAGAATCGGTTTGGACTGCGGTTTCAATTTGGAAGAATCGAAGTCGAAAAGAATGGATTGAGTCGTCGCCTCGCCGTGACGTTTCAACTGATCGACGATGCGACGACCTTCTTTCTGTCCCCGCTTTTGCGCATCTTGTTCGGGCAGTTTGCCTCTCAAAATCGGCACGGTAAAAGACGGATTTTCCCAAAGGAATGGACCATCTGCTTTGACTATGAGCGGAAAGACAGGGCTGTCCATCACCCAGTAATGCCAGCCGTTGTCGGCCTGCGCTTCTATGGTTCTAACTGAAACTTTCTCACCGTTGACTATGACGGGGAGCGACTCGGTGCCGGTGGCTTGAATGCTGTGCGGGAGCGCCTGGGTTGCCTTATGATTGACCATCTCCGCATCTGGTCCATCCAACTCGAACTCCGATTTCACACCATTTTTCAGATCCTGATACAGCGCGTCGGAGATGCGTACTATATTTCCGAAACCGGCAAGCTGGCAGCATTGATTGTCGACGTAAAACAGACTCACCTTATGGGCACTGTGCAAGTCCTCTAGGGACACTGCCCGTACGCCTTTGGAACCTACCGGCGGTGACATTGTCCACTTGTAACTGAAGGCACAATCGGGCGCTTTAGACTCGATCATTGCGGTGAAATCATAGTCGCCAATCTTTTTCCAATGAGTGTCTATGCCTTTGCGGATCGGGAAGACAATTTGAATTCCCGGCGATAGCCGCAGGCGATCGGTATAGTCTTCCGTGCCTCCTGTTCCGGTTGCGGCCAGCGCGCCGGATGCTGATAGCGCTAGAAGTCCATTGAGCAAGAACAGGAAGGCCCAATAATAGCGACTCGGACAAGACAACGGCGAACTGAGCAGTTTGCTAATCGTCCGCTGATTATTCATTCAAATTAGCCCCACTGGGTTACCTTCGCGGCGCCAGGAAAACACGCAGTCACTTTCTTGAGCATCCACGCCGATCAGTTTACTAGATCTGTCGCTGAGCCACTGTGATGGGTGCAAATCGTACAACGGTTTGTTTCAATGCGGCCAGGAATCGGTCCGCGCCACGGTGCGACAGCACTTCTGCCAGATGTTAATCCGTTTATCCAACTTCGTGCAATGAGACCGACTTGCGAGGGCGACAAGACTTAGCTGCCCGGGCGCCAACTAAACAGATCGACGGCATGGTCGAAAGTGACTTTCTGATCTTTGCAGTACTTGAGCAAGATGATTGCCTGTTCGGTGTCGAGATCACCGGCTTCGATAGTGCGCTTAGCCCAGCCCGTAGCGTCGAGTGTTGGTTGGTCGATGATGCCGGCGGTAAAGAGGGTGCGCAGTAATGATTTTTGTTGTGAGGTGGCTACCGTGTCGAGGAATTGGAGTTGCTCGTCGTTGACGTAACCGGCGGCCTTGAGCAGCTCGACGCGATCGACTTCGGCGGCTGCGTTGGGGCGTTGCCTCTGTTCAAGTTCTGAAATCAATTCTGAGATGTTTGGAACAGTGGTGGCATTTTTGACGTTCTTCAGCAGTTTGGCCGCGTGGTCCTGGGAGAGCTTGTCTGTGCTCACAGCTTCGAGCAACTGGCTGGCGATGGTGGCGATTGGTTCGCGCATAAAGCCGGATTCGCGCAGAACATCCGCGATCGCTTTGCGTTCCACGAGCCTGATTTCGCAGACGCTGGTGTATTGCATTTCTGTGAGAATGCCACCGGTGTAAAGAAGTTCCGCCAGATCGAATTGGGGCTCTATATTTGCCCCGAGGTTTTGCAGCGCTTGTTCGAGAGATGCGGAGTTGTGTGCCATATCACAAACTACTTTGACTCCGTCCGCTCTGGTCATGTTGTGAGACTGCACTTGCGCTGCTGTGAACAACAAGGCGTGCAACATTGGACGAGTGAGAGCGCCCATGCTTACGAGGATGTATCCGATCGGCAGTCCGGTATTCGCGTTTTCACGGATACTTTTTTTCAGATCCTTATCGTAAAGGATGTCCGCATCTTTCAGCAGCTTTACCAGCGGATTGACTTTGGCTGGTTTCGGACCGCGACCCAGGCGTTTTAGCGCACTCTCGTAATCGAGGGAATGATTGCCGATCAAATGCAATGCTTTGATCGCCTGATCGATCGACATCTTTCGTGTATTGATCAGGGGCATCATTTTAATTGCTGAGTCCACCGTATCCTCACGGATATGACCTTCCATGGCCAGCACGCGCCCAATTGGCAGTGGGACTGGCATACGTGAGATCAGCTGATGTGCCAGGGCAAGATGATCGGGACTAACCAACCCAGCTCGAATCAACACATCCCCGAGCTGAACGGATAGCGCCTCTGGTCTGGCAGCAGCTGCAGCCTCCACCGGAGCGGCATCGCGGAGCCCGGAGATAGCTTGAACGTCGTCAGTTGATTCGTATTCGTCTTTGTGCTGCCCGATTACCAGCGGCAGCCTGAGCTGCTTCGCCTGGTGTTTCGCAAACCTTGCCGACTGCAGTAGACATTCGAGATCACTGCCGTGATTTGGTAGTCCTGCGACTCCACAATGCGCCACAATCTTCCCTGCAGCCGCCAGGTCAGGGTCGTCAGACAAAGCTGTTTCGGTAAGCATTTGCATTATCTGTTTGCCGACAAGAGTGGCTTGTTTCAAATCGGTGTTCGGCAAAAGAAGTGCATATTCGAATGACTCAAAATGAGCAAACACATCTAACGGTCTCTTGGCGAACCCGATCTTTCGCCCCACGGCAGTTGCTACTTGCGAAGACAGCCAGTGGGACTTGGTGTCGCCAGAAGCGATCAGTTGAATGTCGAACACGATCAGCGAGAGCGGGGTATTGTGATCGCGGAAGTGAAAATACTCTCGCTGCATAAACAAAATTAGAGCGTGATACGATAACAATCCTGTTTGTTGCGAATAAATCCTGTGCAATTTGCTTGCGGAATCATTAGCAGTATCAGGCATTATTTGCAAACCCAAAGGACGTTTTAACAAGGGTGGTTTGATCTCGATCAGGCGCTTGGTGACCAGGTTGCACAAAATCGGCGCCCACTCCCAGGATTCCATTGTCAGATCGCGGATGATATCACTGATCTTCGTTTTGCCGTCGGAGCGATCGTAGAGTTTCTTTTCAAAATCATTGATCAGCGATCTGAGCTGCGGTTCCGGATAATCGATTTTGCTTGTAATTGACTCGTACGTCAGCTGACACTTCGCGAGAAACTTCTTCTGTTCCGCCAATGCCAAGCCTTCTCGAACGAGGAACTGCATGTGACGTGTAACAGTGCGCTGCGACACCCGCTCGTCCGCCACATACGAAGTTTTTGCCACTTGCCAGCTGATTGCTTCTCTTACCACGGCATCTCCGGTGGTGCCAGAGTAAAAAGCGTGCACCGGCGTTCCCCGCTCGCAAAAGATTTGCGCGATCTGTTTTTTGTTTGTGAATTCGACTTTGCCGGTGAAAAATCTTGCTGCCAAGGCATATAGAACTTTGGCAACTTCCTGTAGCCCATCTGCGATTGCCTGCTGTATCCGCTGATTGGGATCGATCAGATATTCAGAAAAAATCGGAGTGGGAATTACGGTCGCCACCACCACATCTTGCTGCTTGGTGGTGGGAATTTGATCTGCTTCGTTGGCGCGCACCATGCGCACGATCTCTGTTACAAGGATGATGTCAGATGTTTTGTAATGCCAGATAACCGGATTGCCCTGTCCCTTTTTCTGGGAAAGGGTCCACGTCGGATCGTCCCGCTGCTCGTAATCCCAAAAATCGCGATTCTTGATGTATGGATAAATAACGATTAGCTCGAAGGTTTTGTTCAGAGCTTCTTCAGGCCAAATCCATTCCACGACAATGTCGCGGTTGTCTTTGCTTGTTTGATACATCGTTTCAATGTCGTCGGCTGTCGGCGCGGGCGCGCTGGTTATAGACAGCGTCAATCTGGTTGGCTGCTTTTCGGGCTCCGGTGGCGCTTTTTTCAGTCCATCATGCACTTTTTTAATCGCCTCGCTGACGATTTCGATCCAATTATACCGCTGCCCGGTTACGGTCAGTTGCTCGAACGGGCCATGATTATTGCGCACGAACCTTGCCTGGCGCGTTCTTTAGCCGCGCGCGCAGCCTCAACCAGGCTAGGGATATCGTTGCCGTTATCAGGTAGATTGGCGATGCCAAAGGAAAATGCAATCGAGCTGTTGTCAAACCGTTCGGCCAGCGGACTGGCGGTCAAAGCATCATGAGCCCGCGAAGCAATCAAGGCTGCGGTCGTGCCCAGCGAATTGGGCAGCAAGATTGCATAGTCGTTCTCGCCGCAATGCCCGAGAATATCCAATCGTCTTTTAACCAGACCGATGCGCAGCG
>Ga0182024_10005876_pt1 | contig 27222 bp, 17 predicted proteins | sample P32metaG_FD_120480 | JGI IMG/M metagenome (GOLD analysis project Ga0182024, IMG submission 120480) | Permafrost microbial communities from Stordalen Mire, Sweden - P3-2 metaG (Illumina Assembly) | ecosystem: Environmental > Terrestrial > Soil > Wetlands > Permafrost | place: Sweden: Stordalen...
CAGGCAGCGGAAACGCCGGCTTGTTCACAGCGGCGCGCGCCTTCGCAATATTCTTGCCAGTTGCCATGCTTCCCTCGTCTCCCGCCGCCTTTGCCAGCCCGCTTTCGCAGGACTCCAAGTTGGAGCCAAAAGCCGTGGTGCTATTGACAGCGCGGGGAACTCTCCACGCGTATTCATTGATGTTAGCGAATTGACCGCGAAAATGCAACCGGCGAAAAAGAATAGGGACCGCCAGCCCTCCCCCAGGTCCGGCGATCCCTGGGCGCTTCCCAACTTGCTCTAAGCGCCCAGCTTAATTTCAAATGCCCTCACTTCAAACGCCCATAATTCAATCCCACTTACTTCAATTTTCGATTTGACGCCTCCGTCGTCTCCACCAGTCCTGCAAACGGCAGTTTGCTCACGCTTGAATAAAGCTTCGGCTCCAGCGCCTGCGGAACTCCGCCCACAAAATCCGGCTGCGGCATCGTCTTGCCGTCCTTCAACCGAAAAAACTCCGACGAGCTCTCGTTAAACACTCCGCCCCTCACGGTTCCCTCCACGCGATGCCCCCATCCCAACGCGGTTCGGATCTCAAAGCTCACTGACTCCAGCTCGCCTCCTTCATCGAAGCAATATTTCGTCTCAATCTCGAAATCTTGTCCCGGCTCGACCAGCGTCACAGATTGCTTTCCATATTTGGGATGCCAGATTTGCGCCGACATTCCGCTTGCCAGGCTCAGCTCAGGAACCGCATCGAGGCTCTGATATTCCTGCCAATCGCTTTGAGTGTTGACTTTGGCAAATGTGCGCGCACCCGCCGGCATTCTCACTTTCAAGCTGCACGCCGGCGCAGCGAATGCGATCGCTGAAAATCCGATCGTCACAAGGCAGAGAACCAAAGCAGCAAGAGCTACAGGCAGCCGAATCTTCCCCATGACTCGCATCTTGTCATGCAGTCTCAATGTGATAAATACAACGCGCGTTGCAACGCTCGCTCACCCACCGGTGTCCGCTCACGACGCTGTTGGTCACCAGGATTTTGAATCTCTGGTAATGGTCCGCAAAGCATCGCTCCTATATTCTTTGTTTCTCGCTGCCGCCCTCAGCAGCGCACCCCGCACAAACGGTACACTAGACTCAGGAACCTGTCCCCACAGGAATCAACGCTTTGCATCCGCTTCTCGACCATCTCAATCCGGAACAACGCGCCGCGGTCGAAGCCGCCGAAGGCCCCCTGCTCATCCTCGCTGGCGCCGGATCAGGCAAAACCCGCGTCATTACTCACCGCATCGCCTGGCTCATCCAGGAGAAGAACGTCGCGCCCGATTCGATCCTCGCCGTCACCTTCACCAACAAAGCCGCCGGCGAAATGGCTGAGCGCGTCAATCAATTGCTCGGCCACTCCTCGCTCGCCAAGCCGCTCATCTCCACCTTCCACTCGTTCTGCGTGCGCGTTCTGCGCCGCGACGTCGAGGCCCTCAAAATTGGCGACAAAGGCCTCACTCGCTCGTTCACCATCTTCGACGAGAGCGATCAGCAGGGAATCGTCAAGCAAATCATGAAGCGCATGGGGCTTGACACCAAACAGCTCACCCCGCGCACTGTGCTCAGCCGCATCTCGTGGGCCAAAAACCACATGGTCGACCCGCAGGATTACTTCCTCAGCTCGAAGGACCCCGCCAGCGAGCGCGTCGCCCACATCTTCAAGCAGTACCAGGTCGAATTGCTCAAGAACAACGCCATGGACTTCGACGACCTGCTGCTCGAAGCCGCACGCCTGCTCAAAGTCTCCAAAGAAGTACGCGAACGCTACCAGCGCCGCTATCAATATGTATTGGTCGACGAATACCAGGACACCAACCGTCCGCAATACGAGCTCATGAAGCTCCTGGCCGGCGAGCACCAGAACGTCTGCGCCGTCGGCGACGAGGACCAGAGCATTTATTCCTGGCGCGGCGCCGACATTCGTAACATCCTCGAGTTCGAAAAAGACTTTCCCAACGCCCGCATCGTCCGCCTCGAGCAGAACTACCGCTCCACACAGATCATTCTTGAAGCCGCCGGCGCGGTCGTCGCCAACAACATTCGCCGCAAAGGCAAAAAGCTTTGGACCGAGCGCCAGGGCGGCTCGCTGATCGGCTACTACGAAGCGCCCGACGGCGAGAATGAGGCCCTCTTCATCGCCGACAAGATTCAGGCGTTCATTCGCGAGGCTCACAACTCCTCCGAAACTCCAGACGGAGGAGCCGCAGCGGGCCACTGTGCTGTCCTCTACCGCACCAACTCGCAGTCGCGCCTCGTAGAGGAAGCCCTCCGCCGCTACAACATCAGCTACACCATGGTCGGCGGATTTAGTTTCTACGAGCGCGCCGAGATCAAGGACCTGCTCTCTTATCTGCGCCTCATTCGCAATCCCCACGATTCCATGGCCCTGCAGCGCATCATCAACACGCCTGCCCGCGGAATCGGCAAGACCACCCTCGAAACTCTGGAGCGCTTGGCTCTTGAAACCGGCCAGTCCACCTGGGACGCCGTCGCCGCGGCCGTCGCCAACCGCCTCATCCCGGCGCGCGCGCTTGCGGCGCTTGAATCCTTTCGGCAGCTCATCCTTGATGCGCAGGCCATGATGGATCCCGACTTTGCCGGCAAGCTCTCCGCCGATATCGCCGAATCCGCAAACGCCGACACCGGTTTCGATTTCGGTGAAGTCACGCCGGATGAGCCAGCCAGCGCGATAACTAATACCGGGTTCGATTTCGGCGAAGCCGCTCCGGCAGAATCCGCAGGCGCACCCGCCGGAGTCGAATCAAAATCCGCCGACGACTCCGGATTTCGCTCTCCCGGCGACTCGGCCACACTCCCCGAGCTCATCCGCTTCATCATCGATCGCACTGGCTACATCAAGGCCCTCGAGACCGAAGGCACGCCCGAAGCTTTCAGCCGTATTGAGAACCTGAAGGAGTTGGCCAACGCCGCGCACGATGCCGAGGAACGCGGCGAAACTCTCGCCGATTTCCTCGACCACGCAGCTCTCGCCTCTGACACCGATAAATTCGATCCCAATGCCCGCGTCACGCTGATGACTTTGCACGCCGCCAAAGGCCTCGAATTCCCACTCGTCTTTCTCGCCGGCCTTGAGGAGGGCCTTTTCCCGCATTCGCGCACGCTCTCCAGCCCCGAAGAGCTTGAAGAAGAACGCCGCCTTTGCTACGTCGGCATGACGCGCGCCATGAACACGCTCGTCCTCACCCGCGCACACTATCGTCGCCGCTACGGCGCAGATGTGCCCGAGGCAAGCATTCCCTCGCGCTTTCTCGAAGAAGTTCCCTCGCAGCTCATCGAAAATCTCGGCGGCCGCGCACCGGCGTGGTCAACCCCCGCCTACAGCTCGAGCCGCCGTCCCAGCAGCGCTTCCGCTCCCCGCGACACGCACTTCAACTACGAAGATGAGAGCCAGGAGATCGCTCACGCTGCGGCTCCGGCTTTCTCATCTCGACTAAGCCCTGCTCCAAAAAGTAAAAGCGCGGGAGTTCCGCCATCTGAGGGAAGTATCGATAACATCGCCCGCTTCTTTGGTGGAGGGCAGGCCGCCGGCCGCTCAGGCTCCTTCACCCGTCCCACAATGGACATTCCGGCCACCAACGGCGCTTCCGGCCTGAGGAAAGGTCAGCGCGTGATGCACGCAAAGTACGGCGACGGTACCGTACTCATGCGCGAAGGCGACGGCGAAGACGCCAAGCTTACCGTGCTGTTCTCACGCCACGGCATGAAAAAGCTGATGGAAAAGTTCGCCAACCTGCGCCGAATCTGATCGGCGTCGCAGCGCAAACCCAAAAGAACGTGCCCTGATTGTTTCTACTTCTTTTCCGCCTTCATCTCGGCCATATCGAACAGCGCATCCAGCGACTCGGTCGTCTCCAGGCTCTCCGGAGTCGCGTCGAAGTAGCTCGCGCGCAAGCCCCGCCTCAGTTGCTCGTGCTTCGAATTGTTGCTCGCAAACCCCGGGATGAAATACGTCTTAAATCCTTCCATCTCTCGCCCATACGAAATCGGTGTCGAGACCATGAAGCAAAGAAAAGCCGCAACAAAGTGCAAAGCTTCCTTGGCTTTCGGCGTCTTCAGCTCTTTCTCCAAATCTCTCTTACCGAAAAACCCGGTCTTGATCACAATGTTGGCGCTCGACTTGTTCATCCGCGCCTGCAGCAGGGCCTGCACCAGGAAATCCTCATCCGTCGCGTCGAATCTCGGGTCGTGGAGAATCTTGTTCTCTTTCAGGTATTCACGAAAGAAGTTCATTGGCTTCCCTCTATATTTGTACGCACGCTTATTGTACGTGCGGGAGCGCCACTTCGCGTGCTCCATCGCAGCGGCCGCCTATCCTGTCGCTCCTCCGGATTCGGTTTATTCATTTTGGGAAACCTCAATGCGCGAGCTTCCCGCGTGCTCCCCTTTCGATCATCGTGACCAGTCGACCGGTCTCTGCCCCGAGCACCTTCATGATCATCAATTCTCATTGCATCCGCGCTCGGCCTGCACCGCTCCATTAGACTGAAAGCGTCATGCAATCGATGGGAAGTCGGCGTGTGCACTCGCGATCCGTGGCGTTTTTCGGCGCGTCTATCGCCGTTTTCGCAGCCGCGTCAGCCCTCGCCGGCTGCGGCATGCCAGGCGCGCCTCTGCCGCCCTCGCTGAACCTTGCTGTTCCCGTAAATGATCTTTCCGCCGTGCGCACCGGCGACCAGGTGGCCATTTCCTGGACCATGCCCGCAAAAACCACTGACAAAGTCCTGCTTAAGGGCAACATCACCGTTCGCGTTTGCCGCAATGAGTCCGCCTCCACGCGCTGCTCCATCGCAACTACGTTGCAACTGGCGCCGAAATCGGACGCATCTTTCACCGACACTTTGCCTTCGCAGCTCGCCGCGGGTTCGCCGCGCCCGCTCACCTATTTTGTCGAGCTCGTCAATCGCAAGGGCCGTTCCGCCGGACTCTCGAACAGCGCGGAGATCCTTGCCGGTGAGGCGCCCCCGGCAATCGAAAACCTCACCGCGCAAATGCGCAACAACGGCGTGTTCCTTCGCTGGGCGTCCGCTCCACTCGAATCTTCTCCCGTCACCGTTCGCCTCGTCCGCCGGCTCCTCACGCCGCCTGCGAAGAAATCCAATCAAGGCCCGTTGGCGCAGCCTGCCGAGCCCCTCGAGCAAACTCTCCTGGTCGAAGCCGCTCTGCCCACAGATCATGCACTTGATAACAACATTCACTTCGGCGAGACCTACGAGTACCGCGCCCAGCGTGTCGCCCGCGTCACTGTCGGCGGCTCAACTCTCGAGTTGGCTGGGCCGCTATCCCCTACCATTCGCATCGATGCCATCAATATGTTTCCTCCCAGCGCGCCCAAAGGCCTTGCCGCAGTGGCTACCGCAGGCGAAAACAGTTCCGGCCCCGCTATCGATCTCAGTTGGCTTCCCGGCGCCGAGTCCGATCTCGCCGGTTACATCGTCTACCGTCGTGATTTGGGGGTCCCCAACGACAGGTCCTCGTCGTTGGGGTCAGAGACAGCCACCTGGCAACGCATCTCTCCCGCGCAGCCAGTCATCGGTCCCGGATATCATGACCCCAATGTGCGGCCCGGCCAAACCTATTCGTACGCCGTCACCGCCATCGACCATAATGGCCTTGAGAGCGCCCGCTCTGCGGAGGCCTCCGAAACCGTGCCCGGTCCGTAGCTGAAATCTTGCAAGGAGTCACGTCCCATGAAATATTGCCGCTTCTCAATCAATACCCAGACTCACTACGGATCACTAGAAGAACGCAACGGCGAACTGTGGATCACCGCGTTCGCACCCGCGCCTGCCGAGGATCTGGCCTACCGCCTGGCGCTTGAAGAAACCGGCGCAGGCAACTTCGACTTCGCGCCCATGCCTCTTAGCGCCGCTGAACTTCTTCCGCCCGTCACGCCGTCCAAAATCGTCTGCGTCGGCCGCAACTATCGCGCGCACGTCCGCGAGCTGGGCAATGAAATGCCGACGGAGCCGCTGATCTTTTTGAAGCCGCCTTCCTCGCTGCTCGCGCCCGGCGGCGTCATTCGTATGCCCGCCGTCTCCGAGCGTGTCGATTTTGAAGGTGAACTCGCCGTCGTCATCGGCCGCCGCGCCCGCAACCTCAAGCCCGGCGCGGGCTGGCGCGACGTCGTGCGCGGCTTCACGCTTGCCAATGACGTGACCGCTCGCGACCTGCAAAATAAAGATGACCAGTGGACGCGCGCCAAGGGCTTCGACACCTTCTGCCCCATCGGCCCTATCGTGAGCGATGAGCTTGATCTCGACACGGGGCTAGACATCGAAACTCGCCTCAACGGCGAAGTCCGCCAGCACGCCTCCACGCTCGACTTCATCTTTTCGCTCTCCGAGCTTCTCGTTTTCATCACGTCTGTGTTCACGCTCGAGCCTGGCGACCTGCTGCTCACCGGAACGCCTTCCGGCGTAGCTCCGCTCAAAGCTGGCGACCGCGTCGAAGTCTCCGTCCCCGGCCTTGGCACCCTCGCCAACACAGTTGAGGCCGAATAGCCAGGCAGAATCTCGAGCGCACCCGCTCCGCTTTCGGGGATCGTACTTGAAATCGACGTCGAAGGCTTAAGCCTCGGCAATGGCCGCGATTGACACCCTCAACCCCGGGATTCTAACCGGTAACTTCGCACCTTGCCGCGCAGGCGGGTTCGCCGGAAACCATTTAATCCACTCTTCATTCATCCCGGCGAAGTCCGTTTCCTCAAGAAGGATGACCGTGGCGCTCACGACCCGTTCCAGAGAGGTGCCTGCAGCTTTAAGGATGGCGGACACATTCTCCAGGCACTGTCTAGTCTGCTCCTGGATCGTATCTCCAACAATCTTCCCGGTTACGGGATCCTGCGCCCCCGTGCCTGAGACGAACACAAGGCCGGCCGCCCGTACCGCCTGGCTGTACGTTGCCGGCGGAGACGGAGCGTTCGGCGTTCGAATAATGTCTCTTGCCATAAAGTTCCTCCAGTGCTGAAGTCTTCACGAGAATCGCCTTTACCATTCCCCAGATTGTGATTGAACGCCGTTGGCGGATGCAAGGGAAACTCTCAACAGGCTGTCTTGGCATCAACGCGGACTTAAGACCTTGTCCGCGTTCAGCGCATCCTAATCAACAAGAGGTACACTGTTGCCGTAGGACGCCCGCAGGAAGCGATCCCAAGCCCCGCGTTCCCCTCAAGGAGGAATCATGCCCAATCTTCTAGAACAATTGCGCAAATTCACCGTCGTCGTGGCCGACACCGGCGATATGGAAGCAATGGAAAAATTCCATCCCCAGGACGCGACCACCAACCCGTCCCTGATTACCACCGTTGCGCAGATGCCGCAGTATCAGCCCATCGTGGACGGCGTTCTGAAGGACGCGCGTAACGAGTTGGGCGAAGGCGCAACCGATCAGGCCGTCGCCAACCTCGCCTTTCAGCGCCTAGCCATCGCCTTCGGCAAGAAGATTCTCTCCATCGTTCCCGGCCGCGTTTCCACCGAAGTTGACGCGCGTCTCTCCTACGACACCGAAGCCTCTATCAAGCAGGCGCGCAGCATTATCGCGCAGTACGACGCCGCCGGCATCGGCCGCGATCGCGTGCTCGTCAAACTCGCCTCCACCTGGGAAGGCTTTCGCGCCGCGGAAGTCCTCGAGAAGGAAAACATCCACTGCAACATGACGTTGCTCTTCGGCATTCATCAGGCCATCGCCGCCGCCGACGCAAGCGTCACGCTGATCTCGCCCTTCGTTGGCCGCATCCTCGACTGGTACAAAAAGGACACCGGCAAGGACTATCAAGGCGCCGACGACCCCGGCGTGCAGTCGGTCACGCGCATCTACAACTACTTCAAGAAATTCGGCTACGAAACCGTTGTCATGGGCGCCAGCTTCCGCAACCTCGGCGAAATCACCGAGCTCGCCGGTTGCGACCTGCTCACCATCTCGCCGCAATTTCTCGCCGAGCTTGAGTCTACCCAGGGCGATCTGCCGCGCAAGCTCGATCCCGCGAATGCCGAGAACCTGCAGATCGAAAAAATAGTCATGGACAAAGCCACCTTTGACCGCATGCATGCCGCCGACCCCATGGCCACAGACAAGCTCAAGGAAGGCATCGAAGGCTTCTCCGCCGCTCTGGTCAAGCTCGAAGCTCTCCTCGCTAAGCGCCTCGCCGAGCTTGAGCAACGCACTCCGGCAACGGTCTAGGCTCCGCGTTTCACCCACTCCGAAATTGGGTGCCCCATCCTTGTTGTCATCCTGAGCTCCCATCGTCCGCCACGGCGGACGATGGGAGTCGAAGGACCTGCATCTTGGAAACTCGGCAAGGGTCGGATCGCACAACCCTTGTGTCTGCCTGTGCAGGTTCTCGCCGCTCTTCGCACTCGCCCCTCGCCTCTGCCAACAAACTTGATTCCCCCCTCTTGCCAAACGCAACTCTTCGACTAATCTCAGTGTTAAGAATTTGTTAATAGAGTCGCTGCTGGCGCCTTCCCGCGCAGAATCAAAGGGAACAGCAGCCGCCTCATGCGCCGAACCCGGCTGTTCGCGCACAGCCGCTTTGGTTTACGGAGTCGATCGCAATCCGGCTCCTTTGGGAGGTGTGTATGCAGGCCCAGCCTCATCCGCTCGAACCCTTTTTCCAGCAGATCGTGCGCAACAGCTATGAAGGCAAACTGGGGCTGCACGATCCCGATGTCACCGCATATGTCGCACGCATCCTCTGCGATTTCTCCCAGTCCGACAAGCTCTACAGCATCCGCGATGCCGAGGGCCGCCTCGTTGAAGAACTGGAAGAGATGGAGCGTGCCGCCGACCCCGTCCACGGTTCCGCGTCTTCATTTGATGCCGAGCGCGCATTGCGCAAATACATCGGTGATTATTCTCTTTTCGTCGCCGGCATGTACCCTGAGGCCACCGGCTCCAGCCGCCGTCACCGCCACCATCCGAGTCCCAGTCCCCGGCCGAGTATCGACGAGCTCATCCGCGTCGGCAAGCAGAGCTACTTCATCGTCAGCCAGTTCAATCTCTTTGAGTACGAGCAGGAAGCGCCTCTCTTCGCGCGCCTTTCTTCAAGCTTTGAACGGCTGCTTCTTGGTCTCACTTTGGTGCGCGAAGATCTCGGCCCCCGCAAGCCCCTCCAGCTTCCGCCTCGCGTGAACTAGAGCACCTCGTCACGCGCCTCGACGGCCTGTTGTCCCATCCTTTCGTTTTCATCGCGGAAGGGTGGGATCATACTGGCGTTGCCGTCCCTTGATTCCCGCGCTCTGCGCCGTAGATACTGGAAACGATGGAGGGTTTCGAAGGATGAGTGAATCTTTAACTTTGCGCGCGGCCGACGGTCACACCTTCAGCGCCTATGTCGCCCGTGCCGCGACCGAGCCGATCGCCGGCCTCATCGTTCTTCAGGAAATCTTCGGCGTCAACTCCCACATCCGCTCCGTCACCGATGGCTGGGCACGCGACGGTTTCCTAGCAGTCGCCCCCGCACTCTTCGACCGAATTCAGCCCGGCGTCGAACTTGGCTACGATCCGGCCGGCATGCAAACCGCAATGAGCCTGTTCCCAAAATTCGACATCGATAAAGCGGTCCTCGACATTGCCGCCGCTGTCGACTATGCCGCTGCCGTGACGCACAAGAAAGTCGGCGTCATCGGCTATTGCCTCGGCGGCACCATCGCCTGGCTCTCCGCCACGCGCCTTCATCCAGCCGCGGCCGTGGGCTATTACGCTGGCCGCATCGGCAACTACGCCGGCGAAAATCCCACCTGTCCGGTCATGTTCCATTTCGGCAGCCAGGACACGCACATTCCCGCCGCCGACGTCGAGAAGGTCCACTCCGCGCACCCTGAAGTAGAAATCTTCTGGTACGACGCCGGCCACGCCTTCAACTGCGATCCGCGCCCCAGCTACAACGCTGCGGCAGCTAAGGAAGCTCGCCAGCGCTCCCTCGAATTTCTCAAGAAGAATCTGACCTGAGCATGTTGGCCAACTGCACGCCCACAAATGCGTCTATTCTCTATTGGCTATTCCCTGTTCCCTATTCCTTGTTCCTTCACCTTCCCACCTGCACCGCCACTCCGCCCATAATCGTCCTCGGCGGCATATTCACGCCGCTGATCTCCTGGTAGCCGGTGTTGCTCACATTCATGAGCCTCAAATACGGCCGCACCTTCCACGTATAGCGCGTCAGCGTCGCGTTCCACACCGGATACACCTTCTGCTGATACCGCTCGGCAAGCTGCACCGCATTCGTCAGTACAATATCGTGCCCCATCGCCCAGCTCCACGATGCGTGAATATTCTCGACCGGATAATTGAACACATACTCCGACTCAAGTCCGTGCAGCGCAGTCTGCGCGCCGTGCAAAGCCGTCCACTCGATCCGCACCGTCTGCGATTTCTTCGGAATCCAGGTGAAGCTCGTTTCCACTCCCGCAAAGTGCAGCCCATTCAGATTGTCCGCGCACCAGATATTCGCAGGGCAGCCAGCCGGTAGATTCGGATTCGGCGTCGCGCTCCGCACATAGTCGATGGTCTCGTGCTGCTGCGAATAAAATCCTGTCGCCGACAGCATCACCTTCGTCGATGGCGCCCAATCCACCCCTCCATCCCCCGTCCACGCAGACTCTGCCTTCAAATTCGCATTTCCCACCGTCGACGGATCCGAGTAATAGAGGTCCGTATACGTCGGAATCCTGAATCCATACCCTCCGGTCGCTCGCAGCTTCAGGCTTCTCGCCACGCGAAAACTCCCGGCCAGCTCCGGAGAGAACACCGCCTGCGCGCCTCCCGAAAAAATCTCCTCCCGCGCACCCACCGACAAGCTCCAGCGCTTCTTTGCCGGCCGCAGGTCTAGGTCGACATAGCCCGCGCCTCGATCGCGCGCGTGAAGACCGAGATTATTGCTGCGAATGCTATCCCCATCCGCCTCAAGGCCCATCAGCAGCAGCGTTCCCTCTTTCAGATTCTCCGTCCGCCGCAGCGATCCCTGCCACGAGCCATCAATATGGTTGTTCTCGTAAAACGAGGGATCGTTGCGCAAGAGCACGAATTCGTCGGTGTGGCGCCGATAGCCAAACGCTGCTTCGGTCTGGCTTCCCAACTCTTGCCGCGCAGCAGCGAACCACCCCTTGGTCCGCTCCCACGAGTTATAAGAACCGTAAAACTGGTTCGCCCCAAACGACCGGTCGCTTGCCGCAAAAAGCACATCCGTCACGCCGAGCCGCGTCCCCAGCCAGCTCTCAGTGGATGCGTCCTCGTTGCGGTAGTCGCGGTCATTCAAGCATTCGTGATCCATCTGCAGTGGAGTGCAGCCCGGGGCGTATGTTGGAGCGGTATATGCTGGCGTGGCCACAAACCCCGTCGAAAAATTGCGCTCTGCCGTCGCGCGCCCGCTCCATCGCCCGTGCGTCGCTCCCGCCAGCAGCGTCTCCTCGTTCGACTCCAGGCTTCCCTCGCCGCCGCGCAAAAAAATCGAATCGTGATCTGGCGCAGCCGTCAAGAAATCCACCACGCCGCTCAGCGCATCCACTCCGTGCAACGTCGATCCCGCACCCTCCAGCACCTGGATCGAGTCCATTGCTTCCAATGGAATCGGCAAATCGAGATTGTGGTGCGAAGTCTGCGCGTCGTTGATGCGAAATCCGTTGACGAGCACCAGCGTCTGTTCAAAGCTGCCGCCGCGCAGCACCAGATCCGCCTGCCCTCCGCCCGCGCCGCGCTCCTCAAGAAAAACTGACGAATCCTGGCGCAAAAAATCCTGCGGCGACTCTGCCGCCAGCGATTCCCCCTGCACCGGCAAGACTTCCACCGACCGTTGCGACTCGGCCAGCGGCACCGGCGTCGCCGTGCCCAGCACAACCATGATCTCCGAATTGCCTTTTACCGGCGCAGTCGGCGCAGTCGCCGCATTTTGCGCGGCTGCATTCTGTGCATGAGCCGCCGCCGCATCCTGTGCTGTAGTCGGCGCATCCTGCGCCGCGGCAGCTCGCAGTGCTACTCCAAGCACCACAAGTCCCGCCACACCGATCATCTTTCTCGATTGCACTCGACTCATTGAATTGCCCAACTAGAGAATCGTCGCCCAACACCGCGCCGCGCAATTACAATTTTGTATCGTTTCGAATAGTTGACCTGTTAAACTAACTCGGTCAACACCGCAAGCTCCGCATACGCCGCTTCATTATGCGCATCGACGCCTTCCTCCGCGAAAGCCCCATGTTCGCCGTCAACCGTGCAGCGCGCCGCTTTGAAGCGCTCGCCGCGCGCGTCCTCGCGGCCGACAACCTCGGCTTCCTTGAAGCTCTTGTCCTTGCGGCTCTCTTCTTTGAGGCACCGCGCCAGGTCAAGCCTTCACAGCTAGCCGAAACTTTCTCAACCACGCGCGGCAATCTCAGCCATTGCATCTCGTCCCTCGAAGCCAAAGGCCTTCTGCAACGCAAAATCGACCCTGCGGACGCGCGCGCGTATTTACTCACGCTTAAGCCGCAAGGCAAGCGGTGCGCCATGCGTGTCATTGCAGCCCTCGACCGGATGCAAAACGAATTTGAGCGTGAGATCGGCAAATCGAACCTCGCCGAAATGCTCAAATCCCTCCGCAAGCTCGAAGCTCGCGCGACAATTCGCTAAAAACGAAATTCTCCATCGTAGGCGCCGTTACACTGCATCCCAATCCACCGGCTCAACGCGCCGCACCAGGAATGCCCACGACATTGCGCCAAACAGCGCTACTCCGCCCGCTAATACAAACGCCAGCCGCGCGCTCCCCAACGTTTGTACAATCATCCCCGCCACCCACGGCGCGGTGATCCCCGCAAAATTCGCAATCCCATTCTGCAGGCTTGACCATCGACCGGCCATCGCCGGTCCGGCCAGAGTCTGCGCAATCGCCCAATGATTTGAAGCGTAGCCGCCATGCCCGATGCAAGCGATCGCCAGCAGTCCGAGCGCAATCAACGGATGCCCGCGGACCAGTGCGATAGCAAGCAGGCTCGACGCAATAACCTGCCCGATCACTACAAGCTTCAGCCGCACCGACGTCGCCGACGCACCGTGCGCGATCAGCCGGTCGGAGACCCATCCTGACACAAGTGTGCTGCAGGCAATCAACAGAAAAATCGCCGCGGTCAGTCTCGACATGTTTCGAATCGAAAGCTTTTCCTCCTGCACCAGGTACGTCGGCAGCCACGCCAACAGAAAATAGTAAAAGTAATTCCCGCTAAAATGCCCAATCGTCGTTCCCCAGGCGCACCGCAAGCGCACCATCTTCGCAATCGACCCAGTCGAACCCGTCGCCCCTGACGCCGCGGTCGACGCCTCGCGCTCCGCCTTCGCGCTTGGTCCCCCGCGCGGCATCGCAAAATACCAGGGGATCATCCAGATCAGCGCGCCTACACCGAAAACTCCGAACAGCATGCGCCAGCCCCAATGCACCAGCACTAATCCGCCCACGTACGCGCCGCCAGCTGGTCCCAGCTTCGTCCCTGCGTCAATAAATGCGTTCGCCCGCCCGCGATGCTCCTGCGGCATGGCGGCAAAGATGCGCGAATAGCATGGATACGCGACAGATTCGCCTAGTCCCAGCACAAGCTGCAGCGCGAACAGCGCCGCATAGCTCGTCGTCATTCCCGTAAACGCCGTGGCTGTCGACCACAGCAGGTACCCAAGCATGAGCACCCAGCCAACCGGGAAACGATCGGTCAGTTCACCCGCAATCCCAAACAGCTGCACCAGCGCATAGGTCCAGAAAAATGCCGACAACAACTCGCCGGCGCGATAAGCCGAAAACGAAAACTGCCGCTCCAGCAGCGGCATCGCCAGCCCCAGGTTGCTGCGGTCGACATAGTTGATCACCACCGAGAGAACCAGCAGGAGAATGACAATCCATTCCCGGCGCGTAATCCGGACCGTCGTGCGGGCCAAATTGCGGATATCGCCCGGTGCAGCCCCCGCCATCAACTCCTCGCAGTCTCCGCAAATCCTACCACGCGCCCAAATGTCCAGCTTTGTAACCCAACTTCGTTGCCCAATTCCGCCGCCCAGCCCAATCACGCATCCCCGCCGCAATCGGCCGTCTTCACGGCGCCGGTGGTTTCACCGTTGAGCTGCTCACGTTCGTAATTCCGGTAATCAATCTTTCGCGCGCCACATTCAGTACATTTGTCAGCGACTGCGCAGTAAACGGCTGATTCAAAAACTCCGGCTGTCCTGCCACATCGAGCGCATAATTCAGCACGCCTCTCGGCACTGAATTCGGCGCTAGATTCTCGATCTCATTCACCGTCATCACCATATCGGGGTCGTGAATGATTGCCTTCATCGCGTTGCCAAGATTCTGCAGCGAAAAGTTACCCGGATTTACATCAAGCAGCACGTAGCCGCGCTTGGCGATTTGGTTTGCCGCGTTGCTCACTGCGTTCAACACCTGGCTTTGTTGGGCTGCGTTCAGCGTATGGTACTCAGCGTTTGAAAGTTGAAAAGCGCCCGGATATTTCTGCGGCACATTATCCGCGACCAACGTCGTGGGCTGGCTCGTGCCGCCCGGCTCTAGATTCGACACATTCGGAGTCTCAACTCCCGCTCCGCTCACGCGTCCCGCACCGTTTGCTTGCCCTTCCAGCGACTCCGGACCGTACCCCATCGTCTCGGGATTATTCCTGCTAAGTTTCATCACGCTTGCTTTGCCATATTTGAAAACACTCGCGAAGCTGCCCTGCCCGGCGTAAGCGCCAAGCTGTACCGGACCCTTCGGCGTCTGCACCCATTTATTCGCAATCGTCTTCGGTGCGCTGTTGATCGCATCTTGCAGCGCGCCTCCCTTGATGGGATTGGTAAACGTCGATCCCGGTGAAAGCGCTCCGCCCGCAACGGTGCCAATCGCCTTCACCGTGCCCGGAATCGCAGCGTAAGCGCAGAGTCGTCGCCCCGCGGTCACTCCTTGCTGATAGGGCGAAATACTCTGCCCGACCACAGGAGTGGTCATCTCGGCGTACATGCCCTTCAGCACAATGGACTGGCCCGGCGAAAGTCCCCACGCCTTCGCGGCATTTACAAAATCGCCCTGCGCAAAAAATCCCGCGCCAGCCATCAAGCTGCCAATGCCGTTGCCCAATCCCTGAATGCAGCCGCCAAATCCATCCACCACGCCTCGCAGATAATTCCCGGCATCGGCTATCGGATTGGTCTGCGGCTTTTTCGTTGGCGGGTTCTGTTTCGGCGCTGGGTTCTTGCTGCACTGGCATCCTGCCGGCAGGTGCGCTCCCGGCCCGTTCGCGCAGTAGTCGTATCCGCCCGGCCCGAAGGGCAGGCATGGATTCGCTCCCGGCACATAACCAATCCCGCCCGCTGGCCCCGGCTGCGGCGCATAATTCGGCGGCGGACCACCCTTCTTCGGCGCCGGTGTCGGCGGCAATCCCGGGCCTCCGCCTTGTATCTCCGTTCCCAGCGGTGGCGTGTAGGTGTTTCCGCCGCTGCAAATCGCCATGCACGCATCGGCTTGATCCTCGCCACATCGGAACCCCTGGTTGTCCGCCGCGCCCACCTGGTCCATCGGCACGATGATCGTGTTGGGTGGCGAATTAATCGGCGAACAGTAGTAGCAGGTGTTGCCCTCGTGCTTCCAAACCTTCATGCCGCCCAGGCTGCACTGTCCCTGCGAATCCGTCGGCGCCATCACGCCGTAACAGGTCAGCGGGGCCATTCCCGTGTACGGATTATTCTCGTTCTGCTTCTCGCAGCTCTCTGAGGATTGGTCCTCGTAGGTAATGCCGGTCTTCAGCGTCGTCGTCTTCTGCGGCGTAGTTGGCTGCTCTTGCGCGCACGCACACGTCGCGACAAACGCAAGCAACGCCAGCGCTCCTACATAAGCCGGCATGAAATCAGCCCAAATGCGGACGCGTCTTTGCTCCGTCATAGCAATGCTCACCTAATACTTATTTGCTTCAGGATTTTCTGGGGAATCTTGCTGCCCCGGATTCTATCGCAGTCCACACGAAATCTGCTCGGCGTTTTCCGGCCCTTCGCGCGTCGTTCGCGGCGCATCCATTCCCGTCTTCGGCAACTCCTGATCCCAGCCAGCCTCATTCACAGCTGAAGTTGCGCGCGTCATTCGTGTCGCCACGTCCCGAGTACTGGGCGTGTTTGGGATACGCGCATAGCGGCCGGCTTCGGCCCGGATATGCTTTCCCGGTGGCAATCACAGATTCCGGCGCTATCCCTTTCTCGACCCAATTCTTCACGGCGTCAAGCATGTCGAATTGGTCCAGAACTGGCCCTCCTCCACAATGACGCATCCCCGGCACTAGGAACATCTCGCTCCATTCAGACACCTTCCCTGCGCCGCCATTCGTTTCTGCAAGGGACTGATAATACCCGAGCGTATCCAGAGCCGAAAACCAGGGATCGCTGTCTCCGTGAAAGAAGATAATCTTTCCGCCATTCGCTGAGAAGGTCGACAGATTCGTCGATGCCGGCTCGACCAGCGGGTCTGAGGCATGCAAAGCTTCCTTGTCGACATCGATCTCCGTCGCCGTTGGATACGGTCCAAAAAGCCCGCGGGGCCCCAGAGCAAGAAGCCCCGGAAGCTGGCCGGTGTCCGCGATATCTGCGTCATATAGAAATCCTGGATACAGCTGCGTTCCGTGTGAGTTTTTGGGACCACCAAATGCCTTCTTAATGGCCTCGACCTTCTCCGGCGCAATGCAGCCTTGGCTCTGCCCGCTTTTGCACGCCACCTCCTCGGGATCGAAATCGCACCCCATCGGATCGGAGATCATTCCGTCGACCACTCCGTCTTTTCCGTCGCAGCGGTTCATCAATGCATCCATGAAAATCTTGCGTTCGTCATCGCTGAGAAACTTATCCAGCTCCGGCTTTCCTGAAGCGTCCTTCGGGGCCGCCTGGTTATACGCCACAGGAATCCATTGGCTAATAGCCAGATTCGAAAGTCCGGTTCGCATCGCCGGATCGCCGGAGACGACCCCGTTAAACACCGTGGGATAGCGCTGCGACAGGATCATTCCTTCCCGTCCGCCCGTCGAACAGCCTACAAAGTAGGAATACGCAGCGCCTTTGGCGAAGTATTGCGCGATGATCTTCTTTGCAACCCCAGCCACTTCGGCGTTGGCCTGATACGCAAAATCCAGATACGCCTGCTGATCGCGCATGAACGAGAAATCGAAGCCGCCGTTTCTCGCCTTGTGCCCCGTATCCGTGCTGGCCACGGCAAACCCGCGCGTCAGGGCCGGCTGGTCGCCGGTGAACGATGCTCCAGCCGGGTAGGACACCACACCATTGCCGCCCCCGCCTCCCTGCATCATGAAGTCCCCGTTCCACGCCACTGCTTCCGGTAGCGCTACCGCGAATCCAATCCCGAACTCTGCGCCGTCTGCGCCTTTGCGCCGGTTGATCACGCCGTTCACAAGGCAGTGCGCGGGTAATGGACCAATCGACGAAGCGCCGGGATACGCGGGAGGAAGAATGGTGCCGGCGGGAATCGTGGCCGCCTTGGTGATCTCAACGCCGTCCATCTTGAGATTGGCGATTCCCGCGCACGGATCTGCCCGCTCCGACTGAGCCGTTGCTACTTGACCCGTTGCAACGGCGCAACCTGCCGCCGCCAATAAGATAAAGGCCACCGAACGCATAGCGTTTGTATCCTCCAGTCTGCCGGGAAAGATCGAATACTACGGCGAAATGCCGCCAAATTCACCGCCTTAACTTGTATCACAAGCCCGCGAATCGGCACTTGCCTCGCTCCTCACCCAATCGCCCTCGCCAACTCGATCGGCTGGTCCGCCTTGGCCCTGCTCCCTCCGAACTCAAAACAAAAAGGCCAGGAGATTTTCTCCTGGCCTTCAACGTCCCCCGAATTGTTTCACTCGCGCTGTCGCTCAGCTGCAGCCTGACGTCGACCCGCAGCTCATGCACCGGTAGCAACTCCCGTTCCGCACCATGATCGCGCCGCATGTCCCGCAACTCGGCGCGTCGCCCATGTCGTACATATCTCGCATGGCATCGGCCGCATGATACAGCCCGCGATCCTGCATGCTCGGCACCTGCGACGAACCTGCTGCCGGCCCCGAGGTCGATGGTGAATGCGACTGTGCCTCAGTCATCCGCCGCGCTCCGCCCGCTCCGGCCTGCGGCTCCGGTGCGATGCCGCCGCCCGAGTGTGCTGTGCCCGTCGTCGTCACCTGATTCAGCCGCTTGGCCACTTCCTCCACCAGCCGCGCCATTTGGCTCTGCGCAACCGCCGGTCCATCCTCGTCCAGATCGCTCTCTGGCCTCAAGCTCGGCGGCGCAGCCAATTGCGGAGCCGCAGGCGCAAGGCCAGCGAACAGCGTCAATTGCTGCCCCGAAAGGAAACGCAGGCTCAGCCAGCGGAAGATGTAGTCCATCAGGCTCTTCGCGTAGCCGATCTGCTCATTGCCCGTCCATCCGGAAGGCTCAAACCGCGTGTGAGCGAACTTCTCGCAGAGCACCTTCAACTGGACGCCATGTTGCAGCGCCAGCGAAACTGACGTCGCAAACGCGTCCATCAGCCCGCTCACCGTCGATCCCTCTTTGGCCATGCGGATGAAGATCTCGCCCGGCTGGCCGTTCGGATACAGTCCCACGGTGATGTAGCCCTCATGTCCGGCGATCGAGAACTTGTGCGTGATCGATGCGCGTTCCTCCTGCAACCGGTGCCGAATAGCGCGCGGCGGAGCATTCAGATCCTGCGATTCGCTGGGAATCTCCGTGGCGGCATTCATGGCCGGCGCCTGCGTCGCTGTCAGCACCGGAACCGCCGCCGCCGTAGCAATCTCATCAAGCGCCTTCTGGAATGCCTGCGCCGTCGCGAGCAGTTGCTTCGCGCTCACTTCAACCTTGTCTGCGCCATGCGCCTCCATCAATTTCACGTCGGCTTCGGCAGCCGGTTGCGATGCGGCAAGCTGACCCAGCACGCGTCCGCCCACTGCATCCAGCGCCGAAGGCTCCTTCTTCGCATCCATGCTGGTGTTCAGCGGCTGAGTTCCTTTTGACCCATCGCGGTAAATCGCGACCGCCTTAATGCCCTGCCGCCAGCTTTCCGTGTAGGCCTCGGCCACATCTTCCACCGTGGCCTCGTGCGGCAGGTTCACTGTCTTTGAAATCGCGCCCGACAGGAACGGCTGCGCCGCCGCCATCATCTTGATGTGCCCCATGTAGTGAATCGACCGCGTGCCCTTCGCCGGCTTGAAGCTGCAATCGAATACCGCCAGATGCTCGGGCTTGATTCCCGGCGCGCCCTCGATCGTGCCCGTCGCGTCGATATAGCTCACGATCGCGTTTACTTCTTCGTCGTCATATCCCAACTTGAACAGCGCCGCAGGCACAGTGTTGTTCACGATCTTGATCATGCCGCCGCCCACCAGCTTCTTGTACTTCACCAGCGCCAGGTCCGGCTCAATGCCAGTCGTATCGCAATCCATCATGAAGCCGATCGTTCCTGTCGGCGCCAGCACCGTGGTCTGCGAGTTACGGTAGCCATAGCGCTCGCCATAAAGCAGCGCCATATCCCAGCACTCGCGGCTTGCATCGATCAGTGCCTCCAGTTGCGGCACCATGAACGGTTCTCCCGCAGTCCGCGATTTGCCGATGTTATTCACTTCCGCGCGATGCATGCGAATCACATCCAGAAACGGCTCGCGGTTAACGTAGTAGCCAGGGCATGCACCGCCCTGGTGCTCCACGCTCGCCGTCAGCGGCGTTGCGGAGCTCAGCGGCGGGCACTGCGCCGCAATAATCGCCGACTGCAAATAAGCCTGTCCGCACATGATCGCCGTCAGGCTGGCTGCCATGTCGCGTCCGGCCCCGGAGTCATAAGGCAGCCCCATCGACATCAACAGCGCGCCCAGGTTGGCATAGCCAAGTCCCAGCGGCCGGTAGTCATGCGAGTTCCGCGAGATCGCCTCAGTCGGATATCCCGAGTTGTCCACCAGTATCTCCATCGCCGTGATCAGCACCGAAATCGCGTGCCGGTACGCCGCAATGTCAAACGTCCCCGCCGGCGTCACAAACCGCATCAGATTCAGGCTCGCCAAATTGCACGCCGAGTTATCGAGGAACATGTATTCGCTGCACGGATTCGACGCGTTGATCCGCGCCGTGTTCTTGCTTGTGTGCCACTTGTTGATCGTGTCGTCGAACTGCATTCCCGGATCGCCGCACAGCCACGTCGACTCGGCGATCTTGCCCATGATCTCGCGCGCCTTGTACTCCTTCACGGGCTGGTGGCCCTTCACCGTATATGTAGTGAAGTCCCCATCGGCCTCGTAAGCGCGCATGAACTCGTCACTGACCCTCACCGAATTGTTTGCATTCTGGAAGAAGATCGACGAAAAAGCCTCTGAGTCCGGCCCGCTTCCGTCGTAGCCCGCCTTGATCAGCGTGAAGGCCTTTGCTTCTTCCTTTGACTTGCACTCAATAAAGTCCACGATGTCCGGATGGTCGACGTTCAGGATCACCATCTTGGCCGCGCGCCGCGTCTTGCCGCCGCTCTTGATGACCCCAGCGAATGCGTCGAACCCGCGCATAAAGCTCAACGGACCGCTGGCCGACCCGCCGCCTGACAACAATTCCATTGATCCGCGCAGCGACGACAAATTCGTCCCCGTGCCCGATCCCCACTTGAACAACATGCCTTCGGTCTTCGCCAGGGTCAGAATCGACTCCAGCGAGTCGTCCACCGCATTAATGAAGCACGCCGAGCACTGCGGGTTCCTGTAGCCGGTCGCCGAGTACTGCACGCCCCCTGTCACCGGATCCCAGTGCCAGTTTTGTCCGTCCGCCTCCGGCTCCAGCCGGTCGCAGCCCACGTTGAACCACACCGGCGAATTGAACGCCGCCTTCTGCGTCAGCAGCAAGTGCGCCAGCTCATCGTGAAAGATTCCCGCGTCGACCGCCGTGGCAAAGTAGCCACCGGCGATGCCCCAGTCGCGCACCGTCTCCGCCACACGCGATACCAGTTGCCGCACGCCCGTCTCGCGCTCCGGCGTGTCCATCTGTCCGTGCAGATACTTTGAGGCCACAATGTTTGTGGCCGTCATCGACCAGTCCACGGGAACCTCAACATCCTTCTGCTCGAAGATCGAGTTCCCTCTCGTATCGGTGATCGACGCGGTCCGCTTCTCCCATGCCATCTCGTCGTAGGGGGAAACGCCCTCACTCGAAAAGCGCCTGGAAAAGGTCAGGCCCTGCGTACGGTTGGTGGGCAAGGCTGCGGTCGATGTCTGCACGTGCGTTTCGTTCATCTTGTTACTCTCCCTGAATCAAAATCTTCAAAGTCTGCGGATCGAAATCAACTTAAAAAGCCCGAAAAATCAACGTAAGAAGCCCCATCACCGGCCGCAAAGCCAGATCGCGGGACCACCCGCAACTATTTGGAAACCAAAGAAAATCGGAAACCGAACTTCGCGAACCCTGGCGTCGTCAGCGGTCCCTCAGTCACATCCAGCTCTTACCTTGTCGCCGTACCCTTTTCGCCGTACTTTCGATCCGTTCTCGCTCCCTGGTAATTTGATTCAATTAACCGCTCACGAGAGGCTGGATGGAGCACCTGCATTCGGGATTTGCTCGGTTTTTGCCGGTGTTTTTTAACCGCCTGTTTACAGCCGCAGATGAAAACTTACCGCTCTCCATGGTGCGTGTCAAGAACAAACCACAACATCTAGTATTTTCGTAACATTTCGGGCATCTGCTCCCTAAACACTGGCATTTGCCTGTGGAAACTTTGAAAGCCCCTTGCCGGTCGCGGGTTTCCCCGGTCAGTTTTGCCTCAAATCCAGGGCACTCTAGAGGCTGCCCCTCCTGGGCAACTTTGAGGCCTCCCTGGAGCCCCAATCCCACTCCCCAACCCTAGCCCCGCCCGAACCCCGGCACAAGGCGCAGGACTGGTGCAGTTCTACGGCAATCCTGTTCAAGTTGTGGACATTGGGGGAGCAACTCGGTTTGCGATTGTCGCTAGGTTTCAAACCGGGACTTCCCTGGGAGCATCAGCCGGCGCGCAACGAGATTTCTGCCCCGCACGCTGACCTCGCGCACGACTATACCTTTGTATAGGTTGACGATGCTTGAGCGCCCCCATACGGTGAGAGCGGTTTCAGAATGCAGCTGAAGTCTTCCGGAAAATTCGCCGAAGATCTCAGCCGCATGACGCTTTGCCTGAGCGGGACTCATGACATCGACCTTCAGATTGACGGTTTTGGCTATCCACCTGGTGGAGTTCATGTTCTTCGCTGGCATCCTCGGTTGTGCTACGGCCATCCTCTTCAGTTGGGTTTCCATAGTGAGAGATGTCGTCTCAAAAGATGACTAACGGCCCCGTCGCTCCACAGCCCGGGAGACATTTTCAACCCACTCCTCGCGCCCTCGGCTCCTTCGGCTGAGACATCCCGCTCCCGTCCCGCCGCCTCTCCGCCCGCCGAAAACAAATCGGCCCCGCGCGCCGTGGCATGCGAGGCCGAGTCAGGTCTGCAAACAGACCCTTCGGAGAGGGTTAAAAGTCCCGACCGGAAATCAGTTGCTTTCCTTGGTGTCAATCCTCATTCCGTAGAATGACTTGTGCACGAAGAACACCGACACCAGGAAGAATGCAACTGCGAGCGAAGTTGCGAGCACCGGATTCTGCGCACTCAGCGTCACCGCCAGCTCCACAGCAAGCAATCCAAACAAGGTCGTGAACTTGATCACTGGGTTCAACGCCACTGACGAAGTGTCTTTGAACGGATCGCCGACGGTGTCGCCGATGACCGTTGCATCATGCAGAGGCGTGCCTTTCTGGTGCATGTCCACCTCCACAACCTTCTTCGCGTTGTCCCATGCGCCGCCGGCATTCGCCATAAAGATCGCCTGGTACAGTCCGAAGATCGCGATCGAGATCAGGTAGCCGATAAAGAGGAACGGCTCCATGAACGCGAACGCAAGCGTGGCGAAAAAGACGGCGAGAAAAATGTTCAACATACCCTTCTGCGCGTACTTCGTGCAGATCTCGACTACCTTCTTGCTGTCCGCGACCGAAGCTTTCTCCACGCCGTCCAGTTTGATGTGCTTTTTGATGAATTCCACCGCCCGATAAGCGCCGGTAGTCACTGCCTGCGTCGAAGCGCCGGTGAACCAGTAGATCATCGCTCCGCCGCAAATCAGCCCCAGCAGGAATGGCGCATGCAGCAGCGAAAGCTTCTCCACGTCGTGGGTCAGTCCGCCGGTCAGCGCCATGATGATCGAGAAGATCATCGTGGTCGCGCCCACTACAGCCGTGCCAATCAGCACCGGCTTTGCCGAAGCCTTGAAGGTGTTGCCGGCTCCGTCATTGGCTTCCAGCAGGTGTTTTGCCCGCTCGAACTTCACGTCGAACTTGTAATCTCTCTTCAGCTCGGCTTCGATACCCGGAACATTTTCAATCAGCGACAATTCGTAGACGGACTGCGCATTGTCGGTCACCGGTCCGTACGAATCCACGGCAATCGTCACTGGGCCCATTCCCAAAAACCCGAACGCCACCAGGCCAAACGCGAAAACCGCTGGAGCCAGCATCAACTGGACCAGTGAAGGCCCTGTGCTGAAGTAATAGCCCAGGCTCATCAACGCCACCATGCTGAGTCCCAGCCAGTACGCCGAAAAATTGCCGGCCACGAATCCCGACAGGATTCCCAGCGAAGCTCCGCCTTCTTGCGCCGATTTCACCACTTCTTTCACATGCGCGGACTTGGTGGACGTAAACACTTTCACCAGTTCGGGAATAATTGCGCCCGCCAGGGTTCCGCACGAGATGATCGAAGCCAGCTTCCACCACAGCGTTCCATCGCCAAGATCGGGGATCATCAGGTACGTAACGATGTAGGTCAGGATGATGGAGGTGATGGACGTGATCCAGACCAGCGAGGTCAATGGCGTCTCAAAGTCCATCTCGTCTGAATCTCCGTACTTTGCCTTGGCGATTGCACCGTTCAGGAAGTACGCGCCCGCGCTCGAAACCAGCATCGCCACGCGCATTACGAAGATCCACACCAACAATTGCACTTGCGTGTGGCTCGCGGCGAGCTTTGCTTGCGAAAGCATGTCGGCGGTTGCCGTCTGCAGCGTGACTCCAGCTGGCAAGAAAGTTGCGGGCGTCACGGCCAGCAGAATAAATGTGATCAGCGCCACGCCCGTCACGCCGTATGTCTCAAAGCCGTCCGCGCTCGGGCCCACCGAGTCGCCCGCGTTGTCACCCGTGCAGTCCGCAATCACTCCCGGGTTGCGTGCGTCGTCTTCCTTGATCTTGAATACGATCTTCATCAAGTCAGCGCCAATATCGGCGATCTTGGTAAAAATGCCGCCCGCAATTCGCAGCGCCGCGGCGCCCAGGCTCTCGCCAATCGCGAATCCGATAAAGCACGCGCCCGCATAGTCCCGCGGAACGAACAATAAGATGAACAGCATTATCAGCAGTTCCACCGAGATCAGCAACATCCCGATGCTCATGCCCGCCTTCAGCGGAATTGCATACACCGGATACGGTTTGCCGCGCAGCCCCGCGAACGCCGTCCGCGAGTTCGCGAATGTGTTCACGCGAATTCCGAACCATGCCACTCCGTAGCTGCCCGCGATGCCGACCAGGCTGAACCCCAAGATAATCGGCAGCGTAACCATAATCGATTTTCCCGGCACCGGCGCCAGATAGCCGAAGTAAAGCGCGATAATCACTGCGATGAAAGCCCACAACAGAAGAATGAACTTGCCCTGTGTCACTAGGTACGTCTTGCACGTCTCATAAATCATCTCGGAAATTTCGAGCATCGTGCGATGAACCGGCAGGTTCTTCAGCTGCACATAGATCGCCAGGCCGAACAATAGGCCACCGGCGCAGAACAGCAACCCAATCGTCAGCAGCGCGTGCCCATTGAAGCCCAGAAAATTCACGGTCGACAAATCCGGCAGCGTCAGGTTGGCTTCGCCTCCGCCCGCATGCTCCGACTGCCCGTAAGCAATCGCAGGCAACAGCAGGCCCATCGCAGCCGCCGCGATCTTAAACCGCAGTTTCAGCAGCGCCCCTGCGCCTTCCCTGATCGAACCAAACCTGAAGCCCGCGAAAATCTTCCGTATACTCGCCGTCCCAATCTCAGACCCGATAACCTGCCGCGCAAAAATCACGGCCGCAATGAGCGAAAAAGCACTTGCGCCCAGAAAGAATTCCACCCAATTTGTTACAGTCACATACCCTCCATGCTTTACGTTTTAAAGCCGACCATAAAAACGGCCGCTCCACCGGCCTCTGAAACACCGGGGAAATGCCACCCGGAAGCGTATCATCCGCATACACGGCTGTCGAGTGACTGCTGTCATGGCGCGAAAGAGCCTCAATCCAGGCGAGGAATAACCCCTTGCGGGATGATCCTCACAAATCGATCCCCCAATGCGGCGTTGCCGCGGAATTTGTGCGGAATTGCCGCGGAATCTCCGCCGACAACTCATGCCTTCGCCCCGGAATCCCAGCGGTTTTCAGTTGTCAGATGAAGGTTTGTCCCTGCTGAGTTGTCCGCTCTCTGGCTTCCACGGTCCCCGGTCCCTTTGTCTTCTTGGCCCCTTTGTCTCCTTGGTCCTTGGTCCGTGTTTTCTTGTTCCCTTATTTTCCGCCCTACTCCACCGGAATCTCAATCCGGTCGTCCGGCAGCACGCCGCTCAGCCTCGGGTCATTGACATTCCTCACCCTCTCGCCCGGCAGCGGATGCAGCTTGAACAGCACCAGAACATTGCGATTAGGATCGTCGAACGCCGGAAAGCTCGCCACCTGTTCAAGCGAGTACCGCGTATGCAGATCCGTCAGTGTCTCCGGGTCGATGTCGTTCCATGATGAAAACCATCCCGGCTCAAAGCGCCCCAACTTCTCCGCCAGATCCTCGGTGCTCAACTCATCGCAGATCGTCGGCAGGTGCGTCACCAGCGTGATCTCGTCCCCGCTGGTCGACACCATCAATCTTTTCCCATTCGGATGCGTATCAATATAATGTGTCAATCCGGTCGCCGCATTCGCCCACGTATATTCCGGGTGCGTCGCATACCTAATCGTCTCCATCCCATGAACGCCAGCAGCTATTGCAACTGCCGCAATCACCGCCCATCCCACTTTGCGGCCCCATCCCGCCTGTTCCACCAGTGCCGCCGCGCCCATCGCCACCACAATGAAAACCAGAAACGCAGGCACGACGAAGTAGCGTGGCTGGGGATGGTCCTTCATCGTCATGAACCCGATAAGTCCCATAATTCCCAAAATGGCCGCGCCAAACACCGGATCGCGCCAGAGCCGTCGCGCCCAATCGGCTCGCCACGCCAGCGCCGCACCCAGCGCCACCGCTATCGCCAGCGGCGTCAAGCTGTGATCGATCCAAAGCAACCCGTGAAACGACCACCAAAAAGCTGCCAGCGGCCAGCTATGCCCTTGCGGCATGGGGTAGCCGTTCGCGTCCACAAAGAAATAGGTATAGTCCCCCATCAGCCCGGCCCGCGCGATCAACGCCATCCACGCACCGTACGCGCCTGCCGCGCTCGCCGCCCCGGCCAGCGCGCAATTCAACGCCAGCTTTCGCTTTTCCCATAGCGGCACAATCATCGCCCAACCAACCGCCGGAGCCAGAAATGCCGCAGTCGTTTTCGTCAGCAACATCAGCGCAAACAGCAGCCCGATTCCAATCGAAACCAATACGGGCCGCTTCATATTTGGCAGCTGCACCGCCAGATTCAGCACTACCAAAGTCAGCACGATCTCCAGCGGCTCCAGAATCGCCAGCCGGTTAAAGCAGTAAAGAAAAGGGCTGGTCACTGCCAGCGTCACCGTGAGCAACGTCATCCATTGCGGTCCGCGCCCACGCAGCAACAAGTAAGTCAGCGCCAGGCTCAGAAAGAAGCAACCCACCGCTAGCCCCCGCGCCGCCTCCACCGTCACGCCCGTAAAGAAGAACAGCACCCACTCCGCAAACGGCCATATCGGCAGCGCGACCGCCGAATTGAAATCCCCCGCCAGATACCAGTGCCCAAACAAGTGCGCCCGTATCGCCGCAGCCCCGTACCAACCTTCGTCAGTGAACTTTGCCCAATCGAACACCCACGGCGACCTATTGGGAAAATCGGCTCTCAGGTGCCACGCATGCAGCGCCGCAAATCCGGTAATCGCAAGCACCCACACTGCAACGCCCCACCGCCGCA
>Ga0182024_10005877_pt1 | contig 27221 bp, 24 predicted proteins | sample P32metaG_FD_120480 | JGI IMG/M metagenome (GOLD analysis project Ga0182024, IMG submission 120480) | Permafrost microbial communities from Stordalen Mire, Sweden - P3-2 metaG (Illumina Assembly) | ecosystem: Environmental > Terrestrial > Soil > Wetlands > Permafrost | place: Sweden: Stordalen...
GAACACCCCTGCCTTGCCGCTCTTACCACGCGGCAGGGTCGCTGTGACGCCCGTTCGCACGAGTCCCTTGCCGACGACGAGTTTTCCTTCGCCGGAGATCAGCGTCTTGTAACCGACTTTCACGCTCGCCACATCGCTGATCGCTTTGAGCGGCCCAGGCGTCCCGTCGAATGGAATTCCTCAGGCCGGAATGGCGGGAACCGTGGGGCCTCGATCAAGGGAAAAAGGCGGCTGCAAGCCGGGCATTGCGCATTTATTCACCTGCGTCGTTCGGAACAATGAGATCCGCAGCTCGACGTGGGCAATCCCGTTCGAAATGCAACCTCTGGGCTGCAAAATATACCTCCGCATATTCGCGTTCAAGATCGGGCCGCGACAACTGTTCCTGATTGCGAGCGTAAGCGCGCGCCAGCGCAGTCTCAAAACTTCAGTCAATCCAGATCCGCAAGTCATAGCGGTCTAAATACTCGCGGCGGAAGAGAAAGATGCCTTCAACCAGAACCATCGTTACATCGTGAAAATGGTAGCGCTTCAAAAACAAGGAATCGTCATCAAGCCGGCGCATCTCGAGCGTCCGGTCGATGGAGCCAAGTCGTGCAAGCGGATCCAGCAGCATCGTGAAGAATTCGGACCATCGGAATGCACGCTCGTAAAACACCCGCGCGCTATCATGCGGTGCAAGCCGCTCTCAGGTAGCGCGGCCGAATTGATCCGTGGCAGGTCAACGCGGGAATTTGTCGCCGCGACGTTTTATGAGCGGCCCCGTGATCGTGTACCAAACAGCAGCCGCAACAGCGGCTGCCCACGGCGGTCGCCTCGATTAGGAATGCCAGCGTGAAAGACACTGTTAAGGTGCCTTCGGTGTAGTTCGAAACAAGAAACCATAGGAAGAAAGGCAATGAAAATATGATTTCGAAGAAAAAACGTGCCCCGTGAGTGATGTACTCGCCCATCTCAAGAAGCTCTTGTTCTGCATTGCAACCCATCCGGCTCGTGACCTAAGGAAACTCTAATTGCCCGGTAGAGTCTGACACAGCATTGGTTGTTAGGCGAGATTGTCGATGAAGCAACACACGCTGAGCGGCTTTGAGAAGTACGGGAAGACGACGCGCCGAGCGCAATGATAGCCGACGGCGGACTTCCGGCATAAACTCTCGGCGGACAAGCTGATTCCCAATCTAGCCGTCTAGGTGTAAAGAGGTAAGTTGTCGTGCGAATCATACCAATTATCTTTCTGGCTTTTTCACTAGGGAGCGGCGCTGGAATAGCTACTGATGTCAACGCGTCGGAATCTGCGCCTTCGCCTGTGCTCGTCGAATTATTCACGGCAGAAGGGTGCTCTTCTTGCCCCCCCGCGGACGCGTTTCTGATGCAGCTTGATGCGCTTCAACCCATTCCGGGCGCGCACCTTATTGTGCTCAGCGAACACATGGACTATTGGAACAATAGCTGGCCAGACCCGTTTGCATCAGCGCAACTCACTGCCCGGCAAGGGGACTATGTTCGCGCACTCAATATGCGTTCTCCGTACACCCCCCAATTTGTTGTCGACGGCGCTACGGAAATGCGCTTGAAGGATCGCGAGGAAATCGAACACATTTTTCGGTCAGCGGCCGCAAGCCCTAAAATTCCCGTGAGTGTGGCGGCGATTAGGGTTGAATCCGGAACCCCGGCAAACTTGAGCGGACGAATCGAAGTCGATGGTAATGCAGAACAACACAGAGCCGATGTTTACCTCGCAATCGCGCTCGACCGGATAGAAACAAAAGTTTTGCGCGGTGAAAATCGGGGCAAAAACTTGGCTCATGTTGCCGTTGTCGAATACCTTTCAAAAGTGGGAGTGCTTAATCCTGGGCAGAAATTCAGCCAAGAGTTCCGAGTGCCATTGAAGCGGGAATTGGCCTCGAACAATGCTCGAGTTATCGTATTCGTACAGGAATCCGGCAACGGTAAGGTCGTCGGCGCAATGTTGGAACGTACAGTCCGTCCGGAGTAATCTGCTTCTTCAGGTGAATGCACCCGACGATTCGGCAGCGCCGGTCAAGTAGTTTTGGCGTGAGCGCGCCGGTGACTTCACCGTGCGCCGTCGGTTTGGAGTCAACATCGGCGCCGACGCTCGAATGTCAGCTTTGCGGGGAGCATTCTAACCTGGCGAAGGACCGCTTCGGGCCGTCTGCAGGTATTTCTCCTCGCACGCGCGCACTTCTCGCCTCGACCTTGGATAGCCAGCGCACCCGCGGCGATCCACACCGCACGGCAGTCAAGAACCCTGCAGCTTCTCTTGCAACCACACCTTGATCAGAGATTGATAAGGCACATCTCTAGCGTTGGCAGCTGTCTTGATAGAATCAAGAAGATGCTGCGGAAGCCGCAGCGAGATCGTCTGGGTAGACGGCTTTAGATTTGGAAGCACAGTGAGCTGAGCTTTTTTCCAATCCAAATACCCCGTCGAATCGTTCTTTTCCCAGAACGCTCTTTCCGCGGCCTCGCTAACAAACTTGGGTGTGGGCTTAAGACGCTTGCTCATAAATCACGCGCTCCTTCCGATGCATGTCTCTGGCCGATATCACCCGAATGAGTTGGTCGGCATCTCTCAAGGTAAAGGTGATGTGCAGCCGCCGTCCTTCATTGGACTTGCCGAGAGCATGAAAGCGCGGCTCAGTCTCGTTGTGCTTTGCATCGGGCAGTAACGGGGCATTGAAAAAAACCTGTTCCGCCTCAGCCATCGAGACGCCATGATGCTCATTCTTCCTGGCGTTGCCTTCATCCCATTCGAAGCCAATGACTTTCGAGAGATCGATCATTGTTGTATATTACAGTAATATACAACAATGGCAAATCCTCGCCAATTCGGCCACTCTTGGGAATCTTTCAGACACTGCGCCGCGGCAACATTCGTTCAGCCTATCGAATACCACAAACGTCAGCTAAGTGGCGGTCAGTCTGGGTCTGCCGATTACGGGTCCTGGCCGAGGCCGTGTAAAAAGAGCTGATTGGGTGGGTTCCCGAGAAGGCGATGCCGGTTTGAAGCGAAACGGCGGCCGCATCGCGATATTCCGGCAGTGATTGGTTGTGCGAGGTCGTACGCGGTTTTAGCTGCGCCTGTGTTGCCACAGGGGGCCGATGTCGGCGTAGAAGGGGCTCACACCCTCAGCTCGCGCAACATTTCCCGGATGCCGAGGATCTGCATCACGCGCTTGAGGTTGTACGGGAGTACGTGAAGGCTCATCTCGGTACTGACGCGCGGCAGCGTCTTCGTCAGGAAGTGCACGGCGCCCATCCACGCGAGCTGATGCTCACGCTTTTTACCCAGCCCGAAGCAGAACTGAAGCTTCTGCTGGAGCGACTCAAGATCGCTTTACCCGCCCCAGCCGCCGCCCAAAATCACCTCCGCTCAGGCCGCGGTCGCGACGCCCGTGTAGTGCAGACCTGCAGGGACGTCCCCTTGCTCAATCAACCACTTGGCCTCGCTCTACTCTACCCCTCGAATCCGCGAAGTCGGGCTAACTAACGTCGGGGTGTCTCAGCCCAACGGATGATCAGCTTAAGTCTGAGGCCAAGATGCCGCGTCGCCGATGCGGATGCCGCGACGTTGCGCCTCGCCCCCCTTGATTTCGAGCACGGCGATGACGGGCGCATCGGAATTAATGGTGGCGAGCGACAGCGGTGGCGCTCTTGCGGCAATTTTCAAGATGCGGTGATCGGGGCCGATGAAGAGCATGTCGAGCTCGATGTAGGTGTTTTTCATCCAGAAGGCAGTCGGCCGCGCCTCAGGCTCGGGAAACAGCATCCCGCGGCCTGCGGGCAGGTCGCGCACAAACATGAGCCCCTGAGTCTGTCGCTCTGGGGTATCGGCGATCCAGACATCGAAGTGCTGACGACGAGATCCGGTGCCGATCTCGATCGAGCTTTGCGCAAAAGTGGCAAGGTCGAGTAACGGGCCTGTCTGCGCGATCGAGCCCACCGTGACGCCGAAGGCCAGCAGCAGGGCGGCGCACACGCCGGAAAGAGTCGCTCGAATGCTCATTTAAAAGGGTGCTCCATACCAGTGTGAGGTATCGGGTTATCAAAGTTGACACGGCCGGCAAAGTCGAAGCGTGTCACGAGAATCCGCTCATCTCGATCGAGGGCGGTCGCCGGCAGCGTACAGAAGCCACGCGCGATAACGCGATAGGAGCGCATCGTAGGTCCCAGCGCCCCGACTCTTTCCTCCCTCAGGTCATCGACGGTGCACCGGTCCTCGCCGCGCGTGCCGTACAGGCGTTGTTCGCCTTCAAAGATTACTGTGAGATTGGTCGGCAACGCGCGCCCGGGCGCACCTTCTGCGGCGGTCGCGATGCCAAACACCATGCGCAGGCGTCGGCCGCCCGAACGCAGGGGGCCGGCAAAACTCAGGCGGATTCCATGACCGTTGGGCCGCTCGCTGCCGTCACACTCGAGCTCGGCATTTTTCCAATCGATGTCGAGGTTCACGGCTCCCCGAATGCGCGCTCGCAGATACCCATTGCCCCCTGCGAGGCAGCCGGCAAGGGGTGCCGATGCCGCCGGAGCTGCGGGCACATCTAATTCGGTAGCCTTCCCAAGTGGCGCAGCCACCAGACACAGCCACACAGACAGGTATTTTCGCCACGCGCCCTCACGCATGTGCCGAGTGTAGCCTCGATTGCAAACGCTCTCAGCCCGGTGTGACCGTCGATGCGTGCGCGGCGTATGGCCTGCAGAAAGGAAGTGGAGGAGCCGCACGCCCCTCCACTACCAAGGCATCACACCAGCTAGAACTTGTAGGTCACGCCGAGCAGAAGGAATCGACCGACGGCGCCGTCCTGGTCGAGCGCGGCATCGTAGCGCAACTCGGCACCGCCGCCGTAGGTCTGCAGGTCCACCGGCGCATCCGAATTAAACAGGTTGGTGATCGAACCATGTACGGACAGATGATCCGTTGCCGCATAGCTCGCGTATAGGTTCACATCGGTGAAATGAGCCACCGAGCAATACTGGTACCAAGCGCTGGGGAGAGCCGTCACTGCGGGTGAAATTGCCGGACCGTAGGCCGACGGCGCCCCCGATTCCAGCGCCTTCAGACAGGTGGTGTAACCCGCCGATGGGTCCGTGATGCTGAATGAGCTAGTGTAGTTCAACGTGAGGGTGGATGTGAATGGGCCTTTATCCCAGGTCAAAGATGCCACGGCGCGATCGCGCGGATTGCCGGTGTCACCGGAGATACTCGACGGGCCATGGGTTCCGACCAGGTCATAGGTGGTGCCCTGATAGCCGTACTCGTACTGGATCATGTGGGTGAAGTTCACATCGACCGTGAGTCTTCCCAGGTCGCCGATGTCGAACCGGCTGCGCAGGTCGATATCGATGCCCGAGGTCGTGGTGATACCCGCATTCACATAGGGGATTAATTCGTACGCGGGATAACCGGTGAGCACGCCGTTAACATTGGTCAGCACGCTGGCGGTGGTGCAGGGCGTCCCATTGGTGGTGGTGTTGGTGCACTCCCCCAGCTTGGCCGGCGCGCCGCGAACGAGGGAGAGGAAATCCGCGCCGAAGCCGCCGGCTGCGGATGCCGAGATGATGTCGTTGTTGAGCTGGATCCGGTAGTAATCCACCGACGCGTTGAAGAGCTGCGAGGGTTCGAAGATGACGCCAAACGTCGCATTCTTCGAGGTGACGGCCTTCAGATTCGGGTTGGCTGCCGAGACGCCGACCGCCGGATAAGAGCACAGCGCGTTGAAGGTGCCTTTCACATTCGCGACGCCGCCGGGACAGAGCGCCGGGTCATTGGTGTTGCCTTCTCCGAAGGCCACCCCGGAGACCGCCGATTCGGATATCGACGGCGCGCGGAATCCTTTACCCCAGGTGCCGCGCAGCGTAACCATGTCCACCGGGCTGTATTTGACGCCGAACTTCGGGGTCGCCGAGCCACCATAAGTATCGTAGTGGTCGTAGCGTACCGCGGCGTTCACCTCGAGCTGTGTGAACGGCTTGCCACCGATTTCAAGGAAGCCCGCAGTATTGTCCTGGGAACCCACCGAAAACGCGGGCGCGCCTTCCTGTGCCCCGGAAATGACCGAAGGCGGATCCGAGTAGTTCTGCGCCTTGTGGAAGTACTGCGCACCGGCGGCGAATGTTAATGGTCCGCCCGGCATCTGGAACAGCTGACGTGCACCGTGGAAATCGAGGACGTCGAGAGTGCTCGACGGCTCAGTTGTCTCGACCGGTGCAAACAAGGCCGAGCCGTTGGTACTCACTCCCGGCATGTACGAAAGATTATTCAGCGCCGCCTGTGCGGCGCCTGGCTCTATATAGCCGGAGATATTATCGCTCATCCTTGCATACATCAGGCCCACCGCGCCGTCGAGGTCCCAACCGGCGGCCGTACCCCTGACATCGAAGAACAAGCGGTAAGTGACCGTCTCAACATCGGTCACCAGCGGGCCGACATCCGGGAAGCTATAAACCAGATTGGCCGGCAGCTTGAACGGGTTCTGCGGTGAATTGGCCGGCAGCGAGAGCGTGGGATATACGATGAGGTTCGGTCCGACGCCAGGGCCAAAACCGATGTTCTGGATAGAGCCACTTTCCTCGCCCGTTTGACTGAGCGCATGGCCGAACGGGGGTGTTTGAGGTGCGAGCTGCTCGGCGTGGCTGTCGAACAGCGATCCGGTCACGGTCAATTTCCAATCGTTGGCGAGCGCCTTCGTCATCTTGGCCAGGAAATTCGTCTGTTCGGTGGGCGGCTGTATCTGACCGGGGAAGGAAAACTCGCATTGGCCGGCGGCCTGCGCAGCCGCGCTGTTGCAGCCCGGCTGCGGGCCGGGCGTCAGGAACACTCGGCCGGGTAAACCATTCGGGTACACACCGGCAGCATTGGGCGTCGTGGGATTGACGAGATAGCCCTGAATGCTGTCCGGATAGACAAAAGAACCAGCGGTAGGCGAGCCCGGCGTCGAGTTTATTCCACCCGGCAGAGCGCTCCAGTTGGTGTTCGCCCAGGGACCGTCGCGATTGGCACCCAGAATCTGGTCCTGATGATGCCAGTCTATGGCCATGTAGACGTTGTAGCCGTCGTTTGCCAAATCGCCCCAGCCCAAGATCCCGGCCAAGTGCTCTGTGGTGCCGTCCCCGTGTTGAGTCGAGCCGGCCTCGGCGGTGATCTCGGATCCGACATAGCTCTGTTTTAATTTGATGTTGACCACACCGGCGATGGCATCGGCACCATAAAGCGCCGACGCGCCGTCCTTGAGGACCTCGATGCTGTCGATCGCGTTGAACGGAATCGCGGTCACGTCGACGAAACTGCGCTCTCCGTCATCACTCAGCGGATACGCGACCATGCGTTCGCTGTCGATCAGCGTGAGCGTGTCGCCCACCGTCAGTCCGCGCAGCGCGATGCCGGACGCGCCCGCGGCGAAAGCCTCGGTAAAGCCTTGATTCAGCGTGCCCTGACCGTTGGCGGCGAGGTTGCGCAAGACATCCGAAACGTTCGTATAACCGCTGGCTAACATTTCCTTCTCACTGATGACCTGCACCGGGCTGGGCGTCTCCGTATCCGTGCGCTTGATCAGGGAGCCGGTGACCACGATGGTGGTGAGTTCGTTAGAATTCTGTGCCGGCGCGGTCTGCGCCAGCGCGGATTGCGCACCGGCGAGGGCCACGGCGCTCCAGAGCGCTTGGCGGAGGTATTGGCGAAGGCTCATGTTCGATGGCTCCCCAGTTTTTAATTTCTTGATTCAGCAGACGAATGCCTCATGCATTGCCGCGTTTCGCGTGGCCTGTAAGGCCAGATAGCACAATCGGATCGCCGCGCCGTCAAGCTTGGATCGTATGACAATAAGCGAGCCCCCAACAAGACTGCATCGCTAATTTTAACGCATTTACGCGATTTGTTGTTTTTGTGCAACGAGTCGATGCGTCCCAGGCGACGCTCGATGTGAGGCGTAAAATGCTCGCGAACGAGCCTCACCGATGGCGCGTGATGCCGGGATGCTCAGCGGCAATCGTGACGATGGAATCGATATTTGGAACTTCGGCGGATTCTCGAGCGCACGCGGGCCTGCTCGAATGCGTCGGCGAAGGCAATGAGCTCTCGCGGACCCGTTAATACGGCATCGCGCCCAGCGTAGCTTTGATTGCGAATCCTCTTTAGCCCGGCGTGACGAGGAGCCGTTTCGCAACGCGCGCATGGGTGCGGCCAATGGCGCGCGCGGTATGCATCAATATCGTCAGGACAATAATCCCCATGATGTTCATCGTGACGAGCACGGGCGCCGTTGCAATCCAAGCGGGCTGGATCGAGGCGCCGATCAAGTCAAAGTGGTGCAGAATTTCTATGGGCACTGCGAGCGTGCAAGTGAGTCCCACCGACAAGCCGACAATGGCGATCACGAAATAGACGATGCCCAGTGGCAGCATCAAGATGAAGTAGGCGAGCGTCGTCCAGGTGCGGCTGTCCTTGAGCATCGCGAGAATGCTCGCCCAGAGGCTCATTTTGGGACCCGGATGAACGGGCCGGCGCGGCATGCGCTCTCCGGTCATGGCTTCAATCAGCCGCCCCTCGCCAAGGGAGATCACGCGCACCATGGAGATGAAGGCCAGGAAAAACGGAATTCCGATGATCAAAGTGGCGAGCCCCAGTGACAGCGCGATGCCGGTCACTGCGATCACGAAGTACACGATGCCGGTCGCCAGTGCCAAGAGCATGAAAAAGACCGATGTATATGCGCGCGGGTCACGGTACACGCTGAAGAAGCGCCGCAGCACACTCGGCGCGTGCACGGCGGGGCGCGCCGGTGATTGCAAGGCGGCCTTAACTTTGGCCTCGGTCTCGCGATACGCCGCCGCTCCGCAAGCGCGGCCCGCAATTGTTTCAGGTAGGCGTCAATAGATCGGGGCGCGGCCGGTGTCATAGAGTGATTCCTGCCTCAATGAAACGATCGACGAAATCTCGCGTTTGTCGCCAGACATCGCGGTATTGGTTGAACGTCGTGCGGCCTTCTTGGGTAATGCGGTAATAGCGCCGCGGGGGACCGGAGTACGAGGGAACAATGCGGCTCGTGAGAAACCCCGCGGCGCTCAGGGCTCGTAGCACCGGGTACACAGTCCCCTCCTTGAAGAGAGCCTCGCCTTCATTCGCTTTTTGCAGTCGCTTCGCAATTTCGTATCCATAGAGGTCCTCTTGACTGGCCGCGAGCACTGCCAGGAGGACGAGTGCCACGAGGCCGCCGTTAAGGTCTTTCTGAAACTTGCGTACCTGGGCTGTCTTCCATCGGGGGCTATTGTCCGTTAATCAATACTATAATGATACTAGTACTAGATAACAACTAGCATATTAAACCTGGATTATGCTCGCTGCGTGCCTTTTAACATTGTGTAGCTGGTGAGACGTAATGAGCAGCAACTAGACTTGCCGTCCTTTAACGTCCGCTCCGGTATGCGAAACCCATTGCTCGAAGTCGCTCCCGTCGTTCCGCGCGCCCTAGCGAGGCTGCCTGAGCTTGCGGCCAATCTGTTCTTCAGTTGGCACCGCCCGACCCGCGCCCTTTTTGAGGATCTTGATCGCGAGCTGTGGAAGCAGGCGGGCGGAAATGGACGGCTGATGCTGCGTTGCATGAGTCAGGACGCGCTCGATGCGGGCGCGCGCGACGCACAGTACCTTGCCCGCTACGCACAGGTGCTCGAAACCTTCGACTCCTATCTGCGCGCACCGCCGACGCGCCCGGACGCACCGCTCATCGGCTATTTTTGCGCCGAATACGGCTTTCACGAGAGCTTCCCCATTTACTCAGGGGGCTTGGGCGTACTCGCGGGCGATCATTGCAAGGCGGCGAGCGACGAGCGGATGAATTTCGTGGCCGTCGGACTCTTATACGGCCAGGGCTTCTTTACTCAAAGCGTCGACAACGACGGCGTGCAGAACGCGCAGTATCGCGAGCACGATCCGCGCGATCTGCCGGTCGAGCCGCTGCGCCAGCCGAACGGGCTTTGGCTTACCGTCACCGTGCGCATCACCGGGCGCGATGTCGTGGCACGCGTCTGGAAGGCCGATGTCGGGCGCGTGCCCGTCTACCTGCTCGACACGAACTGTCCCGAGAATGCGGCCATTGACCGCGATATCACCCATCGGCTCTACGGCGGGGACGAGTCGACGCGGATTCGCCAGGAAATCATGCTCGGCGTCGGCGGCATGCGCGCGGTGCGCGCACTCGGCCTGGCGCCTGCCGTGTGGCACCTAAACGAAGGGCACGCCGCATTCTTGATCGTGGAGCTGCTGCGCGAGCACATGGCGCGCGGACTCCCCTTCAATGCGGCCCTTGAAGCGGTGGCGGCGGGTTGCGTGTTCACGACGCACACGCCGGTCGCGGCCGGACACGACGCTTTTGGCCATGACCTCCTCGTCGCCCATTTCGGCGATTTCATACGTGAGCTGGGCGTGCCGATCGAACGCTTTCTCGAGCTTGCGCACGCGCCTTCGCTGCCGGGTCTGTTCAACATGACGCGCCTGGCGCTGAACGGGACGCGGCATGTTAACGGCGTCAGCCGTATCCATGGCGGCGTGTCGGCGCGCCTGTGCGCTGATCAATGGCCGCAGATTCCTCCGGCGGAAAACCCAGTCGGCTTCGTGACGAATGGCGTGCATGTGCCGACTTTCCTGCATCAGACGTGGGCGGATTTCTTCGACGTCGCGCTGCCCGCGGACTGGCGCGAGCGGCTGCGCGACATCGATTTCTGGCGCCTGATTGAAGCGCTGCCTGATGACCGCTACTGGGAGACCGGCCAGGCAGTCAAGTCGCAGATGCTGGCCAGCGTGCGTGACCGTGTGCAGCGTGAATACGCGCGCAAGGGCTTGAGCTCCGCACAGTGTCGGCACGTCACGCGCCTCCTTGATCCCGCGCGTCCGGACGTGCTCACGATCGGTTTCGCACGCCGCTTCGCCACCTATAAGCGCGCGGCCCTGCTGCTGCGCGACCGGCCGCGTTTGGCGCGGCTGCTGCACGATGTGGGCCGACCGCTGCTCTTCTTGTTCGCAGGCAAGGCGCACCCAGCCGACGAGCCGGGCAAGGCTGTGCTGCGCGAGATCAAACAGTTGATGTTGCTGCCGGAGTTTGTCGGGCGAGTGGTGTTTCTCGAAGACTATGACATGCAGCTCGCGCGCTGGCTCGTGTCGGGCGTCGATGTCTGGCTCAATAATCCGATCGCGCCGCTCGAGGCGAGCGGCACCTCAGGGATGAAGGCGGCGGTGAACGGTCGACTCAACTTAAGCGTGCTGGATGGCTGGTGGGGCGAAGCCTGTGCCGCCGACAACGGCTGGGGAATCCCGCCGGTCAACGCGCGCGATCCGGAGCGGCGCGATGCGCTTGAGGCGGAGCTCATCTTTGAGACTCTGGAGCAGGAAGTGGTGCCTCTTTATTATGCGCGCGACACTCACGGACGCTCCCCGGAGTGGGTGCGGCGCAGCAAGCGCGCCATGACGAGCGTGATTCCGCGCTTCAATACGCGGCGCATGGTTTACGACTACGCGCAGGGGCTCTACGGCCCTGCGGCGCGCCAGTACGCGAAACTTGCCGACGGCAACTTTGCGGGCGCGCAAACGCTGGCTGATTGGAAGCAGCGCGTGCGCCAGGCGTGGCCACGGGTCGTGCTGCGACTCTTGAGCGATGCGCCCGCTGACATAGCGCGCGGCGAGCGCCTGCGGCTGCGCGTCGCAGCGGCGCTCGCAGGACTGCAGCCTACGGATGTGCGCGTGGAATTTGTCGCGCGCCGTCGTCTGCCGGAGAGCGCCTTCGAGATACCCGCACTTTCATCCTATAACGACGGCGTGCACGACGGCGTGTGGAGCGCGATGCTTGCCCCGACTGCAGAGCTCGACACGGACGGCGCCGCGGTGTTTGCGCTCGATGCGCAGCCCATCGAGTGCGGTCAATTCGAGACTCAAATCCGCATCTATCCCTGGCACGAACTTCTGTCGCATCCCTTCGAACTCGGTTTCATGAAGGAGCTGTAGCCATACCCGCGCGCCAACACGGTGACCGCAAGCGGCGGCAACGCTGCAGAGCGCAGCCAGGAAGCGCCGTACACACGAATGCTGTCCGGCAGCGAAGAAGTGCCGCGCCCCCATGCGCTACTGGCCGATTGGCAGGCGCTAAAGACCGTCGTCGAGAGCCATTGACTCACCGACGGTCGGACGTGTAGACAGAACTTGCCAGAACAAAAAGCGTCTGAGCGAACTATGCCCCGACACCCTGCGCGCACATCCTCCGGTCGCTATGTCAGCCGCCTGACCGGCGGCACGCTCGCGGTGATCATGGCCGGGGGTCGCGGCGAGCGCCTGAAGGCGCTTACTGAACACCGCTGCAAGCCCGCGAGCCCCTTTGGCGGCAAATTCCGCATCATCGACTTCGTGCTATCGAACTGCGTGAACTCGGGCATTCGTCAGATTGCCATCCTGACGCAGTACAAGGCGCAGTCGCTGATCCAGCACGTCGAGCGCGGCTGGAGCTATCTGCGCGGCGAATTCGGCGAGTTCATCGAAGTGATTCCGGCGCAGCAGCAGATCGGCGAGCTGTGGTACCGCGGCACCGCCGATGCCGTCTATCAGAACATGGATCTCATCCTGTCACACCGGCCGAAGCACGTGTTGGTGCTCGCCGGCGACCACATCTACAAGATGGACTATGGTCCGATGATCGCGTACCACGTGGAGAAGGGCGCGGACATTACGGTGGGAGTGGTCGAAGTGCCGCGCGATCAGTCGCGTCATTTCGGAGTCCTTACCGCCACCGAATGGAACCGCGTGACGCAGTTCGCGGAGAAGCCGACGGTGCCCGATCCGATGCCGGGCAAGCCGGATTCGATCCTGGCGTCAATGGGAATCTACGTCTTCAATACGCGCCTCCTCGAGAAATTGCTGGCCGAGGACACAACCGATCCGGCGTCGGCTCACGACTTCGGCCGAAATATTCTGCCCAAGGCGATCGACCAGCTGCAGACCTTCGCCTATCCGTTCCAGGACGTGAAGACGCGTGCGCAGAGTTACTGGCGCGACGTCGGCACGGTCGACGCCTACTACGAGGCGAATATCGAATTGGTGCACGTGCGGCCGGAACTCAACATCTACGACGAGGACTGGCCTATTTGGACGTATCAGGTGCATCAGCCGCCTGCGAAGTTCATCCTCGATGAGGACGGGCGGCGTGGCATGGCGATCAATTCCATGGTCTCAGGCGGCTGCATCATTTCCGGCGCCATCGTGCGCGAGTCGCTACTGTTTTCGGATGTGCGCGTTGATGAGCGCTCGCGCATTGAGCGCTCGGTCATTCTGCCGCACGTGGAGGTCGGCAAAGGCTGTAGCATCATCGGCGCCATCATCGACGAGGGCTGCGTGATTACCGACGGCATGCAGATCGGCGTCGACCGCGGCGCCGATGCGCAGCGCTTTGACGTCACCGACAAAGGCGTAGTGCTGGTGACGGCCGGCATGCTGCGGCGTCCGGAGGACGCTGCACGATGAGTGAAACTGCGCGGCTGCCGGTCGTGCTCATGTGGCACATGCACCAACCGCAGTACCGCGATGCCCTCACCGGTCAATACGTGCTGCCGTGGACCTATCTGCACGCGATCAAGGATTACGTGGACATGGCGGCGCATCTGGAGGCTGCGCCGTCCGCGCGCGCGGTCGTCAATTTCACGCCGGTGCTCATCGAGCAACTCGAGGAGATCGCCGCGCGCATTGCTCAGCACCTCGATTCGGGCGCGCCGCTGCCGGACCCGGTGCTCGCGCTGCTGGGTCCTGCCGAGGTGCCGCAGGTGGCTACCGAGCGGCTCGAGCTCTTGCGCGCCTGCCTGCGCGCGCAGCGCAAGAACATGATCGAGCGGTTCCCTGCGTACCTGGAGCTCGCCACGCTCGCGGAGACCTTTGCCACCTCCGAGCGCATCGGCTATGCCTCCGATCAGTTCATGCACGAACTCGCGGTCTGGTATCACCTGGCATGGCTCGGCGAAACGGTGCGCCGCAGCGATCCGCTCGTTGCAGCGCTGACCGCACAAGGCCGCGCCTTCACATTGGCAAACAGGCGCGAACTCCTCGCGCTCATCGGCCGTCTGGTCGCCAGCATCATTCCGCGCTTTCGCGCCTTGAGCGATGCCGGGCAATGTGAGCTGTCGCTCACGCCGTACGCACACCCGATCGTCCCGTTGCTGATTGATTTTGCCGCGGCGCGCCAGGCCCAGCCGACGGCAGCGCTGCCGCATCACGGGCCTTATCCGGGCGGCGCGGAGCGGGCGGCTTGGCACATGCGCGAGGGAATCCGCGTCTTTACTGCGGCCTTCGGCAAGAGGCCCGTCGGCTGCTGGCCTTCCGAAGGAGCGATCAGCCAGGAGACGCTTGAGCTTATTGAGAAGTTCGAGTTTCGCTGGACCGCGTCCAGCACAAATGTGCTGCGCGCGAGCCTCCTGCTCTCGAGCGATCCATCGCGCAGTTTCGACGATCGTGACTTCAATCGTCCGTACCGTCTCGATAACGCGAGCTTGAATTGTTTTTTTCGTGACGATGAGCTGTCCGACCTCATTGGATTCGGCTACGCCACGTGGCGCGGAGACGATGCCGCGGCCAACCTCGTGCAGGAATTGGTCGCCCGCGCTCGCCGCCTCGACGGCGCGCCGGGGCACGCGGTTCTGATTGCACTCGATGGGGAAAATGCCTGGGAGCACTACCCTTTCAACGGCTATTTCTTTTTGAGCGCGCTGTACGCGGCGCTCGCGGCGCATCCCGCCTTGGAGCTGACGACATTGTCGCAATGCGCGGCGCGGGGTCTTGCGGCCGCAACGCTTGCGCGGGTCGTCGCCGGCAGCTGGGTGCACGGCACGCTCGCGACGTGGATGGGGGATGCCGCGAAGAACGCCGGGTGGGAACTGTTGTGCGAGGCGAAGCGAGCATTTGACCACACTGCGTTCGACGGCGATGCCGGCCGGGCGCAGCGCAGTGCCGCCGAGCGGCAGCTCGCCTTATGCGAGAGCTCCGACTGGTTCTGGTGGTTCGGCGACTACAATCCCGAGGACGCGGTGATGCAGTTTGACCACCTCTATCGCCGGCAGCTCGTCAATCTGTATCGCATCTTAATGCTCGCGCCTCCAGAGAATCTGTCGCGCCCTTTGTCCATTGGCCACGGCGCTCCCGAGCACGGCGGTGCCATGCGACGCGCGACGGCGGGCTAGGCGGGCGTGGGAGGCGAAGTCCTGCCGGTGTTTGACCGGCGGCGTTCCGGGGTGCTCTTGCACTTGAGCTCGCTGAATGCGGCGCTCGGCCGCGGCGGCCGGGCCTTCATCGATTGGCTCTCTACGGCAGGCTTCAGTGTGTGGCAGATTCTGCCCCTTGGGCCGACGGGCGCCGCGCGCTCGCCCTACTGGGTACGCTCTGACTTTGCCGGCAACACGGTGTTCATCGACAGCGGCGAGCGGCCAAGTGAAGAGGGCGAACCCTATCGCGCCTTCCTCGACGCCTCGAGGTCTTGGCTCGAGGACTATGCGGCCTTCGAGGTACTCAGTGCCCTGCACGGCGGGCAGCCATGGTGGCAATGGCCGGCTGAGTACCGCGATCGCGAGAGCGCCGCACTCGAGCGGCTGCGCAGCGAACACGCCCATGAGCTGTCCCGATTGAAGATTGAGCAGTTCGTGTTCGCGTCGCAATGGCAAGGACTGCGCTCGTATGCGCATGCGCGCGGCGTGCGGCTCCTCGGGGACGTGCCGTTCTACGTAGCCCCTGACTCTGCGGAAGTATGGACGCACCGCGCTCAATTTCAGCTTGATGCCGCCGGCTTGCCGCGTGCCGTGGCGGGCGTACCGCCGGACTATTTTTCTGAATTCGGGCAGCTCTGGGGCAATCCGCTGTATGACTGGTCGCGCATGCGTAAGGACGGTTTCGAGTTCTGGCGTGCGCGCGTACGCTGTCAGCTCGAACGAGTGGATGTCCTGCGCATCGATCACTTTCGCGCGCTGTCTGCTCACTGGGCAGTTCCAGCCGGCGCGCCCGATGCGCGCGGCGGAGCCTGGCGCCGCACTCCCGGACGCGCCCTCTTAAACGCGTTGCGGGCGGAACTGTCGGTGTTGCCGTTCGTCGCGGAGGATTTGGGATTCATCACGCCCGACGTCGAGGCGTTGCGCAGGCGATTTCGCCTGCCCGGGATGCGTGTGCTGCAGTTTGGCTTCGACGGTGATCCCTATAATCCGCACCTGCCGCATATGCATCGACACAACAGCGTCATCTACACCGGCACGCACGACAATGACACGAGCGCCGGATGGTTCGCGAGTCTGGATCGTGAGACGCAGCGCCGGGTTGAGTCCTACCTCGGCACAGATTCGCGCGCCATGCCCGAGGCGCTCGTCCGCGCAGCCTGCGCATCGGTGGCCGCGCTTGCGGTCGTGCCGCTGCAGGATCTGCTGGGACTCGGTGCCGAGGCGCGGCTCAATACGCCCGGGACCGCGCAAGGCAATTGGAGCTGGAAGATGCCGCAGGGTGCGCTCACCCATGAGCTGGCGCAGCGTTACTTCGCCTTGAACCGGCTGTATGCGCGCTCTTGAGCACCGACCGCTTTGTTATTATGCGCATATGAAATCCGTTGCGATCTTCCTCGTCGCGTGGGCGCTTGCCGGTTGCTCGGTATTCGTACCGAAGCTGCAAAGTCCGCATCTGTCGATTGTCAATGTTGAGGTGTTAAGCAGCACTTTGTGGGAGCAGCGCCTGCGGGTGCATATACGCGTGGAAAATCCCAATGACCGCGTGCTGCCGGTATCGGCATTGTCCTATTCGATCGAGGTCGCAGGCCAAGAACTCGCGCACGGCGCCGCCAACGAGAGCTTCATCGTGCCGGCCCGCGGCGAGAGCGAGTTCGCCACCGACGTAGCGGCGAATATGGCGGGCGCTTTAGTGGCGATCCTCGGCCGCGGCCACGGGGGCGCAAATGATTCCATCGACTATCGCATCGTCGGCGAGGTCGTGCTCGCGGGCGGGTTGGTGCGCTCGATTCCCTTCGAACACCAAGGCACGTTCAAGCTTCAGTAGCGCTGCGCGCCAAACGCTCGTAGAGCTCGACGTAGAGTCCTCCTTGCCGTGCCCAGGAGAAATCCTGGCTCATGCCGTTTGCAACGAGCCGTCGCCAGTGATCGCGCTGCCCGTATAGGTCGAGGGCGGTTTCCAGCGCTTGCGCAAACGCGGCGGGGGAGAAGTCGTCAAATACGATGCCGGTTCCGCGCCGCGTCGCGCGGTTGTAGTGCTCGACGGTATCGGCAAGGCCGCCCGTGCGCCGCACGAGCGGCACCGTGCCGTAGCGCAGACTGTACATTTGATTGAGTCCGCACGGCTCATATAAAGAGGGCATGAGGAACAGATCGCTCGCCGCCTCGATCCAGTGGGCAAGCTCGTCGCTGTAGCCGCGGTGAAAGAGGACCTGTCCCGGGAAGCGCTGTTGCAGCCGCGCAAAGTACTCCTCGTAGCGCGGCTCGCCGCTGCCGAGACCCACAAGCGCGAAATCATGCGCGAGGAGTGCGCGCGGCAGCTCATCAAAGGTAATGTCAAATCCCTTCTGCGTGGCCATTCGGCTCACGAAGCCGACGAGGGGCGCACGTGCGCCGACAGTGATTTTGCAGCGCGCGAGAAACTCCTGCTTGAGCGCTGCCTTGTTCTGCAGGTGCGCGGCGTCATAGTGGCGTGCCAAGAAGCGGTCACTGCGCGGATCCCACTCGTCGTAGTCCGCGCCGTTCAAGATCCCGCTTAAGGCCGCGCCGCGCTTGCGTAATAGGTCTTGCAGACCCATGCCGTATTCAGCGGTGCGGATCTCCGCGGCATAGGTCGGACTTACCGTCGTGATCGCATCCGCGTACATGATGCCGTGCTTGAGCGCATTGATGTGGCCGGTGCGCAGGTCGTCCTGGTGCAGCCAGTCGAGGCGCGCGCCGAGGCCCAGATCAGCGACGGCGCTTGCGGCGAACACGCCCTGGTAGCCGATATTGTGAATGGTCAGTACCGAGCGCGTACGCTTGAAGAGGGCGTCCCAGTCGTACGCCACCTTCAGATAAAGGGGCGCAAAAGCAGCGTGCCAATCGTGAGCGTGCAAAATCTGCGGACTAAAAGCCATGCGCTGACAGCATTCAATCGCCGCACGCGTGAGTGCGATGTAGCGCAGGTGCTCGTCAGGGTCGGCGGTGTAGATGCTGGCGCGTGCATAGAGAGTTGGACAGTCAATGAAATGGACTTCTGCGCTCGTGCCTGGCACGCGCGCAGCTAACACCGAATAGCGGTAACGGTGCGCGCCAATTTCTAACGGGACATCCTGCAGGCCCTGCACTGGGTGCTGCTCGATAGCCGTTCGATCAATGGCGCTGTAGAGCGGTGTGAAGACGCGAACGTCGTGACCGGCTGCATGCAAGTATTTGGTCAGCGCTCCGCAGACATCCGCAAGACCTCCGGTCTTTGAAAACGGCGCAACCTCGGAGCCGATGAGGCAAATCTTGAGGTTCATCTGTGCATTGTAGGGTTCGCTCAGGCGCGGGCCATTTTGCGCACCCCGTAGCGGGGACCTGCATTACTGTGGTGCACTGCAACATAAAGCTTGGCGCGGATGGCTGCGCCATACGCGTGTCAACCCTGGCGCGAGCGCTTAACTTATTGATAAAAATAAAAAAAATCACTGCGGGGTCAGGCGATAGCTGCCCTCGCTGGTAGAATGCGCATACTCCCTACCCCCGCAGCCCGCTTTCGGGCCAGCTTTGAGACCTTAGTCGATACTCGCGGGTGGCGGGGTCTTAAAGCGGAATCGGTGCACTAAGTTCATGTCTGCCTCGCCCTACAAACAACTCGAACAGGAGTTCAAACGCCTGCATGCCTTCCGCGGCGCTCTGTCGCTGCTGCGCTGGGACGCTGCGGTGATGATGCCGCGCGCGAGCGCCGACCTGCGCGGTGAGCAGCGCGCCGCGCTCGAAACCGAGTACCACGCTTTTTTGACGGCGCCGCGCATCACGCGCCTCCTCGATCGTGCACAGGCGAACGCGCAGGGTCTAGCCGATTGGCAGCTCGCCAATCTGCGCGAGATGCGGCGCCAGCGCGATCATGCAATCGCCATTCCCGTGTCGATCATCTCGGGGCTCGTTAAAGCGACGGCGCGCGCCGAAGCTCAATGGCTCGAGGCGCGCAAGCACGGGAAGTTCGACATCTTCGCGCCGCATCTGGAGGAAGTCGTGAGCCTGGTGCGCGACAAGGCATCCCTCCTGGGTCAGGCACTCAACCTCACACCATACGATGCACTCGTGGATGAATTCAGCCCGGGTCTGACGAGCGCGGAGATCGAGGCCATGTTCAAGGCGCTCTCGCGACGCTTGCCTGCGCTCATTCGCGAGACGATTGCGCTGCAGGATGCGCGGCCGTTGTTGTCGATTTCCGGCAAATTTGCGGCGGCGAAGCAGCATGCACTCGCCGTTGAAGTCATGACGGCGATGGGCTTTCCCTTCGATCGCGGGCGTTTGGATGAGAGCGATCATCCCTTCACCGAAGGGGTGCCCGGGGATATGCGGGTGACGACGCGCTTCGACGCCAATGATCTATTTTCAGGGCTCTTGGGCGCGCTGCACGAAACCGGGCACGCGATGTACAACCTCGGGTTGCCCCACGAGTGGCGCGATCAGCCGGTCGGCCGCGACCGCGGCATGGGCCTGGAGGAGAGCCAGTCGCTCTTGATCGAGATGATCCTGTGCCGCAGCCGCCCGTTCGTGCATTACCTGCGGCCGCTCCTCGAGAAGCATTTTGGGGTCAGCGGGCCTGAGTGGGAGGAGGAGAATGTCTACGCGCACCTCACGCACGTGCGCCGCAGCCTGATCCGGGTCGACGCCGATGAGCTCACGTATCCGCTGCACATCATGTTGCGCTATGAGCTCGAGAAGCAGCTCCTAAGCGGAGAGCTCGCCGTGCGCGACCTGCCGGCGGCATGGAACGCCGGCATGGAGCAGCGGCTCGGCATCAAACCGCCCAACGATGTACAAGGCGTGCTGCAGGATATTCACTGGGCCGTTGGATCGTTTGGCTATTTCCCATCCTATGTGTTGGGTGCCGTCATTGCCGCGCAGCTGCATGAGAGTCTGCGCCGGGATGTTCCGCAGCTCGATGCGGAGCTCGCCCACGGTGACTTCACCAGTCTCTTCGCGTGGCTGCGCACTCATATTCACGCGCTGGGTGCGAAGGTGACGATGCAGGAGCTGATGAAAGCGGCCACCGGCAAGCCGCTGTCGGCCGTCGCCTTCGTGCGGTACGTCGAGAACAAGTACCTCGATAGCACGGCGAGCAGCGCCGCCGCCTGATCGACACCACCCTTGAAGCTGTCGCGAACCCTCCAGCGCTTGCAGGCGCACCTGCGTGCGCTTGCCGGCAAGGCGATCGCTGACTTTGGCATGATCGAGGCTCGCGACCGGATCATGGTGTGCCTGTCGGGTGGCAAGGACTCCTACACGCTGCTCGATGTGCTCCTGTCGCTCAAGCGAAGCGCCCCCGTTTCTTTTGATCTGCTCGCCGTCAATCTCGATCAGAAGCAGCCCGGGTTCCCCGCAGCCGTGCTGCCGGACTATTTGACGTCCATCGGCGTGCCCTTCCACATCATCGAGCAGAACACCTACAACGTCGTCAAGCGCGTGATCCCGCAAGGCAAGACGATGTGCGGCCTGTGCTCGCGTCTGCGCCGTGGTGCCCTCTACCGCTTCGCCGCCGAGAATGGCATCACCAAAATTGCCCTCGGTCATCACCGCGACGACATCATTGAGACGCTGTTTCTGAATATGTTCTTCGGCGGTCGCCTGAAGGCGATGGCGCCGAAGCTCCTCAGCGAGGACGGACGCCATGTGGTGATCCGGCCGCTCGCTTACGTGCCGGAACGGGATATTGCACGCTATGCGCGCGGCCGCGCGTTCCCCATCATTCCGTGCCTGTTGTGCGGCTCGCAGCAGAACATGCAGCGCGTCGCGGTGAAGAACATGCTCGCATCCTGGGAGCGCGAGTATCCAGGACGCAGCGCTGCAATATTCGCTTCCCTGCAGAATCTCGCGCCCGAACATTTGGCGGACCCTCGCCACTTCGACTTCGCGCAACTGCGCGCGGGCGCAGTAACCGCCATGAGCGATACGCCCGAACGAGAACTCGCCCGGCGACTTGAGTACGCCGCCATCCAGGCGGCGTGACACCCCCGTGAAGCGTACGGACAGCTCGCCGTCCGTGCGGACGCCTGCGCCGCCTCTGGCGAGTTGCTACTGGGTGCTTCCGGGGCAGCTCCTCGCCGGTGAACATCCTTCCGGCGACACACCTGTCGAGAGGCGCGCACGCGTGAAGTCCTTGCTCGCTGCGGGCATCGATTGTTTCATTGATCTGACGATGCCGCAGGAACTCGAGGCATACGATTCCGAACTTCCGCCCCAGGTGGAGTATCTGCGCGAGTCGATCCAGGACCACAGCGTACCCACCGCGCCCGAGCAGATGATGCGCATCATCGATTTTCTTGAGCGCGCGCTCTCGGTGGGCCGGCGTGTCTATGTGCACTGCCGCGCAGGCATCGGACGCACGGGCACCGTCATCGGCTGTCTGCTCGTGGAGCGCGGGCGCTCGGGAGATCAGGCGCTGCAGGATCTCAATCAGCTCTGGCAGAGCTGTGCGCGCGCAAAAGTCTGGCCCTTTGTCCCGGAAACGGATGAACAGGTCGAATACATCCGCAGCTGGTCCCGGCGTGCTCCCGACGCACCGGCCCTGCCGCCGGGTACCGAGGATCTGCGCGCACGCTTTCTCGGCGCCTTGACCGGGCTTGCAGTGGGCGATGCGCTCGCCGCTGCAACCCAGGAGCGCACCCCGGGCAACTTTGCACCGATCCTTGACCTTGTCGGCGGGGGACCCTTCGCTCTGCCGGTCGGCGCCTGGAGCGACGATACGGCGATGGCATTGTGCCTGGCGGAGAGCCTGCTTGAGCGCGGTGGCTTCGATGCGCGCGATCAGATGCAGCGCTACGGGCGCTGGCAGCAGCACGGGCATTTATCCGCGACCGGCCGCGCGTTGGGGATTACGGCGAGCACGGCGCGCGCGCTTGCGCTTGCGAAATGGCAGCGCAAGCTCTTCTCCGGTTCGCATGATCCGAGCCAACTTGATCCGGAGCCCCTGTCGCGCGTTGCGCCGGCCGTCATGTTCTTTTACGCCACGCCACAGGTGGCGGTTCATCAGGCCTGCGAAGCCGCCCGCACGACCTGCCAGGCGCCCCTGGTCCTCGATTGCTGCCGTCTCTTTGCGGCGTTTCTCTGCGGCGCGCTTGCCGGCCGATCCAAAGCGGACATCTTCAACCCGGGTTCCGACACCCTCGATCTGGCGCGCCTGCGGCCGACGATCGCTGCGCTCGCAACCGAAGTGCGCGAGCCTCGGTCGAAGAGTGTGGGCTCGCGGATCGACAGCGCTTTACAGGCCGCGCTCTGGGCCTTTCGCACGACTGACAGCTTCCGCACCGGCGCATTGCGCGCCGCGAACCTGGGCGGCAGCTCGGACGTCATCACGACCGCGTACGGAGCGCTTGCCGGAGCACACTATGGCGTCGGTGCCATTCCGGCCGCATGGCGCGCGCCCCTCGCGCACCATGACCTCATCGAACGCTTTGCCGACCGCTTGCTGGCTTGTGCGATGCTTGGGTAAGCTGCCACTTATAAGATGAGCAGGCCGCGCAATCTCGCGCGTGCTGTTCGCCCCAGCTCAAGGACTTTTCGATGGCGCATCGTCTTCGCACCGCGGCGCTGCCCTGGACGCGCCTGTCCGACGAGGAGCTGCTGCAGCTGCGACTCTGCGACCTGCGCGTGTCGATAGAAAGTTCGCCGGTCAAGCCGCATATCCGCCGACTGTATGCCGAGCTCGAGCGTCGCGGCATCCGCTTTCGACCGCATGTGTGGCTGGGCGAGGAGTGGTTCTCGCCCGACGGCGTGCCGGGTATCGCCGTGCCGTTTTATCTGGCGCACCCGCGGCTCGAACAGCTCGAGCGACGCATCATGCGCACGGTAGAGGGCGGCAATGCGCGCTGGCTGATGCGCATTCTGCGCCATGAGGCGGGCCACGCCCTCGACAACGCGTATCGTCTGCGGCGGCGCAAGTGCTGGCGTGAGCTGTTTGGCCCTGCTTCGCGTCCCTATCCGCGCCGCTACCGCGCGCGCCCCGGCAGCCGCCGCTACGTGCATCACCTCGGGGAGTGGTACGCGCAGGCGCACCCGACCGAGGATTTCGCCGAGACCTTTGCCGTATGGTTGAAGCCGCACTCGGACTGGCGCAAGAGCTATGCCGACTGGCCCGCGTTCGAGAAGCTGCAACTCGTCGAGGAGCTGATGAGAAGCGTGCGCGATGAGCGCGCTCGGGTGCACAACCGTCAGCGCGTGGAACCCATCGATGGGAACACGCGCACTCTGGCGCAGCACTACCGCAGGAAGCTCGCGCGCCACCGACACTATCGACGCGGCTTGGCAGATGACATGCTGCAAAGGCTATTCAGCGAGGAGCGCGCCCACGCGAATACGATGCGCGCCAGCACATTGCTGCGCGCGCAGAAGTCCGCGCTTGTCTCTGCAGTCGCGCGCGAGCTTGCCACGCCGCTCTACAGTGTTCATCAGGTGTTGCGCCTTTTGATCGAGCGCAGTGAGGCGCTCGCGCTATATGTGCGCGGCAACCGGCGTGATGCCGTGCGCGACGTACGCACGATGCTGGCTCGGATCACGCGGCTCTACGCCGCAGGCGAGACCCCGCATCTGGCCCTATGAAGAAGCTGCGCACGCTCGTCGTCGTGCATGCGAGCCTCGTACCTCCGGATAGTCTGGACGGCTACACCGCCAAACAGATCGAGGAGTGGCGCACCGAATACGATGTGATAACGACCTTGCGCAAAGCGGGCCGCGAGGTGCACTGCATCGGCGTGCTCGACAGCTTGACCGAATTGCGCGCGGCGGTCGCCGACTGGAAGCCCGATGTCGTCTTCAATCTGCTCGAGGAATTCGGGGGGATCGTCACCTACGATCAGCACGTGGTCGCATTCCTCGAGCTGCTGCGGCAACCCTACACCGGCTGCAATCCGCGCGGCCTGCTGTTGTCTCGCGACAAGCTCTTGTGCAAGCAGCTGTTGGCTTTCCATCGCATTCCGACGCCGCGTTTCACGGTCAGCCGCCGGGGCGCCCGCATGCACATACCCCGCAAGCTCAAGTTTCCCCTGTTCGTCAAGTCGACGGTCGAGGATGCGTCCCTCGGCATCGCTCAGGCCTCGGTGGTGGAGGACGCAGCGCGACTCAAAGAGCGCATCGAATTCGTGCATGAGCAAGTCGGCTCGGATGCCCTGGTGGAGGAGTTCATCGAGGGGCGCGAGCTCTATGTCGGTGTCTTGGGCAATGAGCGCCTGACGCGCCTGCCGGTGTGGGAGATGGTATTTGGCTCGCTCCCCGAGTCGCTCGCGGCGATTGCGACGCGCAAGGTCAAATGGGACAAGCGCTACCAGGCGAAGTACGGCATCACGACGCGCGCCGCGCAGGAGCTGCCGCCGACCGTGGTCGCGCGGCTCGACAAGCTGTCGCGCCGCATCTATCGGGCGCTCGGCCTATCCGGCTACGCGCGCATGGATTTTCGGGTCACCGCGGCGGGCGAAGTCTACGTACTCGAAGCCAATGCCAATCCCAATCTTGAAGCCGCAGAGGACTTCGCCGAATCGGCGCGCGCGGCCGGGATGCCCTACAATGAGCTTCTGGAAAGGTTGATGGCGCTCGGACTCTCATACCGGGCCGAGTGGCGTGTGTTTTATGGATAAGCGTACTGAAGGCGAGAGACGGATGCGTGCGTGCGCGGTGTTGTTCTCAAGCTTTGTGTTTGGCGCCGGCGCGGCAAGCCTGCTCGGCGCCTGCGCATCAGGCCAACACTCGAAGCCGAAGCCGGAGGTCGAGCTTGCGCAGATTACGCGCTGGCTGCCGGGCACCTACAACAATATTGCGCAGCACGACGCGGATGTGAAGGCCGGCAAGCCGCCGCATGAGGCGCTCGAGATTGTGATCGTGCCGGTCGACTCGCCGATCATGGGTGCGCACACGTTCTACCTGCAGGAGATGGCGGCCGATGATCCGCGCCGCGTCATGGTGCAGCAGGTCCTGTCTTTCGAGGTTACGGACAAGAAAGGCGAGATCATCAGGGAGTCCGTTGCAACCCTCGTCGAACCGCGACGCTGGCGCGAGGGATATTTGAATCCGGAATTGTTCACGTCGATGGTGCTCGAGGACCTAACCCCCATGAGCGGCTGCGATCTGTTTTGGAAGCGCACCGACGCGGGCTTCGCCGGCGCAAACGATCCGCTGCGCTGTCATGCCTCTGACCGGATGTCCCAGGCTGCCGCGAGAAATGAGCTGCGCGCGGAGCTTAAGTCCACCGAGCTTTCGCTCTCCGAGCAGTCCTACGATGAGAGCGGTGCCTTGATACTGGGCCGCACCGATGATCCCTTCTATCGGTTTCATAAAGGCACCGCGAATAAACCGTGAACGGCCGCAGTCGTGCACGTTGCACTGCGTGCGCGGCGCGCGCTGCACGAGCGAGCCGCTGACGACCGAGGCTGGATAGGCTCTGCGGGAGTGCTCGGTGAGCGTACGGTTCGAGCCGTATTGCAAAACATAGGCCGCGCATCCCTTCACGCCGTCTTTAGCTTTCGCTGCGACCGCCGCAGCTTTCGCTCGCTTCGGCGGCTCTTCTATCGACTTCACGAAAAGGCGGCCTAAGCTCACCACGGGGGCCCGTAACCATGGCGCGGCCCGAGGGTTCTCGAATGGGTGAACAACTCCTCACGATGCTCTCCATACCGCATCTTGCAGATGCATGCCTCCGCAAAGGTGCTCCGGTGCGATGCGCGCCCGCCGGACTGATTCCTCTTAAGGGGGATCCCGTGTGCCGGGCGCGCGGCAATTGAGGAATGAGGACTGTCCGTCGGCGAGCTTTGGCCACGCAGAGCGGTCGTTCTTGGAGGATTAGGATTAGACCATGAAGCGATATACCTTGGTCATCGTGTCTGCAGTTCTTGCGGCGGCTTCTGTCCCGCCATCTTTGGCGCATGATGGGCCGAGCGTCGTGTACTCACAGAATTCAGAAGCGAATGCTTCCTTCCTGAGGGCGCGTGATTATCTGGGCAGGAGCGATCCGCGCGTAGGCGGGAAGCTTGAGAATGCGCGTGAAGCGATCAAACTCTATGAGCAGGCGGTGAACGAGGACCCAAAGTTCGCACTCGCTAATGTGGGCATGGCGCGTGCATGATTGCGCCTGGGTTATTCCAATCCCGACGGCGCATCAACTGACGAAATTATGCCGCCCGCTAGCTAGGGCGGCGCTTGCCAAAGCTGTTGCGCTTGACGCGAACCTCGCGGACGCGCATTTGATGCTGGCGGCGCTCGCCTACAATATCGATTACGAGTGGGCAAAAGCCGATCGGGAGTACTCGCTGGGCCTGCAGCTGCAGCCCAACAACGCCGACGCTCATGCCAACTACGCCGCGTATTTGAGCTCCATGGGTCGTTTCCCCGAGGCGCTGGCGCAGATGACAAAGGCGAACGCGCTGGCGCCGTCTGCGGCAACGGACTTCGCTTTCGCACGTATCTATTACGCGATGCACCGCTACGAGGCCGCGACGGATTACTGCATGAAGTCGCTTGCGCAACAGGACAATATGGTAGTTCGTTTCTATTTGGGGCTGATTTACGCCGCGCAGAAGCGCTACGACAAGGCCATACCGGAACTTGAAGCGACCACGGTCGAGAAGAACGGCGGAGCGCCGGGGGGGGGGGCGCCTACGCTTATGCGCTGGCGGGCCAGCGCGAGCGCGCCCTCGACTTGCTCGACAAGCTCTACGCGGGCCGGGAGTCCGGGCTGATCGTGCCTTATCGAGTCGCCGCCGTTTACGTGGCGCTCGGGGACAGGGATCAGGCCGTCAAATGGCTTGGAAAATCCTACGAGGGTCATGACAATTGGCTGGCGCAGCTGCAGGTCGATCCGGTGATGGATCCGCTTCGGTCCGACCCGCGATTTCAGGAATTGATGCGCAAGATGCGCTTAAGCCCGACGCGGTCTCGCCAAGCCGGGTAGCTAGGCTCCTCGGGTCCTTGACACTTCCAGCCAATCGTTCGATGTCAATTCTTCAGGTGTGCGTCCAGCCAATCCA
>Ga0182024_10005878_pt1 | contig 27221 bp, 23 predicted proteins | sample P32metaG_FD_120480 | JGI IMG/M metagenome (GOLD analysis project Ga0182024, IMG submission 120480) | Permafrost microbial communities from Stordalen Mire, Sweden - P3-2 metaG (Illumina Assembly) | ecosystem: Environmental > Terrestrial > Soil > Wetlands > Permafrost | place: Sweden: Stordalen...
AATAGCGATGCGATGGCTGTAAAACACAAGACAGCAGAAGCTGATCACAACCAAAAGCGACGCCGTAAGAATGGTCAATTGGGGAACGAAAAGGGATTGGCTATCAGAGCGTGTAGCTATAAAAGCAAGCAGTATGTAGATGAAGGTAGCAAGGAAAAGTCCAATCGTTACTTGTGTCACCCAATCTTGCACGAAGCGATAAAGCAGCCGAAAGCCAAAGAGCGTCGCCACCATGGAAAGCACAAGCAGCGCGACTGAGAATATCAGGGCGAGAACAGTGCTAACAGCTCCCATCTCCGCGCTGAGGATGCTGCGTGCATCATCAATGCCGCCGTTATTAATCCATGCAGGTAAGTGGATTACGCCTTGCGCCTGCAAAGCATCGATACTGACGGTGATTCCAAATAGTACTGTCGCCACCAGTGACAAAACCAATGGCATGCGCCAGAGATTCACCTCATGACGTGGTAAAAGGTGGTGAAGCACGATTGAAGATTCCCTTTCCAACATCAGATAGTTTACGCTACGCGAGTTTCACTCGGAAGCCTTGCACGGTTTAGTTCCAGATTCGTGCCGTGATACAGGAGCGTTCTGCTTAGCGTCAGTTTTATCCGACAGCCAATAACGTACGTTAGTAACAACGACATCTCTGCGTCTTAGAAACGCTAGCTTCAGTATCAGCCCAGTATTTCCATGGAGAATACCGTGCCACCAGCTGTCAGAAACGAACTCTCCAACTATTACCGTGATTGTGCGATCCGGCTCTGCCGCGTGCAACACATCAAGATACTGCATTATAGGTCTTATCAGCGATCGATATGGTGATTTCAGTTTCACCAGCGGAATGTCAGGCACATGTTTTTTCCATTCCTCCTCGAGGCTGCGCGTCCACTGCGGCTCAATTTCTACATAGATCGCCTCGCATTCAGTGGAGATTGATCGCGCGTACTCGATGAATTTGAGCGTACCCGCATGGAGACTTTGCACCAAAATGACCACTTTGTTGCACACCTTTTTGGGCTTGCCCCAGCCGTTGACTTCAAGCAACCGCCGCACCTCGACATAGTGATCGTGGATTTTGTGAAAGACGAACAACAGAACAGCAAGAAGCACTATTACAAACCACGCACCATCAAGGAATTTCTCCACTGCGATGTCCACGAGAACGAGACATGTTGAGAGTGCGCCTAAACCGTTTATGGTTGCCTTTAGTTGCCAGCGTGGTTTCTTTGATTTGTACCAATGCCGCACCATGCCGCTTTGTGACAGTGTAAATGCGAGAAATACACCAATAGTAAAGAACGGGATCAGAAGATCGACGTTTCCTTTCTTGATGATGATGAAGAACGAGGAAACGATTCCCAAAATCCAAATGCCATTGTCGAAGGCCAGACGATCGCCTACGTTTGCCAGTTGCCTCGGCATATACCCGTCACGAGACAGAAGCGAGCATACTCTGGGAAAATCGGCGTAAGCTGTCTGCGCGGCGACAAGCAGTATCAAGGCGGTCGAAAATTGAGTCAGTGTGTAAACCCATGCAAATGTGCCCGTTTTACCAAACACCGTTCCGGACAGCTGGTCAATCAGCGCTGGGCTGCTGATCCCGCCGAATTCCCAATACACGATGTGGAACTTCACGGCAAGCGCTGACACGCCGCCAAATATTGTTCCGAGAATCAGCGCCATCAAAAGCAGCACGATTGCTGCATTGCGCGCCTTAGGCGGTTTAAAGGCCGGTATGCCGTCGCTAACACATTCGACCCCAGTCAGTGCCGAGCATCCGGTTGCGAATGCTCTAAATAGAACGGCGATGCTTGCCACCGCCACCGGATTGATTTTGAGGTCCGCCGGGACAGTCTGATTGGCATATTCCATGTGGAACTTATAGCCGAAGTGGTCCCCGAACAGACCGACACCAATCATCAGATAGCACATCGCGATGAAGGTGTAGACTGGAATTGCGAAAACCGCCCCGGGTTCTCGCAGTCCTCTTAAATTCAGAAATGTCATAAAGACGATTGCTGCCAAACAATACGGCACCATATTCTGATCGATGTGGCATGACGCCAGAAGCGGCACGTCCCTGAGGTTCTGCATTCCCGAGGCGACTGATACAGCGACGCAGAGCACGTAGTCGATCATGATCGCTGCTCCAGCGATCAGCCCTATGTTTGCTCCCAGATTATCTTTGGTGACTATGTAGGAGCCGCTGCCATTAGGATAGGCGTGGATTGTTTGCCAGTAAGACATGGCTACCATCACCAGCACTCCGACAATCAACCATGTGATCATCATCGTATGGTGCTTGTAAATCGCTTCATACTGCGGCAAGAAGAATCCGGCCAGACAAAGCGTCAACAGAATCTGCTGTCCGCCATATGCAACAGAGGAAATTGCATCTGAGCAGAATACTGGCAGAGCGAGAGTTTTGTTTAGGAGGGTGGTCTCGGAACTCTGGGTGGCGATTGGACTGCCGAAGATGAGTTTCTTGACCGTGTCGATTTGAGACTCATCGAACTGAGACTCCTTTTCCAACGGATCGACTTCGTCGATTTGTTCATTGCTCATGTCACATATACTGCGACTGAGCGCCGCCCGATGCAAGTCTGGAAACTGGCAAGAATTGGTCACGTTTTATCAAGATGCCATAAAGTCTTGAAGGCATGCCGTCTAATTGAAATTTATCATGATATGGCGAGCGCTGGCTCAGTTCGCGCTCGCTTTGACCTTTCTGTCTAACCTCCAGTAGTTGCCATCATAAGACTATAGTCCCGCCCCGACACACCATGCATTATGAACAGGTCAAGATTGTTAGACTCCAGCTCAAGAAACTGTCATTCCGACTATGCAAAAGAAAACACCCCCGGCTAGCACTCGCATGAATGCGATCCATCTGAACTCGTTCCGCCACATGCTCTACGAGCAAAAAGGTGGCTATCTCTTACTGCCGGTCTTGATAATGATCATTTTGGGGCTGCTGGCTTTTGCTATTCCGCTGCTCGAGCAACATGTTCCTGCGATTGCCGCATGTGCGAAGAAAGTCAGCTGGTTGGCACCTAGCGACCCGACGATGGCGCAAATCTTGTTGGCTGCTATTGCCGGTTCATGCATCACTGTCGTTTCAGTAGTCTATTCTGTTCTTCTGATCGCGCTCACATTTGCATCAATACAATTTTCACCACGAATCCTGACTAGCTTTCAGAAGGATCGCGTCAGTCAGGGGACTCTGGGCATATTTAACGGCACTTTTGCCTATTGCCTCATCCTGCTGCCTCACTTGCACACCGGTTCAAGAGCAAATGTGCCGACCTTATCTCTTGCTTTCGCTCTGCTTTTGGCCACAGCTTGTCTGTTTTACCTGATCTACTTCATTCAGCACATTGCCCTCTTCATTCAAGCAAATTACATTGTCGACCGAATCGCCAAAGAGACAGAGTCCGTGTTGCGCAGTATGTTCGGGCAACCGATGAAGGACTTCCCGCTCCCGGAAGAACCTCTGGTTGAACCGGCTACGGGTATCGCTGTAACCAGCATCAAATCTGGCTATATACAGTACATCGATGAATCGAAGTTGCTGGATTTGGCGATCAAAGATGACGTTAGCTTTCATATCCATCGAGGTGTCGGGCAGTTTATCCCAGCTGGAGTGCGCTGCATCACCATCGATCCAGTCAGCAAAGACCTGGATAGACTTAAGCGTGAGGTTACTGGTTGCTTCCAAATCGGAGCTTGGCGAACCATGGAAGATGATGTCGAATTCGGCACATTGCAGTTGGTCGACATCGCTCTGAAAGCGATTTCACCGGCGGTAAATGATCCAAGCACGGCGATCTCTTGCGTAGATCATTTGAGCAGCATCTTAATCCTGGCTGCCACGCTCAAGCCTCCCGTCAGCCGGCTGGTCGATGCCAACGGTAAGTTGCGCATCACGCGCCGGCAACCTTCCTTTCCCAGGCTGCTGGAGATTGCTTACAATCAAATCAGACCGTACGGCAAAGGAGACATGGCGGTGTCGTTGCGTTTGATGCGGGCCTTGCAGGATATCTCTGGCTTAACAAATTACGGTCCGTATTTGGCTGCAATCCGTTTGCAGGCGCAACGAGTGGTTACAGCCTGCGCTGGGTCTTTCGCGGAGGAAGATTGCGTGGAACTATTCGAGAGACTGGCTGCCATCGAAACTCGACAAGCGGAGCCGTAACCAAGGACTTGGCGGACGGAACTGCTGGGCGGCCTCAATTCAATCAAAATACGTCGTTTGCATTTGTCCCGGTTTCTGCAACAGAGCAAGAAAGCGTCAAGAATAGCTGCACCGATGCTAATACGCCGTCAAGGTGGCTAGTGCAGAGAAAAATGGAGATAGAATGATTAGTGGCTTACTTTATCTTGGTAAATGGGATGAGAAGTGCAGTAATAGTAGTAGAGATTGCCATTCAACAGCGGGGCCCAGCCTTGTCGCCGCTTTGCGCTGGCAGCGTCAAGTATTGCAGTAGTCCGGTCTAAATTTTGACCGGCTGACCTTCTCTATTGAATTCGCTTGTACGCCGGTCGTGTGCTTCATGCCGGCGTTGTTTTCTGCAATCGCATTTAGTGGCACTGAAGCGCGTGTGTCACATTTTTCTTGCAGGAGACAACATCATGATCATCAAACTCTTTCAGCCGACGACAAAGAACTGGCTTTTGATCGCGGAGCAACTCAACGATCCACCGACCTGGGATCGTTTTGTCCCCTGCCACACAACGGCATCAGAGCGGTGGCAGTTTGACTGTGCCGTGAAGGAGCAGGCAGCCGAAGCCGGGCTGAAATTGAAGCCGTGCAAGGACCTGCTATCGTGCGGCACGAGCGTTTTTGAATATGACTGGAACACGCTCGACGACGACATTCTTAGCCATGCTATGCAGGTCGCAGACGAACTCCACCTAGAGCTTGTAATGGAAGCGCCGTCTGGTTCCAAATACACGGCCGCTTGACGAAACAGATATTTCGGAGGCATAAACCCATGAACGCTGTTGCGTATACCGATATCTCGGTGATCTGCCGTAATTGCCAATGCGCCTTCACGTTTACAGTGGCTGAACAAGAGTTCTTTGCCAGCAAAGGCTTGGTGAATCAACCAAAACGCTGTCATGACTGTCGAATTGAACACAAGGCAGCGATCGAAAAGAGGCAGCTAAGCGAAGTCTTATGCGCCAACTGTGGTGCCAAAACACGAGTTCCGTTCAAGCCGTCTGGCTCGCGGCCTGTTTATTGCTGCGTATGCATGCACAACGTGCACACTTGCAAAGCGAGTTGAGCTTGCGACAAACAAGAATCGAACCATGTCCGGCAGCGAAGCCGGATTACTGACCGTTATTCGGTCGAACAGAAAATGGAATTGAAACCATGAAAAGACTAACGTGCTATGAAGGCCCAAGTTTAGACGATTTGCTGACATTGGCTGCCTCGTTTGATCAAGGCAGATTAAGTCTCGACTCGGACGAACTTCACGAATTGCTGAACCGGCTTCTTACTGATGCGCAAGCAAAGCTTTGCATAGATTCAAAGCTACGCCTTGGAAGCGTGAGTTTGGCCAAGGATTTATCAGGCAATGTTACTGTTGGCCTGAAACAGCGCGGGCTATCGGTGCAATCACTTAAACATGCGGTAGCGACGTTGGTGCCGCCGAATGCTCCTTGCTTCTCGAAGAAGATTACATTTCAAAACTGACTTTGGAGGTTCTTATGAGGCTCAAACTTATAGCGCCCGCCCGGATGTGGTATTGGATGATTACAGCCGACGAGTTGCAAGACCCTGGGAATTGGAGCGTTTTCCTGCTCAACCACGGCCCTGGCACAGACAGATATATTTTCGAGGCAGCCGTGATGCAGGCGTCCGTTGAAAAGAGTGTGGCACTTAACTCTTATCGACTCGGATGCAAGCGAGGACTTTGTAGTTTGGAATACTACCGGGGTTCCGAGCCGGCAGCGATTAGAGCCCATGCTCAGCGCGTAGCCGAAATTCTGTCGACTAACATTGAAATGCCGGAAGATGCCGTTGCTGTGGCACGAACCGCGTTATCCGACCGCACGTCAACGAGTTGATCGATTAGCCACGCCTTTCAAGGATATTCAAGGCAGTGCTGCATGGATGTGGCACCGCGTTTAGTGGCAGGAGAGACTGTCAAGGTTGCTTGCAGGAGACAAGATTATGACGGTTACCCAGGTAACACAACTGACCGATATTCGCAACATCGGCATCGCCGCACATATTGATGCAGGCAAGACCACAACCACTGAGCGCATTCTCTTCTATTCCGGTTTCATTCACCGCTTCGGTGAGGTGCACGATGGAACAACGGTCACTGACTGGATGGAGCAAGAAAAGGAGCGCGGCATAACCATTAAAGCCGCGGCGGTCACCAGCCATTGGCGCGGAAAACGCATCAACTTGATTGATACGCCCGGTCACGTAGACTTTACTGTTGAAGTAGAGCGCTCAATGCGGGTTCTTGATGGTGTCGTCATTGTCTTGTGTGCTGTAGGAGGCGTTCAACCGCAGACACAGACTGTATGGAAGCAGGCAAACAGGTATGAAGTGCCCAGAGTTGTCTTGGTCAACAAGATGGACAGGGTGGGTTCTGATTTTTGTCGGGTGCTCGAACAGATCCGCGGTCAGCTTCCCGGTGTTCACTGTCGCCAGACCAATGCAGTTCCTATTCAATTGCCAATTGGTGCTGAGGAGGGGTTTTGTGGGTTGATTGATCTGCTGGAGGGCAAGGCTTACTTCTACGACCAGAACGATCCGACAGGACAATCAATCAGCGTCGGTCCTATCCCAGAAAGTATGGTGCCCTCATACGAACGGTATAGACAGCTGCTGCGCGACGCGATCGTAGAGACTGACGATCAACTGATGGCGAAATATATCGAGAACAGTCCAATAAGCTTGGAGGAGTTGAGATGCGCACTGCGGCGGGCTGTCTGCAACAACCTCATAGTGCCGGTTTTGTGCGGTTCCGCCTTCAAGAATAAAGGCATACAGCCGTTGCTTGATGCCATCGTAGACTATCTTCCGTCGCCTCAAGATAAGCAATCAGTCAAAGGCTGGCTGCCGGACGGCAGTATTTCAGAGCGTCCTGTAAACCCTGAAGAATCTCTTGCGGCCTTGTCTTTCAAGGTTGTTAGCGATCCATTCGTCGGCAAGTTGACCTTTCTGAGAATTTACACTGGAAGAATCACCGCCGGTTCGTACGTCTTTAACACAAGAACCGGAAAACGTGAGCGGATCAGCAGGCTGGTGCAGATTCAGGCTGATCGGCGAATCGATTTGCCAGAAGCATCTGCTGGCAATATCGTAGCCGCAATCGGTCTAAATGCCACTACAACCGGTGACACACTGTGCAACGAGGGAGATGCGTTCATCCTCGAGCCCATGCGTTTTCCATCGCCAGTTATCTCGGTCGCTATTGAGCCTAAGACCTCAATCGATATAGACAGGCTAGGACTGTCTCTGGCGCGACTGGCCGATGAAGATCCAACCTTCCAAATGACGGTTGATGCCGAGACTGGGCAGACAATAATTTCTGGAATGGGTGAGCTGCACCTGGAGATCATTGTTGATCGCCTTCTTCGAGAATTCAATGTTGATGCGAACGTCGGAAAACCACAAGTCGCCTATCGCGAAACGGTGACGAAGTTGGCGACGGCTGAAGGCAAGTTGATTCGACAAACGGGTGGGCGTGGGCAATACGGGCGCGTGCTTCTGCGCTTGGAGCCTTTGTCGTATGGAACGGGTTTTGAGTTCGTAAACAAGATTGTTGGCGGGGCGATTCCAAAGGAATACATTCCGGCTGTGGAGGAAGGCATTCGCGGCGCCTTGCTTTCTGGAGTGCTGGCAGGCTATCCTGTAATTGACGTTCGAGTAACGTTACTCGATGGCTCATACCACGAAGTCGACTCGTCGTACATGGCGTTCCAAGTTGCAGGTTCAATTGCGTTCAAAGAGGCGTTCAGACAAGCACAGCCGGTACTATTGGAGCCGGTTATGACCGCCGAGATCGAGCTACCTGAGGAATACACCGGAGATATCATTTCTGATATGGCAAGCAGGCGCGGACACGTTCATGGGATTGACGCCAACGAGGGTTTGTCGAGGCTACGCGTTGACGTGCCGCTGTCAGAGATGTTCGGATATGCCACCAATATTCGCAACCGAACAAAGGGCCGAGGTACTTTCGTAATGGAGTTGTCTCATTATGACCAAGTACCACAAGGGATTGCACTCGGCGTGATCAATAATTCGCTACTGCCGCAAGGCGGCGTCAAACGACGCGCAAGTTGAAGTGAGAGTCATGAAAATCCAGAATTCTAACACGTCGAATTTCAAGGACAACCAGTTGATCTTGATTGTCGATCATTACAGGGTCGGTCAACGAATTGCGCTCCTGCAGCTGCAATACTTCGGTTTAACGGCGCATGTGGTGAACAGCTGCCGCCAGGCCATTAAGGCTGTCAGGAAACGTCACTATCCTTTAGTGCTGATCGGGTGGGGCCTGCCCGAATGTACTGGCGCACCGTTCATCGAGTTTGTGCGCCGGCAGGAAGTGAACCGAAATAGTCATACGATCATAGTCGCCGTGGCGGCGCATGCTCGGGTGGAGGACAAGGGCCGCTGCGTGGCCTTGGGAATGGACGATCTTTTAAGTAAGCCAATCACAATGGGCGATATGCAGGAGATGCTGACAAGACATCTGAAGGCGGCTTAGTTCAATACAGCGAACCGCACATTCGCTGTAGACGTAGGCCCCTCGGCGGGTTATAGTCCTGTTGGAAATGCAACTGTTGTTGCTCTACAATTTGTCGTTCCGGCGTATGCGAGTAAATCTAAAGCTCTCCGACAAAGTCATGATCCTTGTCACCGTGCCGTTGCTGTTAATGCTCGGTTTCGTTTTGACATTGGCGGATCTGCAAAAGCGCGCAGAAGATGCAGTTTGGCAAGAACGGCATTACAAGGATATTTCCAACGAGTGCAATAGCCTGATGAGCAATTTTGTTCAGGCAGCATCCAGTATCGCGACGTACAGAGCGACACGCGAGCCGTTCTACTTGCAGCGATTTGATGAGCTGTCGGAAGAGACTATACCGGGGGAATTGAAGTCTCTCAAGCTGCTTCTGAAGGATAATCCCTCAGCGTTGCAGTCGGTGCAAGACTTGGATTTGGCAAGCGATCGAGCTATTCTAGCTCTGCATAATGCGCGACAACTGCCCGGATCTCATCTTACCGCGGATACTCTTGATTCCAAGGAAGCCGCAATCAAGAACGCGGTCGCCTTCATGAATCAACTGCGGCAGTTGATAAAAGAGCAACAAGAGTTTGGTCCCAAAGAGTTGCACTCGCAGGAGCAGATTCGATTTCTCATTTCGCAGGTTCTAATTGGATTCGTTGTCGCCAGTATAGTTGCAGCAACTGTTCTGGCGCTTCTGTTCAATCGCGGAACGACGCAACGTTTGTTAGTGCTGCTGCGAAACACCGAGCGACTTGGGGCTCGCAAGGAGCTGCTTCCTGCGCTCGGCGGGTCCGATGAGATTGCCAAGCTCGATCAAGTGTTTCACGAGATGGCTGATTCTCTCGCCAATGCAGAGCGTTATAAGCAGGAATTGTTGGCGATCGTCAGCCATGATCTGCGCACTCCGCTTACGTCGATCAACGCATCGTTGACGTTGCTTGGTCGGGAAACTATGGGGCCAATGCCGGAAGGAGCATTGAAACTCGTGGCAGTAGCCGATCGTAGTGTCACGCGACTGATTAACCTGATCAACGATCTTTTGGATTTCGAAAAGCTTGAAGCCGGCAAATTGGAACTGGACCGGAAAAATGTACTGGTCGAAGAACTATTTGAGCGGGTCGCCGAGATGCTTAAGGAGCTGGCTGATAAAAGTTCGATATCAATTGAATTCGCGCCTACAGAGTTGACAATCACCGCGGATGGTGAACGCCTCATTCAGGTACTGACCAATTTAGTGTCAAATGCCATCAAATTCTCGCCAAAACAGTCAACCATCACGATGGCCGCTGAGAAATCACAAGACTGGGTTGAATTCAAGGTGTCGGACCAGGGCCGCGGAATTCCTGCCAGCCAAATTGCCATGATCTTCGAACGTTTTCATCAAGTTGACCGGGACGATGCCAAAATCGGTCATGGTTCAGGGCTTGGGCTGTCAATTTGCAAGAAGTTCGTGGAGGCACATGGTGGCACGATTGGTGTCACGAGTGAAGAGGGCAAAGGCAGCACCTTCTGGTTTCGGATTCCGAATTCCGTTGAGTCAGTTTCAGCTTCAACCGAACCTGGGGCTTAAGTCGATTCGATGCGATATCCCATTCCGTGAACAGTCGAAATCAGCGCCTTTTGTCCTTCAACATTCAGTTTCTTTCTCAGTGTCTTAACGGTCGTGTAAATCGAATAAATTGTCGACTCCGACTCTGAGCTCCAGACCTTGTTCAAGAGGTCTTCCTGACTAAACACTTGATCCGGATGACGCATCATGAACTCCACCAACGCATATTCTTTAGGCGTAAGCTGAACATCCACAGCGCTTTTCTTGAGTTGTTTCGTTACCGTATCGAGTGAATATTCACGAATTGACAACACGTTAGCTTTCACAGCCTGGGGGCGGCGAAGCAATGCCCTGATACGGGCGGACAGTTCTTTCAGGTGAAACGGTTTGGTCAGATAATCATCAGCTCCAGAGTCGAGTCCATCGGTCTTTTGCGTTATGTCCGACTTGCCTGTCAGCATCAGAATTGGCGTAGTACCGCCTGCGGCACGATAGCTGCGGCATACTTCAATGCCAGGAAGTCCGGGTAATCCCCAATCAAGCACGACTAGCTCATAGGGATAGAGTTTAATCCGCTCACTACCCTCTTTGCCGTCGTGGACCACCTCGATGGTGTGGTTTTCCAGCGTGAGCCATTCAACTATGCGCGCGCACAAATCTAAATCGTCTTCTACAATTAGAATCTTAGCCATGCGAAAAGAAAATCCAAGAAATATATCTTCGAAACAATCATATCAGGCACGATTGTCTATTGGAGCCTGGCATTTCTTCGCTTTTGATTGTTTGTCGCTGCAGTTTCTGAAATTCGCTCCATCGGTTTCGTCCCCTGGCTTCTCTGCTCGGTGCTTGCATGGATTGACCGCAATTCTGTTGCTGGTATGTTCCTTTTGCTTGAGCGGCTGTTCGAGCGATCCGCTATGGCGAGACTCATATAATCTCAGACAATGGGAATATGTATATCTGGCTGGTCAAGCGGCTTTACGAGCACATAAATATCCTGAAGCCGAGGATAATTTGCGTAGTGCAGTCAATTATGCTGAGTTGTTGCATGGAGATAAGGACTGTAGCAAGCTGGTCACCTCCATGTCAGAGTTGGCGAGAGCCTGTTTCCTCAACGGTCAGACAGCCGAAGCTGAGAAATGGTATCAAAGGACCATGTCCACCTTGAACGATTCGCTCAAGAAAAGCGTTTCACCCGATCAACGCGAATTGTTGTTGGAGGAGGATGCCGAAATCCTGGGGCGGTTGGGGCAATTGCACTATTCACAACATCAGTTGGATGTTGCACGCAAAGAGTTAGGCGGTTCTCTGCAGATGTATCGCTCACTCGGCATCATGAATGGATCGCCTCAATCGCGGCTGATTGCTAAGCTCGATTACGCGGGAGAACTAGCGAGTGCGGCTGCCGCGGCATATGATGCGGGCAATTATGCTGAGGCGGAGAAACTTTGCGTCGAGTTCCGCTTGCCGTCTCTGATTACTGTGTGCACGCCGAACATTGCTGATGCTGTTCAGCACGTCTATGTAAATGCCTTACGCAAGCAAGGAAAGAATGACGAGGCTGAACAACTAACGCTCACTGATGCATGGGCAAAGGAAAGTGATGATGCCCGTTTCAGTGAAATTCAGAAGGACCAGGACAAAGCTCTCGGTCAATATTTGAAAGCGTTATCGATAGCAGAACAGATCAAGAACAATTCGCAAATGTTGGAGGCTACCCATACTGCACTGGCAAACATTTATTTGAGTCAACATGATCTCACTCGTGCCCGAAAAAGTGCAATGATCGCTGCACGTTTAGGTGGATCAACTCCTGAGCTGGATCGCGCATTGTATCTGCTAACTAGATTCGATTTGTTTTCTCCGATGGCGTTAGTTGAGCCGGAAGCCCAAACGCTCTTGCAGCTGAGACAAAAACTTTACGGCGATCGAGATCCAAAAGTCGCTGGTGCGTACCTCTCGTTAGCTGCAATTTGCGACTATCATCATGAGCCTGCTAAGTTTGAATCATACTGCGAAAATGCATTTGCGATATTGAATCGTGCAGGTCAGCCGAAGAACGATACTCGTGAATATGATGCTAACTGCTTGTGGCTGGCTGACTTTTTATTTTGTCAGGGCAAATATTCCCAGGCTAAACTGCTATACGAACAGTTGTTGCACCAGGCTGAGCCACCGCGGGCAGGTGTTTTCGCCAATCGGCTGTTTCGCAGTGCGGCGGTTAATTCTGCTTTGAGCTTAACGCAAGAGAGCTTGAACAATGAGAGCTTTGCTAAGCGAGTGTTGACAAAAAATCCTGCTTCCACCTACGCGGTATTAAGATCGCTGACTCCGTTGGCGCGCGACCTGCAAGAACATAAACGAGAGGTCGACGCCAGAAAAGTGTGTACGTATCTCAGTGAAGTGATGGCCACCGCGCAGCCGCAAACAGAAAATGATCAGAGCTATCGGAAAATTTGCCAGGCTACAATTGATGCAATCTACAGCTCTCGTATTCCGCCAATCAAGAGACTTCTTGGCCGGATTGCTCCAGGGAGTTATGAGGACACCAACAAGTGATACCAACCAAAAACCATTGTGGTGAGCAGTTCCAGTAAGCAGCCAGTAACGCAAAATTGAGTTGGTAACTGAATGCAAAAAAGGGAGTTCGAAAACTCCCTTTAGGTGATGCTTGGACTTTGACCTTGAAGTTACTTGCGGGCGGCCGCCATTTGCTTCATTGCTTCTTCCGAACGTTTCTTCATGTCTTCGGGACTGACATCTTCGACGTGAGTTGCCATCGACCAGACATGACCGAACGGATCTACCACTGTGCCGAAACGATCACCCCAGAACTGATTCTGCAGCGGCATTTTCACAGTGCAACCGGCCTGCACGGCCTTGTCGAAAGCGGTATCGACGTTCGTGAAATACAAGAACAACGAGCTGGTCGCGCCACCTCTGCCTTCCGGTCCCAGAGCGCCCATTTCCGGGCATTCATCGCTAATCATAACGATTGAATCGCCGATCTTAATTTCCGCATGCATGACCCGTCCTTCAGGTCCCGGCATGACAAAGCGCTCTTCGGCTCCAAATGCCTTCTTGTAAAAGTCGATTGCCTTGAGGGCGCCGCGAACATGAAGATAAGGTGTAACTGAATGAAATCCCGTTGGGATCGGGTTTGTCATGATTCTCTCCTCGAGTGAATGAAAGACCAGGCGGCTAGGAATGCCGCGCCTGCGATTTTAAGCAGCTGGCATTCTATCACCACCGGCCAGCGCGGGTAATTTATACAATTATGTTTTAACAGACTTATTTGCTGAGCAATTCAACTCTGCTGTATTCAATTCTGATGGGTGGCTGCCTGTTTCCACAAACACCTCAGTGGAGCCCCTCTGCGATAGGGCTCCACAAGGCTTTCCCGATTAACCTGGTTTACGAGCAATGTCCATTGCTGCAGTGATGAACTGGCTCATGCTGCTGGTAGTGAGTGCTGCCGGCGTGTTTTGAGTACCATTTTTCGTATGCTCGCCCTGCGGCCGATTTGACTGCAATGTTTATTTCTTGGTTGTTCTCATCCCGATAAATGTAGTGTCTGTTTTCGACATCTTTTTGCGAGCGGGCTGCCTTGATGATCGCTTGAATGTCGTCGCCGGAGTCCAGCTTTGCTGCTTCCATTTTGCGGTTTCTTTCTTCGGCTTCCTGCTGTTGTTTGCGCGCCTCGGATTCCGCCTTCAAGGTTTCCATTTGCTTGGTTTTTTCCGCTAATTCTGCTTTCAATTGTGCGAGTTGCTCACGAATGTCGTCGGATCCCTTCTGCAAATTGGATTTCTCTTCCTTCGGTTCAGGCTTTGATTCCTTCTTCTCAGCAGTCGCTTCCGGCTCACGCGATATGGCTTCCGGCTTTGCCCTGTATTGCCATTTCAGATCAAGTGTTTTCCTGCCTTCATCTGAATCGTGAAACTGTAAATCGTTATCAAACAACTTGTTGAATGATATTCGTCTTTGATACTCCTTACTGAAATCCGATTCGTCATTTTCGCCAGACTTCTTGCTTGCTTCTGGTTTTGACGGGATTTGCGTCGGCTCAGGTTTTTTTCCTTCAATGGGCTGCACGGGCGCTTTTCCCGTGTCATGTTGTTCGAGCCAGTCATCCACGAGGCGCAGCGGCTCGACCGATTGAGGTTCAAATGGATTGCGCGGACCTACCGGTTTAGGTGGTTCGAAAGGCAGTATCGGTTTGGGCTGCTCCGGTTTCTCCTCGGTTTTTCGATCGATGCGGGCGGCTGGAACCGTTTTGGACTGCTCCGATTTCTCTTCGGTTTTTCGATCGGTGTTGGCTGCTGGAACTGCTTTGGGCTGCTCAGGTATTATCTCTGCTTTTCTTTGCTTTTCGATCAGTTCAGCAGCACGATGTTCGGTTTGCCTCTGATCATACTTGTCGATTCCTTCTTCGCTGATACCAATGGTTCTTCTGCCAACGCCGGCACCCCTGCCTCTCGAGAAGTTGACTTTGTCGCTCATGTCTCCATAGTTTGCGATCGCATCCTTCAGAATTGCTGCGTCCATCGCGAACAATCCGTTTCCGCTGCCGTTGAGATTATCCAATGCTCGCTGTAATTCTGGCGACTCGACTCTCTTGTCGTGATTCGCATCCAGTTGCTTCAAGTTCGCTTTAAGGTAGGCGGCCCGCGCAGCTCCACCTTCATCCATTTTGTCGAGTTCTTTCACAATGGCTGCTGCGACAGCATCTCGATGCTCGACCGGAACTCTCTGATCGATCGATTCGTTGATAGCCTTAATTGTGTCGTTGACGTTTCCCTTTGTGCTGAGCGTAGAGATCATGGCTTTAACGCTTTGGTCTTTAACGGCCTGCTCATTGCTGTCCGATCTGGCATCTGGCCCAGCCATTGTCGGTTGAGGTGGTTCCGGCACTGCGTGCTTTTGTGCGTTGATCTCGCTGATCGCCTGAAGACGATCCCGCGTGAGCACTCCGTTTGCATCTTTCAGGTCGTCGAAGTTTTCTGATAGAACATGCAGCCCTTTGACCAGCTTCTCCTTAAATTCGATGTCGTCTTTGCGTTTGATGATTTCCTCGTCGTCTTTTGCTTTCAGAGTTTTGTTCGTACGTGTTTGTGCGATGGCTTCAAGATCTCGCAATTGTTCATTCTGCGTGTCGAGCTTCTTTTGCTCACGATTCGCTGCCCAATCCAGAGTGAATTTATCTAGGGTGGTGTCACCTTTGGTTAGATCGCTGAAACCAGCCAGAGTACCCCATCGGGCGGCAACTGCTTCTGTCAAACCGTCCAATTTGGTTGCTACTGCTTCGTCTTTTTGTCTACGATTGTGCTGCTCTTTGAAATACTTGATCAGAGACTCTTGGTTTATGCCGTAGTCTCCGCCTATTCCGGATGAGGTAAGTTGATCGTATTGGTCCGCCATTTTCGCTAAAACTAGACTTTCCATCTTAGTCATGTGCGATCCGCCGATGGGTGCGCCTTCCCTTTTCGCCTTCAACTCCTGACGATCGATATATTTGTCTTGATTTTGATCTGCGTCTTCTAATAGATCTTTTCCTTCCCGGAGTATTACTCTTGGTAGGATCTTCGCCATACCGTTAAAGATCTTGTCGGCTTCCGCGTCGCGATTAGGTTTGCCGGCTAGATATTCTTCGACAGTTTGAAAAGCTTCGTGTAAGTTGTGGCCGGGTTTCGCGCCTTCCTCAACGACCTTGATTGCTTCAGAGGTGCTGTCAATCTGTGTCATCTCTCGTTCTCCTTGGGGCTGGGCTGCCTTCAATTGCCGTGATAAGCGCGTGGGCGCAATCCAGATGCACACCCGCTGGGATGTTTTTCAACGCCATTGCTGGAGTTCTGTTGGACCAACAGCTGGGGCTTGCTGCTGTCTTGCAGTCTCAATGTAACTTCCGCTTTTGAGAAATTTTTGAGCGACTCGAGCTAGTGCCGAATCGCTGGGTCTGGCGGTGCCTGATCGCGACATTGAGTCTCGGCCACCGTAGCTCAAAAGAATTGACCGCGTGTACGCCGGTCAAACTTCCAAGCGGATCTCTTCAATTCTTCTACGACGACGCCCGATAAAGAATGTTGGAACGCAGTTGTTCTATTAGTTTAGTAACCCAACTCTTCATAACTGATTTCAACAATTGTTCCGCCGCCTTGCGCTAGTGCGTACTTGATAGTTACGCACACGGTTGTATTCGCGACAAATTGGTTGGGATGCTCAAGAGGTACGTGTGTCTCCATTCTTATTTGTCCAGCGACTTGGACGTCGCTGGGTACAAAATTGTTCTTCTCCAATTTTTTCGTCCAATTCGCGTATACCGTTTTGTACGAATCAAGGGTGAGATAGGTCAGATCAGCGCCTCTACCATTTGCACCTACCCGTGACTTTAGTACTCGGACTTTCGACGGATAGGCGGGAAGATAACGCCATCCCTTGAACTCTACAAAATCAGCAGGCAAACTGCCTGGCTTTTGGCTTGCAGGTTTTGCTGGAGCAGACTTTGCGGCAATAGGATTAGGCATATTTGCTCCGCCGATCGGTGTTCCATTAGCGGAAAACAATTGCAGTGCTTGAGTTTGATGACTATCCGCCGAAGAGCGATTAATTACCATCGGGGGCGTTGCAGCAGAAATTGCAGTTCCCAATTGAGGTGGTGTGACGGCCGATGATGGAACAGTAGTCGCCGCCGATGGCAGCGGCGCGATAGCCGTAGATGGAACAGCAGTGACTGGAGTTGGCGATTGAGCTGGGACAGCTGCCGAATCGTTTGTTGGCACAGGAGCGGCGGCAGCAATTTGCTGTTTAGGTGCAAAACTACTGACGATCTCTTTGAACTTTGATTTGAATTCCTCGCCTGCATCGGACGGAAAAGTTAATAACGTAAGCAAATGATCCTTGTTGGCGCTCGAATAAGGCGCCATTCGCAGCGATGTGTGAAACCCATCAGGAAGTTCTGCCGGCAATCGGCCTTTATCGTCACCGGCATATTCACCGGGTTTGACGGACAAATCGCCCAATATGCCGCCATCTTGTGGTGCCATGACTGGGCGAGCAGAATAAAAGCCAATTTCACTTTTCAGTTTGTATTCAAAGTGCATTGAATTTGCAGTCCTGGTAATTTTGGCCTTCGGATAGTATTCGCCCAAAAGCTTTTCTAACTGCTTGAACACCTTGTCGGAGCCATCCGTTTCCCCAGTGTTTTCTGCTGCCGCCGCAGCCGAAGAACCCGGCAACACGGAAGACGGTAAAATCGCTAACATGAAAACCGCGAAAACTAACGTCACCAGGCATGCTGGTGTCGTTAAGAGTCTTTGAATTCTCAGCGGCATGTGTGTGCTCCTCTTGGGGGTGATGGAAATATTCCCTCGACTCATGGAGCCCAGACACTTTCTATTTGGAGTACTTTGAGGGAGATCCACACAATAAGACGGATGAATTCATCAAGCAGTCTTTGATCAGACATTTTGGTGAGGAGATGCGGCCTACGAAACGGCCGTGTTTCGACATTGTTTTAGACAGAGCCTAATTGTTGCTGCCCGTTCGAACACGCAAGCTTTGGCGTATGAAATTGCGAATTCTCTGTCATGCTGCTGTTTAAGCCGCTCTCAACGTTGCGACTTCATCAGTTCTTCTAGAAGTGAAGGCACGCCTTTTGGCGCTTTAGCCTCTAAATCTTCGGCCTCTTTTCGCTTCATTTCTGCCTCATCGTTCCTGCCAAGCTTGTCATAGACTTTGGCAAGAGTGTTCAAAACCTCGCTCGGGTGTGACGAGAGTTTGGCTGAAGCTTCGTAGTGTTTTGCCGCTCTTTTGTAATCACCAGCCTCGACGTTCAATTCACCCAAGGTGCTTTCGTATCCTCTGCGTTGCTCCGCCGATAGTGCGGGATTGCCCATCGATTCTAACGCGTCAATCTGCTTTTGTACCAATTCTTGCATGAGCTGGTTTTCGTTTTTGTGATCAATTCGTCCGATCAGTTCGTCTCTAAGCTGTAAGCCGTCTTGCTTTGAAGTTCCGCTCTGCTCCAATCGGTCCAATGCCTTTGCGTTGTTGAGTCGAGTTTGATGCAACCACTCCGTTCCTTCAAGTTTATCCAGATAAGAATCGAGTGTAAGTCTGTCTCGAAAGCGCTTCATGGAGGTTGATCCATTCTTCTGCTCGTCCGCTTCAATTGATTTTACAGCGGTGTCTAGCACCGATTCGGCTTTCTCCGCAGACCCGATCTCCAAATATCGCAGAGCAAGTTGAGAGCTTTCATTGGCGTCAAACATCGCATTTGGTGCTTGCAGCGACTTCACACTTTGATCAAGTAACGGCATCAACTTCGACGGATCTTTGAATGTGTATTCGTGAATTAGCGAATCGCGGGCAATACTCAATCCAGAGGGGACGGACAATATCTCAGATTCCGGCGCATTTAACACCATGTCATACGCTCGTTTTTGTATGGCGTCGGCTTGACTCAGCGCGCTAGGCGTTTTCAACTCTTCCAACTGAATCACCAAACGGTCTCGGTCGATCGACACTGGCATTGATAATGCATCTGGGCTTCGATCGATTTTTTCCAGAGAAGCCACTGCTTTTTGAAGATTTAGATTTGCCTCTTGAGGATTTTTCATCTCACTACTCAATTTGCTCAACTTAAGATAACTTGCCAAAGTTGTTTCATCCTGAGGACCGGCCTCGCGCTCCAATACTGCGGTTGCCTGCTTCATCAGCCCGAGTCCTTCGGACTTGCTGTTCAGGTTATAGGCCGCCAGCAGTCCTGCGAAGTTCAAACGTTGAGCATAGTCTTTCGGCGCCAATAGTCCTTCTTTGTTGGCGAAGTTGAGAATATGCACTGATGTATCCAGTTGGTCGATGCCTTTCTTCGCTGATTCTGCCGCTGCCCTGGCACTTGTGTGATCCGTTCTCGCTTCTTGATTCAATGCAAGCAAGCTGTCGGTAATCATCGACTTCATCTCTGTTGCAAGCGCCGGATTAGCCGACCAATCGACCTTTGGCAGTTGCTGATTAGCGGGCTCATTGCGATTTAAAACAGTGTCAAGCTCAGGGTGTTTGTCATTGAGCAGATAAACCTTATCGTCTGATTTAACTACAAATACATCCGTGCCCAGAACATTCGTCAAGCGAAGATTTTTTCCATCGGCACCCTGAAACTCAATCGAATAGCCCTTGCCCCGATCAGACAGCTCCTGGACTTTCTCGATCGCATTGGCGTCGATTAATTGCTGTCGCATCGCATTGGCATCTTTGGCAAACAAGTCGTGTCGCTTCTGCAAATCTTGCTCGAAGCCCGCCGCTCCTCCTTTTTCCACTGGCGTCTCACGCGGGTGGGTTTCTTTGCGGGGTTCATCTGCACCGGGTGTTTCTTGTTGTTTGGTTGGATCGAAGATCGTCAAGGCTGGTAAGTGTTCGGAAAATTGCCCAGGCAGCGGCGCCGGTGGGCGTAACAGCGCGAGCAGCTCAGCCGCCTGACGCGTGGCGCCGTTGGTCGAACCACCATCGCCTTGTCGCGCGGGTGTGAAGGTTTCTGTTAACGCGGAATCGGGTTTCATTATCAGGATGTCGCACTGATTCAGTGCGCCTTGGTTTGGGGGAACGTTAGGAGCTTATCGCGAAGATTTGAGGGATTTTTGAGCAGCCCTTTTAATGCCGCTGTTTCACCCGAATGAGAGGCGGAGTCCAGAAGAATGTCGTTTGTTGTGCGACGGTCGCAGTCGGGCGAGGCGTCTAAATTCCAAGAACTCAGTGGGGCGGATCAGTCCCTATCCTGCTTGCTCAGCTCTTCAATTTCCCTGGCTCCAGCCAAACAACACCTTACCGTCTCCCATGGATGATGTGTAATCGTTGAGCGCTTGCTCGAATTCTGCAGGCATATAGACGCGTCTGACATCGCTTTTAAACGTGCTGTCGAGGTTTTGCTGAATCTCCAAGATGGCTGCATCGAACTGAGTCTTCTCCAGTTTATACACGGTCGGTGGTCCCCAGAAGCCCTTCACCGTTTTGTCTTGATAGATAAGCAGCATCGGATCGATCTTGCAGTGCTCACCCGACAGCCCACCATACACCCACAGTTCGGACCCAGCTGGCATCGCCGAAAGAATGATATTGCATTGATCGCCGGCCACTGCATCAAATGCCACGGTGGCGCTGAGCTGGTGTGCAAGCTCTTTCAGTTGCGCCTGAAAATCCTGATCCGCAGAACAGAGTACGTGCTCTGCCCCAATCTTTTTGAGTGCAGCCACTCCCTTCGAATGGCGCACCACGTTGATCACCGGCAGATTCCACTGGCGGGATAACCTGACTACCATCTTGCCCAGTGCACTGCCTGCAGCATTTTGAATTGCGCACTTATGTCCAGCTTGTCTGGCACTGCTCATTAATGCCCAGGCCGTCAAGGGATTGATCAATAACATAGCGCCCTGCTCTAACGACACTTCGGGCATAAGCGGAATGCAGCGATCCACTTTCGTTACCACAAACTCCGCCCATGTGCCGTCGCGGTCCGGCAGTCCGCGACAAGCGACATTCTTGCCAACCAACGCATCGGCCTGGCTGCCACCACCAGATTCGACTACAGTTCCGGCACCCTCGAATCCGATCACCGAAGGCATCGGCCGCGGTGTAGGATTATTGCCGTCAATGAAAATCAGATCTGATGGGTTAATAGGGGTGACGGCGACCTTGACAAGCACTTCGTCCTGGGCGGGTTTCGGCAGATCGAAATCTTTGTATTCAATACTTTGACGATCACCTTTTCGATTCAAGACAATTGCTTTCACTGCTACTCACCTCTGAGCATTCCAGGGTTTCATTGAACATTTGCAAAATTATAGTCAGTTTTCTCAATGCCAGGTGAGCCATGATTCTTACAAGTGACGATAAACTCGAGATACAAGAACTAGCAGCCCGATACGCTAACGCAATGGATAACGGAGATGCTGACAGTTGGCTGGAGACATGGGACGACGCCGGAGTGTGGGAGGGCGGGCGCGGAAGATACGAGGGAAAAGCGCGCCTGCGGGAATTGCTCCACGACCTGGGGGCGCGAATTCAGGGCAAGCGGCATGTGATGACAAACTTTGTCATTGTCGGCGATCACATGGAGGCTCGGCAGATTTGTTATCTGCTCGTCTTCGAGCGCGAGACTGAAGCAAAATTGCTGGCGACTGGCGTTTACACGGATGCCGTGAGGAAGGTGGGCGGCAAGTGGAAGTTCGTACATCGCTCCGTGAAATTGGACCCGAGCTTTCGCCCATAAGTAGCGATGTTGCATCGCATCTGCATTTCATCTTGTCGTCGGCCCATGTTTGATCTGTTGAAAAAAAGAGCGCTCTTACCACCATTTTCGGAACGGTTGTTCACCAACGAGGGGAAACCACTCCCGCGACGTTTGCAGTGACTGCTGAACCAACTGAGGCAACCTTTGTGCGCGCTGCAAGGCACTGTTGATTCCTTTTGAAATTATGCTGTCCAGTCCGTTTGCTTTCCACACGTCCGGCATCGCCTTCAGTGGTTCGGATAGCACTGAGTCAGGCATGTTCACCATGCGTCCGATGTCCGCTTCAATTACTTCTCGAGTCAGTGGTTTGTAGAAGTTAGCCATCGAACTCGATGGCTGAAAAAAGATGTCGTAAGGTTGAAATGCCATTCCCCAGTCAGTGAAGTGCGCCATGTATCCGCCATTAGCTTTCGTGAACATTGCTTGCGGCCCGTCAAAATTCGACAGCGAAATATTCATTACCATGTCAGTGCCAAAATGATGCAGATTATGGATTTGTGCGATGCCGTCTTTGGGCAACATCGATAATGCATCACGGCCGAGATCGACAGCACCAATTCCAGGGCCTGGTCTTATGCCGATCGGCAGCATAGAACGATGTGCCTGAATAAAGTCTTCTGGGATGTCGATAATTGCGGTTCTGGGAGCATTCAGTCTCATATAGTCGCATACGTTCGCGGCTAAATATTGATGAGACAGAATGATGTCGCCCTGAGGATTGCCGAGGCTCTTGGTCAAATAACTATGGCCGTCAGAGGCTTTAACAAAAAATGAGCCAGAACCACCTGACGAGGCTTTACTGAGAAATTCTCGTGCCTCGAGGTATGAGCTTGCGTTGCGTGGTCCGACTATGAGTTCTGATGCGACTTCCGCGCGACCGGCTGTTGCTCCAATCAGTCGTTGTGCAATTGGTGCTATCTCTTCAAGCAACGGAGACTCTTTCAACAGAGACTCAGCGGCCAAGACTGCTTTTTCAGCCAGCTCTAGCGACATGGGTATTTTATATGCAGCGGGGAATTCACTACATATGGTCGCATATAGGTCAATTCTGGTAATTGGGGGAAATACGCATTCGATTGTAAAATCAAAAGCGCTACCGCCATAAGGAAGGCGGTCCTTCAATTCTGTCCCGCCCGTCGAAGCAGTTTATGACGTGGACGGGGAATTACAGTCTGGCTTCAAATATTCGATTGACCGCTGTTTCAGCAACACGATTGAAATGTTTAAACCCACCAGCCTTCACGACAGCTTCCAGCGCGTGATCTGGTGCGATAGTCCCCAGTGCATGTTTGCCGGATGCCATCGCATTTGGTGTGCAACAGAGAACTGATGCACCAGAAAAAGCTCTGCCGACGACATTGAAATTGTCCTGACTTTCCTTTCCGGCCATCGGCTCCACGATCATAACGCATCCATCCGACTTGAGAGCCTGAGCGGCATGACGGCAGGCACTGACTGGATCTCCCATGTCATGCAAGCAATCAAAGAAAGCAATCAAATCATAAGAGTCACCGGGAAACTCGCTGGCACCAAAAGTGGAGAAGGAAACTCGACTGGATAGTCCGGAGCGCTCGGCTTGCTGAGCAGCTTGCTCAATTGACGGTTGATGACTGTCGAAACCGTGGAACGAAGACTTTGGAAACGCCCGTGTCATCACCATTGTAGAAGCGCCATGTCCACAACCTACATCCGCGACTTTTGCGCCAGCTTCGAGCTTTTCTTGCAAACCAGCAATCGCCGGAATCCAATTGGACACGAGTTGTCCGATGTAAGCAGGACGGAAAAACCGTTCAGTGCCTGTGAAAACGTTTGGATCGTGTTTGCCCCACTCCATGCCCTCGCCGCTGCGAAAGCATTCCGCAATTTGTGGCTCGCTGCGCAGCAACGCCATGAAGAGCTGAAATCCGCCTGCTGCAAACACGTCACTCTCTTCATCGGCAAGCACTGCCGCGTGTTCCGCTGGCAGGACATATTCTCCACTCGCGCGATCAAATTCGACGTACCCGCCGGCAGCTTGATTGAGCAGCCACTCCTGGATGTAGCGCTCATTGGTTCCAGAGCGCTTTGCCAACTCAATCGCGGTCGTCGGTCCGGACTGCGCCATAATTTTGTACAGACCTAATCTGTCGCCAATATTTGCGCACGCAACACCAGCAGCCGCAGCCAGATCCGATAATACGCGTCCCTGAAACGCCTGAACTTTAGCCACGTCCAGGGATTTCACCGTTGCAGATTTTGGTGTGCTCATGCTTGCCCCTCGTTGTTTTGCGAGCGCCAGTATACCGTAGAGAATTACTTCGGACGCTGGGGCATCGGCTGCGGGCGACAATAAACACGTAAAGCGGTCAGTGCACCCTCTGAAGCGGAACCATGGAGCCGGAACGACCGCATGGACCCGTTTGACAGTGTTGGGCTGTCATGAGTCTGGTAAGCGTGCGTTCAGGGTCGAAATGTCGTGTCTTGGGCACTAGTGATATTGCTTGATCAGATTCTCCCAGCTGTTATTGTCAGCAGGGCATCCGCCGTTGTACAGCACTTTGCCGGAGCCGTCTAGAAACACGGCGGTGGGAATGCCGCTGACGCCATATTTGGCTTCAATGCTTTTGGTCTGTTCTTCGTCGACGTTCAATCGTTGGAAGTCTATGTCGGTGAACTTGGGCTTTGTCGCGTCAAACACGGGCGCGAATTTTTTGCATGGACCTCACCAGTCCGCATAGAATTCGATCACTCGTTTTACCTTCCCGGCAGCCGAGGACGATGATGCCGAAGGAACAGCGCTTGACGCACTGCCCCCGCTGTATGAGATCTGAGTGCTTTTGCCGGCGAGTTGGGAGAACCCGGTTTGTGCCAACACTTTAAGACGAGCATCGCCACTAGATATTACCCACTGAAACTGATTGCGTGCCTGATCGAGGTGGCCTAGCGACTGCTCGCACAGAGCCATGTAATAGTGAACGAGTGCGTTGGTTGGGTACGAGCTCTGCAGCGACTGGAATTCAGACAATGCCCTCGAATAGCTGCCGGCGTTGTAATCACGCACGGCTTGCCCTAAATTAACCTGAGCCGCTGACTTCGGCGCACCGGTCAGCCCGATCGCGCAAACCAACGTCAGCGCCAGAGCGATGTTTTGCCTGAGACTCAGTTTCAGCGACTTTATCCTCATAGCTGTCCTCAATGGATGACTTAGACCTTGTCTTTATACCCGTTTGCCGCAAATCATTGTGGGGCAAGGGAATGCGTTTTCTGATTTGGGGCGCGGGCGTCCCGCCTCAGAAGCGGGCAAGATGCCCGCGCCCCAAGGAACGAATTCGTTGTTGTAGATGTGAAGATAACTATGTCATGTTCACAAATGTTGCACGCATTCTGTAGAAGATATATTGGTAAGCGATATCAGGAGTGTTGTCTCCGCACCTGAGGAACCGGTCATGCGCAAGTATCTAAACACAGACAGGAGCATTTTAGCAGCTCTGCTGTTTGTCGGAATGATGATGACCGGCTACGAGGCGATTGCCATGAAATCACTTCGTCAAGCCGATCCCCAAGCATTGCCCGCGTGCATGGCAACGACCTCAGCGGCAAAAGTCGCCGAAGATAAAGCGGCAACCGATAACAAAATTGCCGGTAATAAGGTCGCCTCGAAAGAAGGACCCAAAGTGTACGCCACTCGTCGATTCTCTCCTCGACGCACGCACGTCACGCGCAGATTGAGTGGACAGCAGGATTTTGACTTCGGCTATCCGTTCGATGGTAGTAATCTGAACTGATCAATCGGGTTTGGCATCTTCTGTGCTATTTTTTGTCTGATATCCGAGCCGATAGCCTGCTCCGGCCACGGTTTCGATAATTCGATCATCGTCGAGTCGTTTGCGGATCTGCTTGATGCACGTGCGCAACGAATCGGTGGTTGTTTCACTGTCGCTGCGCCAGACCCGGGTCATTAGCGCATCTCCTTTAAATATTTCTTGCGGATGTCTAGCCAGAAACTCTAACAGGGAAAACTCTCTTGGTGGCAGCTGAAAATCTTTGCCTTCTTTCTTCACCGTCAAGGTTGGCGGATGCAGGGTGTACGAGCCGACCGAAAGCTCCATTATCTGTTGAGCTGGACGTCGCAACAACGCTCGAATTCTTGCGGACAACTCCTTCATGCTGAACGGCTTGGTCAGATAATCATCGGCTCCGGAATCCAATCCTTCTTCTTTTTGCGCGATTCCAGCTTTGCCGGTGAGCATGATAATCGGTGCGCTCCCTGCCTTGCGATACCATCTGCAGAGGTCGATGCCGGACATTCCGGGCATGTTCCAGTCGAGCACAATCACATCGTAGTTAGAGATCGTCAGTAAATGTTTCGCATCGTCCCCATTGCCGGCGACTTCGACATTATGGTGCTCTCTGATAAGAAACGATGAGATCATCAAAGTCAAATCAGCGTCATCGTCAACGAGTAATATCTTTGCCATGCGGGCGGAACCACCTATCGTTCTGGGGGTTCAATGATTGTAAGGCAAAAAGTGTCCGCCCCGGCCCTCGCTTTGCAAATGCCCTCTTGGCTTCGCTGGCCAATAGCAGTCGAGAGGCACCCCTGTTGAGGTGTGCATCTCGCTTTGCGACTAAAAATAACTGAGACGGGGACCTGGAAATCCAGACCCCCCTTCTCTCTCCCAGTTCAAACTCGATTTACGGTAGCGCTTGAATTTCTCGGGAGCGGACCCGGTTTCCGGGTCCTGGGCTCTCCCTTATTTGCGCGAAACTTGTGCAATGATTGACCTTTCGTGGAGAGGACCCAGTTTCCTGGGCCCCCCATTCACGTCTCCCAGGTTAAATCCGTTTGTGGCGAGATCTGGCGAACCACTTTCGTGATTTTGGAGAAGCCAGCCGCTTCAATGGTGTGTGGTGGGCAGATGGGCTTATCGATCAGGCTTGCCAATTGGTTAGCCGTTGACCGGCGTTTCTAACGATTTGCGGATCGTCGTCACTTTCGGCACATTCGAATTCATGTTTGCCGCCGCTCTTGGCCGGCCCGTGCGCGAACTGTTGGTTGTTCGCGATCGGGTACTCGCGTCTGACTCTAGCGAGTTCGACTGAATTGAGCTGGTCGGCAATATCATCGCTGTCTTTGGCGCTTTGTTTTATCTCTGGACCTCCGCCGCTGTACTTGTAACCGTCAATGCCGGTATCGTCTTCGGAAGATGCGACTCCGCCCATTCGCTGATGCGGACCACCGTAGCGATGTGAACCGCCGTTGCCATATTCGACATTTAAATCAATAACATCAGGAAGATCGCTGCCGCCGTTTCTCAATGCAGTGCGAGGAAATACTGGTCCCCAATCAGCCTCACCGGTTAAGGGCTTAGCCCGCGCGGCTTCGGCGTCGAATTCGTATTGACTCATGATGGTGGCCCTTCTTTTAGTCCGCTGTGCAATTTGGAACACTGGAACTGTAATTCCGCAGCCGTGAGTTCGTTGTGACTGCAACATCGCTGATCCGCAATCCCTGATTGTTAGTCAGGTACTGATCTGTTGGATTGCTCGTAATTGAGCGAGCTGCTCGGTTTTTTCGTTCTTTTTCTTGTTTGATTTCGCCGCTGGAATCTTTGCCACCTTGCCTGCTGTTTTTACTTTGTTCTTG
>Ga0182024_10005879_pt1 | contig 27220 bp, 24 predicted proteins | sample P32metaG_FD_120480 | JGI IMG/M metagenome (GOLD analysis project Ga0182024, IMG submission 120480) | Permafrost microbial communities from Stordalen Mire, Sweden - P3-2 metaG (Illumina Assembly) | ecosystem: Environmental > Terrestrial > Soil > Wetlands > Permafrost | place: Sweden: Stordalen...
ACGTGCGTGTTCTCGGCCTCCCTGCCCGCCCATCGGCAGGTGCATATCGTTCCGGCAATGCGCACGATCCGCCTGCACGACACGCGCTCCGGCGAGCTCGTCACGCTGCGACCGCGAGACGGCAACGAAGTCGGCGTCTACGCCTGCGGGCCGACCGTCTACGGACGCATCCACGTCGGCAACGCGCGGCCGTTCGTCGTCTTCTCGCTGCTGCGGCGCTTCCTCGCCGCCGAGGGCTACGCGCCGCGGCTGGTGATCAACATCACCGACGTCAACGACAAGATCTACGACGCGGCGCGCGCGCAGTCGATCGGCTCGGCGCAGCTCGCCGAGCAGCTGACGGCTGACTACCGCGCCGACACCGACGCGCTGGGGCTCGGCCGTCCCGACGCCGAGCCGCTGGCCTCGGCGACGATCGGGCCGATCGTGACGCTGATCGAGACGTTGATCGCGCGCGGCCACGCCTATGTCGCTGACGGCGACGTTTACTTCAGCGTGCGCTCGCACCCCGGCTACGGGACGCTCTCGCACCGCGACATCGACGAGATGGATCAGGGCGAGGACGTCGAGGGGGCGCAGCGCAAGCGCGATCCGCTCGACTTCGCGCTGTGGAAGGCGGCGAAGCCGGAGGAGGACACGAGCTGGGACGCGCCCTGGGGTCGGGGGCGCCCGGGCTGGCACATCGAGTGCTCGGCGATGGCGGAGCAACTGCTCGGCGTCGGCTTCGAGATCCACGGGGGCGGCATCGACCTGCTCTTTCCCCATCACGAGAACGAGCAGGCGCAGACGCAGGCCGCGCACGGCGCGCCGCTGGCGGCGATCTGGATGCACAACGGGATGGTGCGCTTCGCCGACGAGAAGACGTCCGACCCGGACAAGATGTCCAAGTCGGTGGGCAACGTCGTGGGGGTGCGCGAGGCGCTGGACCGCCACGGACGCGACGCGCTGCTGATGTACCTCTGCTCCGCCCACTACCGCAAGCCCGTGGAGCTGACCGACGACGCGCTGGCGGAGGCCAGCGCGCGTGTGGGGCGCGTGCGCGAGGTCGGTCGCCGCCTGGTCGACGGCGCCAGCCCACCGCAGCTGGCGCCGCTGCGCGAGCGGTTCTTCGACGCGCTGGCCGACGACTTCAACACGGCGGCGGCGCTCAACGGGGCGCTGTTCGTGTGGGTCCGCGAGGCCAACACCCGCGTCGACGGCGGCGAGGCTGTCGGGCGCGAGGACCTCGTGGCGATGCTCAGCGTGCTCGGACTCGAGAACCTGGTCGTCACGGACGGCGGCGCCGGCGGCGACGCGGGCGAGGACGCCGAGCCCGACGCGGCGGCACCCGAGCGAGTTGCGGCGCTGGCCGCCCGGCGCGAGGCCGCGCGCGCCGAGCGCGACTTCGCGCTTGCCGACCGCCTGCGCGATGAGCTCGCGGCGGCCGGCTGGGAGGTCCGCGACTCCGCCGGCGGCCAGCAGCTGATCCGCGTCGGTCGACCGTCATGACCGGCATCCCGGGAGCGCACCCGTGATCGTCTACGGGCGCAACGCGATGCGCGAGGCGCCCGGCGTCCCCGGAGCGCACCCGTGATCGTCTACGGGCGCAACGCGGTGCGCGAGGCGCTGCGCGGGCCGCGCACCGTCAAGCGCGCGTGGGCAACCGAGCGGGCCGCCGCCGACGTCCTCGATCGCACGCCCGTGTCGGTGACGATCGTCGCGAGCCCCTCCGAGATCGAGCGCCGCTGTGGCTCGCCGGACCATCAGGGTGTCTGCGCGGAGGTAGCGCCGTTTCAATACGCGGACGCCGGCGAGCTGCTGCGCGCCGACGAGCCGCTGATCGTCGCGCTCGACGAGATCCAGGACCCACGCAACCTGGGCGCCGTCTGCCGCACGGCCGAGGCGGCCGGCGCGGCAGGCGTCGTGATTCCGGAGCGCCGCAGCGCGGAGGTCACTGCGGCGGTCTGCCGGACCTCGGCCGGCGCCGTCGAGCACCTGCCGGTCGCGCGCGTGCGCAACCTCGCCGATTTCCTGCTCTCGGCGCGCGACGCCGGCTGCTGGAGCTACGGCGCGGTGCCCGGTGCGGCGCGCCGCTTCGACGCGCCCGACTACAGCGGCGGCGTCGTACTCGTGCTCGGCTCGGAGGGGCGCGGCCTGCGCCCGCGTGTCGCGGCGGCCTGCGACGAGCTGGTCTCGCTGCCGCTGCGCGGACGCGTCTCCTCGCTCAATGTCTCGGCCGCAGCCGCGGCGCTGATGTACGAAATATTGCGTCAACGACTTGACAGCGGCTCATAACCCTGCGACGCTCCCAGCAGGATAAGCCTGAAGTCGAACCTGAGAGACGACTTCAGGACGTTCGGCGCCCCTGGGGAGGAGTCGCGTCACGACAGCATCGGGCCGTCGCTCGAGGGATCACTGATCCCTTGGCCTGCGGTCGGAAAGGACGCTTCCGTGGCCAGATTTGCCCCCGAGTCTCAAGGTCAGGTCAAGCTTGATGACTACTACCTGATCGCGCTTGCCAAGCAGGACAAGCCGTACGCCTATGACACGCTGGTCCGTCGTTACTACGGCTTCGTGCGACTGAAGGCGTCGTCGTACTTCATCGCCGGCGGCGACAGCGACGACCTGATCCAGGAGGGACTCGTCGGCCTCTACAAGGCGGTGCGTGACTACCGCTCGGACCGCGAGTCGAGCTTTCGCAACTTCGCGGAGCTCTGCATCACGCGCCAGATCATCACCGCGGTGAAGACCGCGACGCGCAACAAGCACACGCCGCTGAACGGCTACGTGTCCTTCTCGACGACTCCCGCCGGCAGCGCCGGCGACGGAGAGCCGACGCTCGACGAGCTGCTGCCCGGCTCGCCGGTGCACGACCCGGTCAACCAGGTGATCTCCTCCGAGGAGCTGCGCTCGCTCGTGGCCTGCCTGTCGACCGTACTATCGGAGTTGGAGTCGCGGGTGCTGGCGCTCTACCTCGACGGCCACTCCTACGAGCACATCGGCGAGCGTCTCGACTGCGACGCCAAGACGGTCGACAACGCCCTGCAACGGGTCAAGCGCAAGGTCGCCGCGCACCTGGAGTCGCGCGCCGTCGCCGCCTGACCTCTGTGCGATAGACCAACGCAGTGCGCGACATTCCCCGCACGGCGCCCTACCGGATCGGCACGTAGCGGCCGATGAAACGGACGCAGGCCCGTCTCATGCGTATGCCCTCGATCGCCCTACGTGCGCGGCTCGTCGCGCGGGCGCGACTTCGGTATCGTCCGATCGATCAGCTCACGTTCCGTCCTGCGGGGGCTCGCCGCGGCGCTGGCATTCGCGGCCATCGAGGTGGCGACTGCGGCAACGCCCGCGCTCGGCGCCTTCCCGTTCACATACCCGCTCCTGAGCACCCCCGCCAACGGGGCGCTGGCCGGCTACGCGATCACCGGCGACCAGCGCGACGCCCACCTCGTCGCCTTCTCGTCAGACGCGACCAACGTCGTCCGCGGTGTCGCTTCAGGTCATTTTTCAATCTTCGTGATCCATCGCGCGGCGCCGTTCAACGACGCGGGTCAGCCGTGGGTCCCCGGCGGGGTGTCGGCGCCCGTTCGCGGCCTCGGCGGCGCTGCGCCCAACGGTGACGCGATCCTGCCGTCCGTCGGCGGGGACTTCTACAACAACGGCGACTGCGTGGCCTTCATCTCGACCGCGACGAATCTCGTCAGGGGGGTCAGCAGCGGGCGGCCAGAGGCCTACCTCGAGAATCTCCGCAGCAGGCGCGTGATGATCGTGTCGGTCAGCTCGCATGGCGCTCCGGCCAACGGCCCCGTGGACTCGGTCTCGGTCGACGGCCAGTGCGCGCGGGTCGCCTTCACGTCGACGGCAACGAATTTGACGAGCGGCGCGCCGCGGGAAGTGCGCTCGGCGGCCGCGCCCGGCGGGATCGACGAGGTCTACGTGCACATCTTCTCCGCGCGCGGCTTCCCGGCGGGTGTCGCCAGCGGCTTTCCCGCGCTGGCGGAGAACCGCGGACGTGTCGGCAAGACGTTTCTCGTCTCCGCGAACGCGGCCGGCCATCCGGCCGACGGCAACTGCTCGCATGCGGTGATCGCGAGCTTCGGACTCAACGTCGCCTACAGCTGCGATTCCTCGAACCTCGCCGCGCACACCGGCGGCGAGTCCAACGTGTACACGACGCAGCTCAGCCGCGGCTTCGGGTCGGCCCACGCGCGGCCGATCGGCGTGCTTCGCCGCGCCACGAGCCTCGTCTCCGAGACCCCCTCCCGTCGCGCCGGCAACGGCCCCTCCGACCACCCGGCGATCAACGCCGACGGCTCGATCGTGGTCTACCACACGACCTCGTCGAACCTCGGCGCGCCGACCGCCGTCGGTAGCGTGATCCGCGCCGATGTGACGCGCTCACCGGCCGCGCAGCTGTGGGTCTCGCGGCCCTTCGACGGGCTGACGCTGCCCAACGGGCCCTCCGACGACCCCTCGATCGACTTCGACGGCGGTCTGCTGATGTTCGACTCGAGCGCCTCGAACATCGGCGAGCCCGGCCCGAGCAACGTCGACAACAACAACGCTTCGGACATCTTCCTGTGGGGTGCCAACGATCGGCTCGTGAAGCTGCGCTCGCTGCCGTGTGACGCTGAGTGTCATCCGCTGTCGGGCGCCTCGAGCCATCCGGTGACGAGCTGGGTGATCAACTACACGCTGTTCACACATGACGGACAGCTGTGGATGCGCTTCATCGGCAAGTAGGCGGCTGATCGGCCACCGCCGGATCGGTCGTGCGTCGCTCAGCGGCGCACGACGCGCGTCGCGGTCGCCTTCCAGCTCGCGGTGATCCGCACGCCCGGCGCCAGCGCGAGCTCGCGCGCGGCGATGGCGGTGATCTCGGCGACCAGCGGCTGCGGCGCGGCGAGGCCGACGCGCACGCGGCCGCCGATCGCGGTCACCGAGACGACGTCAGCGCCGAGCCGGTTCTGCGCCGAGGAGCTGCGCGCCGCACCCGCGGGCTCGAGCGCGATCTCCCATGGGAACACGCTCGCACCGACGGGCCCGGCCTCGGCGTGCAGTGCGTAGATCGTGCCGCCACCGTCGAGCTCGATCACGTTGAGATCGTCGGTGCCTGCGCAAGCGGTGCCGGTCAACACGACGGCGCCGGCGAAGTCGGCGACGAACGCCGAGGCGGGCTCCGCCGCGAGCTCGGTCGCGGAGCCGCGCTGGACGACCCTGCCCGCGTCGATCACCGCGACCTCGTCGCCGAGCAGCGCGGCCTCCGTGAAGTCGTGCGTCACGAGCAGCGCCGGAACCGTGCTCTCGCGCAGGATTGCGCCAAGCTCACGCGCCGCCGATGCCCGGGTGCGGGCATCGAGCGCCGACAGCGGCTCGTCGAGCAGCAATGCGCTCGGCGTCAGCGCGAGCGCGCGCGCAAGCGCGACGCGCTGGCGCTCACCGCCCGACAGCGATCGGGGGTGGGCGTCGGCGAGCTGGGCGATCTCGAAGCGCTCCAGCAGCGCCAGCGCCCGGGGGCGGCGCTCGCGACCCCGCAGCGCGTAGGCGACGTTGCGCCACACGCTGAGGTGCTCGAACAGCGCGTAGTCCTGGAAGACATAGCCGCAACGACGCCGCTCCGGTGGGAGCTCGATCGAGCGGTCGGTGTCGAGCCAGATGGCGTCGCCGCAGGCCACGCGACCGCTTTGCGGGTGCACCAGCCCGGAGACGATCCCGAGCAGCGTGCTCTTGCCGGCGCCCGACGGGCCCGCGAGCGCGAGGCAGCGGCCGGCGCCGACGTCGAGCGAGACGTCGAGCGAGAAGTCCCCGCGCCGATGGCGTGCGTCAACGCGCAGCACGAGCCGGCGAGCCCTCGCCCGCGAGCGACTTGACGGCGATCAGCAGCGCCGCGGAGACCGCGACGAGCACGGCCGCGAGCGCGAGCGCCGCGGGGAAGTCGGTCGCGAAGCGGTCGTAGATCGCCAGCGGCACGGTCTGCGTGACACCCTCCAGCGAGCCGGCGAACATCAGCGTCGCGCCGAACTCGCCGAGCGCGCGCCCCCAGGCAAGCGCTAGGCCGGCGGCGAGGCCGGCGCGCGCCGCAGGGATCGCGATCGCCCCGAACGTGCGCGCCGGGCCGGCGCCGAGCGTGCGCGAGGCCTCGAGCCAGCGCGGGTCGACGGCCGCGAAGGCCGTCTGGGCCTGGCGGACGTAGAACGGCGTCGCGACGAAGACCTGCGCGACGACGACGCCCGCCGTCTCGAAGACGAGCGCGATGTGCGCCGAGGACAGCGCGCCGCCGAGGATCCCGTCGGGGCCCAGCGCCGCGAGCAGCCCGATTCCCGCGACCGCCGGCGGCAGCACGAGCGGCAGCTCGACGAGCGTCTCGACGAGCCGCTTGCCGCGAAACTCGCGCGTGGCGAGCACGTACGCCGCCGGCGTCCCCACGGCGAGGATGATCGCGACCGCGATCGCCGTCGTCTCGAGGCTCAGGCGCAGGGCGTCGGTGGACTCGGGGTCGCCGAGGCTCGAGACAAGCCGCGCGGGGCTGGTGTTGACGAAGATCGCGACGATCGGCAGTGCGAGGAAGCACAGGACCGCAGCGAGCGCAAGCACGAGCCCCGCGGCGAACCACGGCGTCCGTTTCATTTCGGCGGCGGCCCGAACCCTGCCTTCTGAAGTTCCTGCTGCCCTGCTCCGCTCAGCAGTCCGGCGATGAACGCCTGCGCCTGCGTCGGGTGCGCGCTGCCATCGACGACGGCCGCGGCGTAGGCGACATTCGGCTTCAACGTCGCCGGCAGCTGGATCGCGGTCGTCTTGCCGGCGGTCGCGTCGACGTCGGTGATGTAGACGAAGCCCGCGTCGGCGGCGGCCTGCGTGAGCTTGCCGATCACGCCGTCGACGTCGGGCTCCTCGGAGCGGACGTTGGCGAGGATCGCCTTGCGCTCCGCAGCAGGGAGCTTCGCCAGCACCATGCGCGTGTAGGAGCCGACCGGAACGCTCGGCGAGCCGATCGCGATCGACACTCCGGGCTTGGCGAGGTCGGCGATCGAGGAGACCTTCGTCGAGCCGGCCGGGACCGCGATCACCAGCGTGTTGGTGGCGAAGACGACCGGCTTGGCGACGAGGCGCTTGGCGTAGAGCGTGTCCGGCAGCGACGTGTTCGCCGACGCGAACAGGTCGGGCTTGACGCCCTGCTCGATCTGGGCGGCGAGCATGTCCGAGCCCGCAAAGGAGAACCTCGCCTGCGCCTGGGGGAAGTCGTTGCCGTAGGCGGTGAAAGCCTTCGTCAGCGACGACGCCGCCGAGACGGTCAGCGAGGGCTTGCTCGAGCTGCCGCTGCCACTCCCGCTGCTGCTGCTGCCGCACGCCGACAGCGTCACCGTTGCCGCGGCGATCAGCATCCAAGCGAGCCGTCGATGTCTCATTGCGGATCTCCCTTCTCGACCATCACGGAAGTTGCCTTGACCGTCGCCGTGGCGCGTGAGCCCTTCGTGAGTCCGAGCTCCTCGACGGCGTCGCGGGTCACGGCCGCCGTCACGAGGAACGGCCCCGCCTCGATCTCGACGAGCGCCATCACCCCGTCCACCTCGACCGAGCGCACGACGCCGGCGAAGCGGTTGCGCGCCGACAGGTTGTGGCCGGCGCGGTGGCGTTGGGGATGCGCCGAAAGCCGCTCGATCTCCTGCTGTGGCACGCGACGCCGGTTGGACGCGTCGCGCACCGTTCGCAGCCTGCCGGCGCGGTCCCAGCGGCGCAGCGTGTCGAGGCTGACGCCGAGTGCTCGCGCCGCCTCGCCCAACGACACGCTCTCGACCATTGCCTAAGCATTGCATAGGCTCAAGGAAGCGGTCCGGTCCTCGGACAGGCGCTCTGGGTCGTGGTGCGAGGGGCCCTTCGTGCTCGCGCCTCGGCGTCCGCGATCATGTTGGTGTGACGATCAGGTCTGAGAGGCTGCTTGCGCTGGGCGGGTGCCTGCTGGCGGGCGCGGCTGCGCTCGGCGGGTGCGGCTCGGCGTCGACGGCGAGCCACAGCGACCCGACGGTGGTGCTGGCGCCACCGCCGACGCTCGTGGCGCAGCCGTTTGCCCTCGGCAGCGTGCACAGCCGCAAGCTCGTGCGCCCCGGAGCGCGCGCCCGCCACGCGGCGCGGGTCGCCGGTAAGGCTACGCACGGCGCCGATCCCTACCCGACCGCCGCCGTCGAGGCGTCGGCGCCGCCCGGCGGCGTCGCGCCGGGCGCGCCGTCGGACTCGGAGATCCAGCGCGAGGTCGCGGCTGCGCGCAAGGCCGGCGCGGTGCTCCCGAGCGGCAACACGACGCAGTCGTTTCTACTCAAGCCGACGTATGCGTCGATCCTCGGCGGCGGCTGGGCGTTCCCGATCCAGCCGCTCTCGATCGTGCTCTCCCCGGATACCTGGACCGATGACCAGGGCGTCGACATCGCCACGAAGGGGGCGGCGTGCGGTCCGCAGGCGGTTGAGGTCGCGATCACCAGCGGCACCGTCGTGCAGGAGGGGATCTCCGGCTTCGGCCCCTATGCACCGGTGATCCTGATGGACGCCGGTCCCTACGCGGGCTGGTACGTCTACTACGGCCACGCGGCGCCGGCGCTGGTCGCGGTCGGGGCGCACGTGCAGGCCGGCCAGCCGGTCTCCGAGGTCGGCTGCGGGCAGGTCGGCCTGTCGAGCGGTCCGCACCTGGAGATCGGATTGACGCCGCCGGGTAAGACGTTCTGCTGCCCGGCGTTCGGTCAGACGTCGCCGCTGACCGCCACGCTCGTCCAGCAGCTGTTCGCGCGGTCGCACTGATGGCGCGGATCGCGGGGAACTAAGAAGAAAGATGCGCCGCCGCTACTCGAGCTTCCTGCTGTCTACGGAGCCGCCGCCGACCTGGGTGGGGCTGCTCGCGGCGCTCGCCGCGGTCGCGGTCTCGACGCTCGCGATCTACCCGCTCAAGCACCTGGCCCCGGTCGTCTCGCTCGGCGTCGTCTACCTGCTGGCGGTGCTGATTGTCTCGGCGATCTGGGGGGTCTGGCTCGGGTTCGCGACGGCGATTGCCAGTGCGCTGGCGTTCAACTTCTTCCACCTCCCGCCGGTCGGGCGTCTGACGATCCGCGACTCGCGCAACTGGGTCGCGCTGATCGCCTTCCTCGTCGCCGCCGCGCTCGCCAGCTGGATCGCCGAGATCGCGCGCGCTCGCGCGCGCGAGGCCAACGAGCGCCGCCGCGAGGCCGACCTCGCGGCCGAGATGGCGCGGTTGTTGCTGCGAGGCGGGCGCGTCGACGAGACGCTGCCGACGGTCGTCGCGCGCCTGTCGAGCGCGCTCGACCTGACATCGGCGTCGATCACGCTCGATGCAGTCGAGGGCGATGAGCGCACGGTCGCCTTCCCGTTGCGCGAGTCCACCCACCGCCTCGGCACGCTGCTGGTGCCATCCGATGCGCCCGAGGCGGCGCTGTCGCGCGTGCAGGAGCGAGTCGTGCCGGCGCTGGAGGCGTTGCTCAGCGCCGCGCTCGAGCACGAGCGGCTCGCCGACGAGGTGCTCGATACCGCGGCGCTGCGGCGCGCCGACGTCGTCAAGACGGCGCTCCTGCGCGCCGTCTCCCACGACCTGCGCTCTCCGCTGACGGCGATTCAGGCGGCCGGCGATGCGATCGCGTCGCCGGGGCTGTCGCAGGCGGAGCGCGAGGAGCTGGCGAGCATCGTCGCGCAGGAGTCGCGCCGGCTCGCCCGGCTCGTCGACAACCTGCTCGATCTCTCGCGGCTGGAGGCCGGCGCCGCCGAGCCTCGCCGCGACTGGGTCTCGGTCGAGGAGATCCTGCGGGCCGCCGTCGACGAGCTGGGCGCGGCGCCCGAGGAGTTCGCGTTTGCCGTCGACCGCGATCTGCCGCCGATCGAGGCAGACGCTGCACAGCTCGAGCGCGCGTTCGTCAACGTGCTCGAGAACGCGCGGCGCCACTCCGGTGGGCATCCGATCTCGGTGCGCCTGCGCGCGGTGCGCGACCGGCTGCTGATCCGCGTCGTCGATCGCGGACCGGGGATCCCGCCTGCCCAGCTCGAGCGCGTCTTCGAGCCCTTCTATCGCGCCGGCAGCCCGCATGGTGAGCAGCGCGGCTCGGGACTCGGGCTCGCGATTGCGCGGGGCTTCGTCGAGGCCAACGGCGGCACGCTGCGGGTCGAGTCGCTGCCGGGCCAGGGCGCGACGTTCATCTTCGAACTGCCGCTGGAGTCGGCGCAGGACGCTCCGGCCCGCGCCCCCGCGCTCGCGGAGCGCGCTCCTTGAGCAGCGGTCGCCGCGTGCTCGTCTGCGACGACGAGCCGCAGATCGTACGCGCGCTGAAGGTCATCCTGCGCGACGCCGAGTTCGAGGTGACGACGGCCGAGACCGCGGCCGAGGCGCTCGACCGCGCAGCCGTGCGTCCGCCCGACGCGGCGATCATCGACCTGGTGCTGCCAGACGGCGACGGCGTCGAGGTTTGCCGCACGCTGCGTCAATGGTCGGAGATGCCGATCCTCGTGCTCTCGGCCGTCGGTGAGGAGGAGCAGAAGGTCCGCGCGCTCGAGGCTGGCGCCGACGACTACATCACCAAGCCGTTCGGCGCGCGCGAGCTGGTCGCGCGCCTCAATGCGGCGCTGCGCCGCGCGGCCCCGGCCGCAGACGAGCCCAGCATCTCCGTCGACGGCCTCGAGCTCGACGTCGCCGCCCACCGCGTGCTGCGCGACGGCGTCGAGGTGCACCTGACGCCGATCGAGTTCGACCTGCTGCGCGTGCTCGTGCGCAACCGCGGGCGGCTGATGACACACCGCGCGCTGCTGCTCGAGGTCTGGGGACCGGAGTACGTCAACGACGTTCAGCCACTGCGGACGCACGTCGCTCGGCTGCGCTCGAAGATCGAACCGGACGGCGGTGCACGGGGCGGGCGGGAGCATCATTACATCGTCACCGACCCGGGGATCGGCTACCGCTTCGCGGCATAGAGGGAGCGTTCGCGGCGCCGGGCTCGCCGCGTTCGAGGCGCCCGCCCTCGGGCGGCGTCACATAATCGTTATGGGGCCGCCGCGATTCGTTATGTGGGCGTCACGACAGCGGTCATACGGTGCCCTCCATGGTGAGTGACCTGATCGCAGTGGCCATCGGAATCGCGATGTTCGGCCTGCTGCTCATCTCCATCGAGCTGTTCGACAGGATCTGACGCCGGTGGCCGTCCTCGCTGCGATGAGCGGCGCCGACGTCTTCGGGCTCGTCGTCTCCGTGATCGTGTTCGTCTACCTGCTCTACGCGCTCGTGCGCGGGGAGCGCTTCTAGATGACCGTCCAGGGCTGGTTTCAGATCGTCTTCTACGTGGTGGTGCTGTTCGCGCTGGCGCCGCTGCTGGGCAACTACATGGCGAAGGTCTACACCGACGGCTCGTTCCTGCTCGGGCGCGTGCTGGGGCCGGTGGAGCGCTTCACCTATCGCGTTCTGCGCGTCAATCCGAACAACGACCAGAACTGGAAGCAGTATGCGCGCAGCCTGATCATCTTCTCCTTCGCGGGCTGGGTCGCGCTCTACGTGATCCTGCGCACGCAGAGCGTCCACCCGCTCAACCCGCAGGGCTTCAAGGCCGCGCCGTGGGATGTGACGCTGAACACGACGTCGTCGTTTCTCACCAACACCAACTGGCAGTACTACGGCGGCGAGACGACGCTGAGCTACTTCAGCCAGATGTTCGGCCTGGCAGTGCAGAACTTCCTCTCGGCGGGCGTCGGCATCGTCACCGTGATCGCGCTGATCCGCGGCATCACCCGGCGCTCGGGCAATGGGCTTGGCAACTTCTACAAGGACCTCGTGCGCACGCTGCTGTATGTGCTGCTGCCGATCGCCTTCATCGCCGCGCTCGTGCTCGTCTCCCAGGGCGTGATCGACAACTTCAGCCACTACCTGACGACGTCGGGCTTCGACGGCAACTCAGCCTCGCTGGCGCTGGGCCCGGTTGCGTCGCAGGAGTCGATCAAGATCCTCGGCACCAACGGCGGCGGCTTCTTCAACGCCAACTCGGCGATGCCGTTCGAGAATCCCACCGGGTTCTCCAACCTGGTCCAGATGCTGATGATCCTGCTGATCCCCGTCGGCTTGACCTTCACCTACGGCAAGATGGTCGGGCGCCGGCGCCAGGGCTACGCGATCCTCGCCGCGATGATGGTCTTGTTCGCGGGCGGCGTCGCCGTCGCCTACGCCGCCGAGGCGCATGGGTCACCCGCCCAGCACGCTGCCGGACTGCACACCGCGGCCTACAAGGGCTCGACCGGGGGCAACCTCGAGGGCAAGGAGCAGCGCTTCGGGATCGCCAACTCGGCGCTCTACAACACGCTCTCAACGGACACATCGTGCGGCTGCGTGAACGCCTCGCTGGAGTCTTACACCGGCATCGGCGGGCTGGTGCCGTTCTCGAACCTGTCCGTCAGCGAGGTGATCTTCGGCGGCGTCGGCACGGGCCTCTACTCGATGCTGCTGTTCGTGATCATCTCGGTCTTCATCGGCGGCTTGATGGTCGGGCGCACGCCGGAGTTCCTCGGCAAGAAGATCGAAGCAAGGGAGATAAAGCTGGCTGCGCTGGGCTCTCTCTTCACACCGCTCTTCGTGCTCCTCGCCTCGTCGGTCGCGGTCGCGGACCCGTCGGGCAGGGCGTCGATATCCGCGAATGCGTTGACGGCCGCTGGCAAACACGCACCGCAGGGGTTCTCGGAGTCGCTCTACGCCTACCTCTCCCAAGCCAACAACAATGGCTCGGCGTTCGCCGGCTACACCGGCTTCATCCAGCCCAATGCGGGCAATATCGGCTCGCACGGCGTCCGCTTCGCCGACATCGCCGGCAGCCTGACGATGATCTTCGCGCGCTACGCGCCGATCATCCTCGTGCTGGCGATTGCCGGCACGCTCGCCGGCAAGAAGGTCGCGCCCGCCGGGCTGGGGACGATGCGCACCGATAACGCGACCTTCGTCGTCCTGCTGATCGGCGTGATCATCCTCGTCGGCGCGCTCACCTTCTTCCCCGCTCTCCTGCTGGGCCCCATCGTCCAGGGTCTCACCCCTCACCTCTATTGATATGCGCAAGGACTTCGTCACCGCAATCATCGCCGTCGTCGTCTTTCACTTCGCGTTCGGACTTGTCTATCCGCTTGTGACCGAGGGTGTCTCGCAGGGCCTGTTCCCGGGCAAGGCGAACGGCTCGAAGGTGTACGTCGACGGCAAGCTCGCCGGCTCGAGCCTGATCGGCCAGAGCTTCGAGAAGCCCGTGATCGGCAAGAACGGCAAGCCCGAGCTCGACAAGAACGGCAACCCCGTCGAGACGCCCGACCCGCGCTACTTCCAGGAGCGCCCGTCGGCGACGACGCCGGCGTGGAACCCGTCGGCGACGACGTTCTCCAACTACGGGCCCAACAGCACGATCTCCGAGGCGGCCTTCGCGAGCAACATCCAGTCCTACATCCAGCTCGAGGGTCCCTACACCCCTGGTCTGACCGCGGCGAAGGTGCCGGTGGATGCCGTCAACACGTCGGCGTCGGGCGTCGACCCGGACATCTCCCAGGCCAACGCGTGGATTCAGGCCAACCGCATCGCGACGGTCCGCCATCTGCCGCTGGCGGTGGTTGACCACCTGATCTCGAGCAACACCGACGGCCGCTCACTGGGGGTCCTCGGTGAGCCCGGGGTGAACGTTCTGAAGCTGAACATCGCGATCGACCACGCAGCGCCGACGACATGAGCCCCGAAGAGATGAACGCACAGACCCCGACAACTCAGCGCAAGCAGGCGCGCGGCCTCAGCGACCCCGAGATCCTGATCCCTGCGACGTGGTCCTCGATCAAGAAGCTCGACCCGCGCGTGCAGATTCGCAACCCCGTGATGTTCGTCGTCGAGATCGGCGCCGTGATCACGGCGATCGCCTGGTTCATCCAGCTCGGCGGCGGCAAGCCCCTCGGCGGTGGCAACGAGCCCTCCTGGTTCACGTTCACCGTCTCGATCTGGCTTTGGCTGACGGTCGTCTTCGCGAACCTCGCCGAGGCGATGGCGGAGGGCCGCGGCAAGGCGCAGGCCGACGCGCTGCGGGCGATGCGCACCGACACCGTCGCCGTCATGCAAGACGGCACGACGAAGCCCGCCTCCGAGCTGCACCGCGGCGACTTCGTCGTGATCGAGGCTGGCGAGCTGATCCCCGGCGACGGGACGGTCACCGAGGGCATCGCGTCCGTCGACGAGTCGGCGATCACCGGAGAGTCGGCGCCCGTGATCCGTGAGTCGGGCGGCGATCGCAGCGCCGTCACCGGTGGCACACGCGTGCTCTCCGACAGGCTCGTCGTCGAGATCACCCAGGAGCCGGGGCACTCGTTCCTGGACCGCATGATCTCGCTTGTCGAGGGCGCCGAGCGGCGCAAGACGCCGAACGAGATCGCGCTCAACATCCTGCTTGCCGCGCTGACGCTGATCTTCCTGCTCGTGATCGTGGCGCTGCGCCCGTACGCGCTGTTCGCCAATACGACGGTCTCAGTGACGACGCTGATCGCGCTGCTCGTCGCGCTGATCCCGACGACGATCGGCGCGCTGCTGTCGGCGATCGGGATCGCCGGCATGGACCGGCTCGTGCGCCGCAACGTGCTGGCGCTGTCGGGACGGGCGGTCGAGGCGTCGGGCGACGTCGACGTGCTGCTGCTCGACAAGACCGGCACGATCACGCTCGGCAATCGCCAGGCGTCGGAGTTCATCCCGATGCCGGGCGTCGGCGAGGCGGACCTCGCCGAGGCCGCACAGCTTTCCTCGCTCGCCGACGAGACCCCGGAGGGCCGCTCGATCGTCGTGCTCGCCAAGCAGTACGGGATCCGCGAGCACGATCTCGCGAGCAGCGACGCGCAGTTCGTTCCATTCAGCGCGACGACACGGATGAGCGGCGTCGACCTCGACGGCCAGCAGCTGCGCAAGGGGGCCGGCGACGCGATCATCGATTTCGTCAAGCACGAGGGCGGTCAGGCGCCGCCCGAGCTCGCCGTCCAGCTCGACCGCATCGGGCGCGAGGGCGGCACCCCGCTCGCGGTCGCGCGCAACAGCCAGATCCTCGGCGTCGTCTACCTCAAGGACACGATCAAGCTGGGCATGCGTGAGCGCTTCGACCAGCTGCGCGCGATGGGGATCTCGACGGTCATGATCACCGGTGACAATCGCCTCACCGCGGCGAAGATCGCGGAGGAGTCCGGCGTCGACGACTTCCTCGCCGAGGCCACGCCCGAGGCCAAGCTCGCGCTGATCAAGCAGCAGCAGGCCGACGGCAAGCTCGTAGCGATGACCGGCGACGGCACCAACGACGCCCCGGCGCTAGCCCAGGCTGACGTCGGCGTGACGATGAACACGGGCACCCAGGCCGCCCGCGAGGCCGGCAACATGGTCGATCTCGACTCCAACCCGACGAAGCTGATCGAGATCGTCGAGGTCGGCAAGCAGCTGCTGATCACGCGCGGCGCGCTGACGACGTTCTCGATCGCCAACGACGTCGCCAAGTACTTCGCGATCCTGCCGGCGATCTTCGCCGCCACATGGGCGACCAAGCCCGGCGGCCAGGGGCCGCTCCACGTGCTCAACATCATGAGCCTGGGCACACCGCGCTCGGCGATCGTCTCGGCGGTGATCTTCAACGCGATCGTGATCCCGCTGCTGATCCCGCTGGCGCTCAAGGGCGTGCGCTACCGCCCCGTCGGCGCGACGGTACTGCTGCGGCGCAACCTGCTGATCTACGGGCTCGGCGGCATCATCGCGCCGTTCGTCGGGATCAAGCTGATCGACCTGCTGGTGCACAACGTCCTGGGTGGGTAGCCCGCGCGAGGATGCGGGTCGCCGGACCGCCGCGGCGCCACGCGAGCGGCTCGTGAGCACGACGCGGCTGTCGCCACGCAGCGTCATCAGCTGGTGCGAGGCCCATCTGCGCAGCGAGCAGCTCGACCGGCTGATCGCGGACGGTCTCCCGAGAAGCGCTCCGGGGATCGACCCGGCGACGCGACGCTTGTGCGAGGCGCGTGCGCGACAGCTCGTGCGACGGGACCAGCGGGTGGCGCTGGCCCTCCAGATCGAGCGGATCCTCGTGCTCGCAGCGAGCGACGCGGCGCCGGGCGGATCGCGGCGCGAGATCTGGGCTATCGATCTGCGGCTCGCTGACGTACGCGACGCCGGGCGAGCTCTGGAGCAGATCGCCGGCGCGCTGCGGGCACCCGAATCGCCTCCGGCGCGCGGCGTCGCGCGCGCGGCGCTACTCGTGCGCGACGGACGCAGTCCGCTGTACGTCTTCTCAGGTCCGCACGATCTCAGGCTCGCCGCCGAGGCGACCGTGCGGGCGCTGACAGCGGCCGACGACGAAGCAGACGGCGAACCTCCGGCGGAGGGGTAGCTGCCCTGAGCCCGTCCGCAGCGGCACCGGGCGGTCCGGCTCGGCTACGATCGTCGCGGTGAGCCGGGAAGCCTGGTCGGCACCCGTGTCGACCTGCCCGGACTCACCGTGTCTCAATCTCTCCACCGATCCGTCCAGCTCCGCGCCACCGCCCTGACCCGCGTGGCCGGGGGCCGCTGAATGCGTCGGCTCCCATTCTCGTCGGCGTGGCGACGCGATGCGCTGCGAACGAACCTGTGGCTCGTGCCGACGATCGAGGTGCTTGGCGCGATCGCGCTGTTCGCCGCCACCCATCTGATCGATCGCGCCGCCTATCGCGGCGAGATCGCGTTGCCCTCGTGGGTGATCAGCGGGACCGCGGACTCGGCGCGCCAGATCCTCACCACGATCGCCGCGGCGCTGATCACCGTCGTCGGTGTCGTCTTCTCGATCACGATCGTCGCCCTCACGCTCGCCTCGACCCAGTTCGGCCCGAGGATGCTGCGCAACTTCGTCCGCGATCGCGTCACCCAGCTCACGCTCGGCACCTTCGTGGCGACGTTCTTCTACGCGATCCTCGCGCTGATCTCGATCGTCCCGGGTCCGCACGGCGATTTCGTGCCCCACCTCTCGATAACGATCACTTTGCTGCTCGTCGCGATCGACCTCGGCGTGCTGATCCTGTTCATCAATCGCATTGCCAACGCGATCCAACTCCCGCAAGTCATCGCCAGCATCGCGCGCGATCTCTCGCAGGCGATCGACGCCTCGATCCCGGTGGGGGACGAACGCCCGCTCAAGGCCGGGGCGTCGGTCTCCGAGATCCAGGCGCGGATGGCCGAGTCGAGCGGGATCGTGCGCGCGCGCAACAGCGGCTACCTCCAGTTCGTCCGCCTCGACACGCTGATGGGAATCGCGAGCCGGACGCACTCCGTGATCCGGCTCGTTCACCGCCCGGGACACTTCGTAGTGGAGGGACATCCGCTCGCGATGGTCTGGCCATCGGAGGGGGCCCCACGCGTGGCGGAGGCGCTCGACCGCGCGCACGCCACCGGCCCGCACCGCACCCTCGTCCAGGACCTCGCGTTCGCGATCGACCAGCTCGTCGAGATCGCGATCCGGGCGCTCTCACCCGCCGTCAATGACACCTTCACCGCGCTCACCTGCATCGACTGGCTCGCCGACGGGCTCTGCAAGATCTGCGCCCGCTGGAACCCGGTCACGCTGCACCGCGACCAGGCCGGTCGGCTGCGCGTGATCACCGTCGCGGTCAGCGACACCCGGCTTATCGAGCGGGCATTCGAGAAGATCAGACAAGCCTCCCGCTCGATGCCGGCGGTGATGATCCGCCAGCTCGACGCGCTGGCCAAGATCATGGCTTACGCCACCACCGGCGAGCAACGTCAGGCCCTGCGGGCGCAGGCGCAGATGATCCTGCGCTTGTGCGAGGAGTCCGTCAGCGAGGAGTGCGACCGCGCCGACGTCCGGCGCGCTTTCGAGCGGATGGCCCGCGTGCAGCCGGGCCTAGAAGAGGTGCTGGGTCAGTGATTGAGCCGGGGCGGCGGTCTCGATCTCGAGCGCGTCCGCGACCTCCCAGACGGCCTCGACAACGGTGCGCCCAGCGCGGGGGTTGAACAGCGGGCTGAGACCGTCGGTGAGGAGCACCACGACGAGCCCGACCCCTCTTGGGCTCACCGGCGACGGCCGCTCGAGTCGCTCCGCGAGGCCGAGCAGCGCCTGGCGGCCGGCGATCACCGCGGCGGGCTCGATCACGACGGCCGAGATCATCCGGCGTGAGCCGAGGCGGTCGACGTACTCCACGGCACCGCGAAGGTCACGAGCCAGCCGCAGCCGAGCGCGGTGGTCGGTCAGCTGCTCTGCGCGCAGGCGAAGCGCAGCGCTGGCATCGATCGGGCGCCCCGCCGCGATCCGGCGGTCGAGTCCGCCGTGGCTCAAGTACACCCGCAGTCGCAGCGCTCGGCGGACCGGCGATCTGACGGTCGGGGGAGCTACTTCTCTTAGTGACCGACGTTCGTGACGAACCCGCATCGGAGTGCTCCTTGGCTGCTCGGATCCACGGCGCCTGGCGTCGCCATCAGAGTCTGCGCCCCCGCCCGTCACGGCCGCATGAAGAACCGCCGTCAGGCCATAACGATTTCGTGTAGGTCGCAGGATTCGATCGCTCGACAGCCCAGCGCGCGCATGGTTGCCGCGACTTGCTCGTGCACAACGTGCTGATCTGGGACCCGCGACAATGGCGGGGTGCCCGACCGCGGCCACCACAAGGTCTTCATCGGGATGGCGGCCGGTGTGGGGAAGACGTACCGCATGCTCCAGGAGGGCCAGGCCGAGGCCGAGGCAGGCCGCGACGTCGTGATCGGCGTCGTCGAGACCCACGGCCGCATCGAGACCGCGGCGCTGAGCGATGGCCTCGAGGCGGTTTCGCAACGGGAAGTCGCCTATCGCGACACGAAGCTGTCGGAGATGGACCTGCCGGGGATCCTCAGGCGCGCGCCGGAGCTGTGCCTGATCGACGAGCTGGCGCACACCAACGCGCCGGGCGTCGAGCACGAGAAGCGCTACGAGGACGTCGATGACGTGCTCGACGCCGGGATCGCCGTCTTCTCGACCGTCAACGTCCAGCACCTCGAGAGCCTCAACGACCAGGTCGCCCAGCTGACCGGGACGCGCGTGCGCGAGACGATCCCCGACGCCGTGCTCGACGGCGCCGACGAGGTCGTGCTCGTGGACCTGACGCCGGAGGCGCTGATCGCGCGGCTGCGCGCCGGCAAGGTCTACCCGCAGGAACGGATCGGCGCGGCCCTGAACAACTTCTTCAAGATCGAGAACCTCGCGGCGCTGCGCGAGACCGCGCTGCGCCAGGTGGCCGAGGGCGTCGAGTCCAAGCGGCTCGTGCAGGTCGCCCCCGCCGGGCGCCGCGACGACCGGATGGTCGCGACGGCGGCTCCGACCGCGATCGGCGAGCGCCTGCTCGCGCTCGTCACGCTGCACCCGCGCTCGCAGCGCGTCGTACGTCGAGCATGGCGCTCCGCCCAGCGACTCGGCGCCGACCTCGACCTGCTCGTCGTACGCGCGCCCGGGTCACAGCCCGGCGGCGAGGACCGCCAGCAGCTCGAGGCGCTGCGGCGGCTGGCGTCGGTGCTCGGCGCCAACCTGCTGGTCGAGGAGGGCGACGACGTCGCCGACGTCGCGATCCGCGTCGCCTGCGAGCGCGGGACTACATACGTGCTGATGGGCGCCCCGGGCCCGCGGCGCGGCGTGCGCCGCTTTTCCGACTCGCTGCCGACCCGGCTGCTGCGCGGGCTGCCCGGCGTCGACGTACGGATCGTCGCCGATCGCACGCTGCGCCAGGAGACGCCGTCCCGCGAGGTCGAGCGGTGACCGCGGCGCTCCTTGCGGGGGTTGGCGGGCTCGTGGTCGGCGTCGTGGGGGCCCTCGCGTGGGAGCTCGTGCGCCGTCGCCGGGCGCTGCGCGAGCGCGACCGCGCGCACCGGATCGCCTTCCCCTTCACCGGCCACGGCCTCGCCGAGCCGGCGCTGCGCGCGGCGCTGCGGATCGCGCGCGCCGAGCAGGCGACGCTGGTCCCCGTCTACCTCGCGATCGTTCCGCGCCAGCTCGACTTCGACGTGCCGCTGCCGGCGGAATGCGACATCGGGATGGGGCTGCTGGAAGCGATCGAGCACCGCGCCGCGCGCGCCGAGATCGCCGTCGACGCACGCATCGAGCGCGGCCGCAGCGTGCGCCACGCGCTGTCGGAGCTGATGGAGCACGAGCGCTTCGACCGCATCGTCGTGGCGGCGTCCGCCGACGGCAGCGGTGACGGCTTCGCGATCGATGACCTAACGTGGCTGCTCGAGCGCGCCCCGGCAGAGATCCTCGTGCTGCGCCCCGCGCTCGCGGGTGAGCTCGAGCCCGAGCTGACGCAGCGGCGCGTGCGGCGGATCGCGATCGCGCGGGCACGAAGGGCGCGGCGGGCGCGAGCTCGGCGCGCCGCCCGTTGAGCAGCCGCATCACACGAGTTCGTTTGCACGCGTCCGTCCGCTGGTGTGGCTGAATCCACGAGCGCGCTTGTGCCGGCCGGGCATGGCAGCGTCTCCCGCTGACGCCACAATGCCGCGGGTGCGGCGGATGACCGAGCGGGCACTGAGCCTCCTGAGACGCCCGCGGGCGGCGGTCGTTGTGCTCGTGGCGATCCTCGCGCTATCGCTCGCCGCGCGGTTGTTCGACATCTCGGCGCCGTGCACGCGCCCGTGCCGCACGGTGTCCTCGCACACGCTGATCTTCGACGAGTCCTACTACGTCAACGCGGCGCGCGTGATCGCGGGGATCAACCCGCCCGCCGGGGCGCCGTATCACGACGCCCCGCTCGGCCACGACCCCAACGCCGAGCATCCGCAGCTCGCGAAGCTGATCATGGCCGCCGGGATCACCGTCTTCGGCGACGATCCGATCGGTTGGCGGATCGGCAGCGTGCTGTTCGGGATGCTCGCGCTGGTCGCGCTCTACGCGCTGGTGCGCGCTGCCGGCGGCAGTCGCTGGCTGTCGGTCGGTGTCGTCGCGGTGATGGCGAGCGACAACCTGCTGCTCGTACACGGGCGCATCGGCACGCTCGACATCTACGCGGTCGCGCTGATGCTTGTCGCGGCGACGCTCTACATGCGGCGCAACGCGACGCTGGCGGGCATCGTGCTTGGCGTCGCCGCGTGCACGAAGCTGGTCGCGCTGTACCTGATCTTTGTACTCGTGTTGCTGGAGCTGCTGCGAGCGCTGGGGGAGAGAAAGAAAGCCCCCGAACGTCGGCCATGGCTCCGCGAGCACGTCGTGCCGCTCGCGCTCTGCGCGGCGACGACCGCGATCTCACTGATCGCGGTGCTGTGGCTGATGGACGTCACGGTGCCGCCCTGGGATCCCTCGACGAAGCGCATCTTCAGCGACCCCTTCAGCCATCTCGGGCACATGATCTCGGTTGGCTTCGGGCTGAAGGCGCTGCCCGACGCGACGGGGATCTCCTCTACGCCGCTGCAGTGGCTCGTCGATCAGAAGCCGATCGACTACGCGCGCGTCGCCGTCAACTCGCTCGCCGGCGGCAAGATCATCGCGAGCCGCGCGGTGGTCGCGTTCCGGGGCGAGATAAACCCGTTCATCAGCTTCCTCCTGTTCCCGGCGCTCGCGGCGGCGCTCGCCGCCGCGCTGCGCGAGCGCGACCGGCTCGCGACGCTCGGTGCGGCATGGTGCGTCGGGACGTTCGCGCCGTTCCTGTTCGCCAGCGTGGTCTCACACCGCATCAGCTACCTCTACTACATGGTGATCGTGATGCCGGGCGTGTACATCGTCACGACGCGCCTGTTTGCCAACCGACGGCTGGGCACGGCGGCCGCGATCGGCTGGGCGATCGCGCTGATATACGGCTTCGTCGACCTCTATCCCCTGAGGACGCTGAGCGGGCACTGATGGCGCCGATGCGCGCCGTAGACTGGCGCTCCGGCCGCGGCAGCCGCCGGGTGGGCTGAACCGGGACAGAGTGATCGTGGGTCAAGAGCAAAGCGCAACGACAATTCGCAGGGCCGCTGGCGACGCCATGCCGGTCGCCCTGCTGGCGCTCGACCGGGGCTGCCGCGTGGTCTCCGCGAACACGCGGGCGCGCGCATGGTTCGGGCTCGACGCAAGCTCCATCGGGCTGCCGCTGGCGGAGCTGCCGTTCTTCGACACGCTCGCCGATCTCGAGCCCTCGCTCGCGCTAGCGCGCCGCGAGGACCGCCCGATCGAGCTGATGCGGGTCGCCTGGGCGCCCGTCGACGCCGGCGCGCTCGAGCTGCTCGTCCGGTTGACCGCGCTGCACGACGGGGAGAGCCGGCTGGGAACCAGCGTCGTCGTCGAGGACGTCAGCGCGCTCGTGGCGCTCCAGCGCGAGGTCGGCCGCCTGGAGACCGAGCGCGACCTTGCCGTGCGCGAGGCGGCCGCATCGCTCGCGGAGCTTCAGGACACGAGCACCGAGCTGCGCGCGGCGACGACCGAGCTGGGGCTCGCCAACGACCAGCTACAGGCACTGACCGACGAGCTCCAGCAGGTCACCGGCCGCAGCCTGCGCGAGATCGGCGGGGGCGCCGGCGCTTCGGCCGCGAGCGAAACGGGGTCGGGGGACCCGCTCGTGGCGCACCTGCGGCGGCTCGCCGCCGATGAGGTCGTCACCGCGCGCCAGCTCGCGGCGAGCCTGCTCGCGAGCCTCGGTGTGGCCGCGCTAGTGCTCGACGCGAGGCTCGATGTGCAGGCCTGGAACCACGACGCCGAGAAGCAGTGGGAGCTCGGCGCCGACGCGCTGCGCGGCCGCAACGCGCTGCTGCTCGACACAGGGATCCCGGCTGCTGAGCTTCAGGAGGCGCTGCGGCTGTGCGCGACTGGCGCCGCGGGCACGGAGGCCAGCGTCGCTGGGGTCGACCCGCAGGGGCGGGTACTGGCGGTGACGTGCCGAAGGTTTGCCGGGCGGACGAGTGGGCCGGCGATCTTGGTGCTGGCGGGGGTGGGGGGAGCGTCCCACTCGACCGCGGAAGACGCTGACTAGCGCGGCTGCTGACTAGCGCGGCTGGGTTGCTCGCCCTCGCGGACGTGGCGCAGGACCTGCTCGCTCGCGGCGCGCAACGTCCGCGTTTCCTCGCGCAAAGAGCGCGCGCGGATGACGCCCTGGTCGTCGGCGCCAGTCGCCTCTGCGAGCGCGACCTCGTAAATGGGGTCGCCGCGGCGCGCGGCGGAGTAGGCGAGGCGCGTCACGACGGCCTCGCTGATGTACTGCGCGACGCTGACGCCGGCCAGCTCGGCTTCGAGCTCAAGCGAGTGCCAGAGCTCCTCGCCGAAGCGAATTGTCGTTGCGCGCATGAGTCGTTGTGTAGTCATGATTTGCCTGTTTCCGCGCCGAGCTGCCGTTCGGGAGGCGCCGTTCGGTGCGGGAGCGATACCGCTTTCGACCTCGCCATGAAGATTTCCTGCCGCGCGGTGGGCGTGCAGGGGATCTTCCGCGGAGAGCGGCGCCGCTCACTCCGTTCCGTTGAGCTCTCGACGCCCGTTTCCATCGCTGTCGAGCGAGATGTCGAGCGTGCCCTGGGTGAGCATCTCCGTCGCGGTGTCGTGCGGCACCGGCGCTCCGAGCAGGTAGCCCTGCGCCATGTCGCAGTCGGCTAGCTCGAGCTCGCGCAGCTGGCGGGGGCGCTCGACGTGCTCGGCGGTGACCTTCAGGTCGAGATGCGCGCCGAGCGCGACCACCGCGTTGAGCATCGCGCTCGCGTCGGGGTTGACGTCGATCGACTCGATGAACGCTCCGTCGAGCTTGACGCCGTAGGCGCGGAAGCGGCTCAGGCCGGTCAGCGGCGCATACTGGCGCCCGAAGTCGTCGACGACGATCCGCACGCCGCTGTCGGCGATCGCCGACAGCGCGCTCTCGATGTCGGAGCCCCGCTTGACGAGCGCTCGTTCGCCGATCTCGAGCGCCAGCCGGTGGGGCTCCAGCCCGGTCTCCTCCAGGGCACGCTCCACCGTCGCCGTGAACTCGGGGTGGATCAGCTGGACGGGAGAGATGTTCACGGACACCAGCGGCAGCCCTTCGCTGGCGAGTGGTGTCCACGCGCTGGCGCTGCGACACGCCTCGTGCAGCGCCCACTCGCCGATCTCGACGATCAGCCCCGTCTGCTCGGCGACGTTGATGAACTCGGCAGCCTGGTGTACGGATTCTCCCGACGATCGATGCCAACGCAGCAAGGCCTCGAAGCCGAGGATCGCGTGCGTGCGGACGTCGACGATCGGCTGGTAGTAGAGATGCAGCTCGCGAGCGTGGAAGGCCTCGCGCAGCTCGCGGTCGGTCGGCGCCTCGCTGAGCGGCTCGGTCGACGCCGGGACGGGAGGCGCGGTGGCCGCCACGGTGCCGCGCTGCATCTTGGCGCGGTACATCGCAGCGTCGGCCTCCTGCACGAGGCTATCCGGATCGGCGTCGCGCTCCCCGGAGATCGCGATGCCGACGCTCGAACGCAGCGTGATCGGTCCGTCGAGGTCCAGCGGCGCTTCCAGCGCCTGCTGCACGCGGGCGGTCAGGGTGCTGATCTCTCGATCGCCGTCGACGTCGCAGACGATTGCGAACTCGTCGCCGCCGAAGCGGGCGACGGTGTCGGTCAGCCGCAGCGTGGCGCGCAGGCGGCGCGCGATCTCCCGCAGCACGCGATCGCCCATCTGGTGACCGAACGTGTCGTTGACGTTCTTGAAGTCGTCGAGGTCGATGAACATGACGACCGCCTTGGAGCCGCTGCGCGCGACGCGCGCGAGCACGACGGCGAGGTGCTCGATGAACAGGCCGCGATTGGGCAGCAGCGTCAGCTCGTCGTGCAGCGCGCGGTGCTCGAGCGCGCGAGCACGGATCACGTGCTCGGTGATGTCACGGAACGTCCACGCCCAGTCGCTCGCAGCCCCCGGACGCCGGCGCTCGTGCGCAACTCCCTCGAAGACGCGTCCATCGATCAGCTCGAGCGTCTCGCGAATCCCCTCGACCGGCGCGCGCGTCGCCGCCTCGAAGGCCGCGTCGCCGACGATCTGGTCATCGATGCGACGCGCCAGCTCGGCGTCGTCGGCCGCCTGGAAGACGGCGCCGGGGATCGACCACATCTCGGCGAAGCGGTCGTTGGCCAGCCTCACGCTGCGTCCGTCGCCGCCGAGCACGAGGACGCCGTCGTCGACGCCGTCGACCACGTCACGCAGCAGGACGAGCTCTACGTCCTGCGCGGCTGCTTCTGCTTCGCGCCCGGTGCGCGTCTCGTGGTATGGATCCATTGCTACGCGGGCACCACGGTAATCGAGCTTGACGGAAAGACTGGGGAAAGACGTGACCTTGGCGGACGACGCGGGGGTCACCCGCGGGTCGGGATCTCGAGCCGCCGCTCGGCCGCCCACCGTGCTCGCTGCAGATTGAGGTCAGCGGCGCTCGGCGATGGGGGAACTTCCTGCCGCGGCGTGTGCGCGCGTGCGTGCGCGAAGGGGGCGGGATGCTCCGCTTGGATTTCTTGCGACCGTCCGCGTGGATTTCTTGCGACCGTCCACTTGGATTTCTTGCGACCGCAGCCAACCCGGGGCGGCCCGACGCGGGTTCCTGACGACGGGTGAAAGAACTCGCCCGCGCGAACCCGCCGGTCCGCGTACTTTTGTAGTACTCATGAGCACGGCGACCAGGAGAATCACTTGATGCGCTTGGAGAACGGTATCCGCACGGGCGGCGGCGACGAGGACGCCGGGCAGGACCCCGCCGAGCTCGGTATGCCGGCGACGGATCCCGCCGTGGCCGATCAGGAGGCCGAGCTACGAGCCAGGATCGCCCAGCTCGAGCGGGCGATTTCGCAGCTCAGCGGCGAGTTCGCCTCGCACGCCGGGCGGGGCGAGACTCGGGATGTCCCGCGTGGCCCGACCCCCGCGATGCCGGGCAGCTCGTTGCGCAGCCGCCCGCGACAGACGCGCGAGGCGACGCCGCTCGGCGACGACGGCCTCAACGGCGCTGCGCGCAGGCCAGCGGAGAGACCGCCGATCTCGCAGCCGCCGCCCCCGGTCGCTGCGACCCCGGCGCGCCCCGAGCCCGCGCCGCCACAGACGCCGTCGGTGCCAGTCGTCGAACCCGTCGCGCCGGTCGCCCCGGACCCCTCCGAGGTGCCCCAGCGGGAAGCCGCGTTCGCCCCCCGGACCGAGCAGCGTCCCCGCAGCACCCCGCCGCCACTCCCCGACCAAGCGGTGGACCGGATCCAGTCGATCCTGGCCGCCGCCGAGGACGCCGCCGCCGAGGATGCCGCCGCCAGGGACGCCGCCGCCGAGGACGCCGCCGCCAAGCTCCGCGCCAGCGCGGAGCTCGACGCGTCCCTGATCATCAAGGCCGCCGAAGGCAGCGCTACGCAGATGGCAGCTGCGATCAGCGCCGCGAAGGCCGAGATCCAGACGACGCTCGAGGAGCTGATCGACACGCTGGATCGCACGGCACGCACGCTCCTGCCAGGCCGCAGCGGTACTCTTGCGCCAGCCGAAGAAGGATTCGAGTTCGACGACGAGTCGCTGGACGACGGCGACGCCTGAGCGGCGCTGCGGGACCCCGACGACCCGCCGGTCCGGCTCTTCGCCGAGCGGATGATCGACCTCCACGTGCACGCGCTGCCCGGGGTCGATGACGGTCCGGCCTCGCTCGATGATGCGCTCGTGCTCGCGCAGCGCGCACTCGATCAGGACACGTCGGTCCTCGTGGCCACGCCCCACGTCAGCGAGGCGTATCCGAACACCTCGGCCAACATCGAAGCCGGCGTCGACGTCCTCAGCGCCGCCGTCGCGGACGCCGACCTCGACGTCCGCATCGTCGGCGGTGCCGAGATCTCGATCGATCGGCTCTCGACGCTCGACAACGCAGAGCTCGCGGCGCTGACCCTCGGCAGCGGCCCCTACCTGCTGATCGAGAGCCCGCTGAGCCCGTCGATCGGGGATTTCGTCGCTCCGCTGCGCAGCCTGCGCGAGCGGGGGTTCAACATCGTCCTGGCACATCCCGAGCGCGCCCCGGTGTTCCAGCGCGACCGCGCGGAGCTCACGCGGCTCGTTGCGTCGGGGATACTGACCTCGATAACTGCCGGTTCGCTCGTCGGCCAGTTCGGGCGCACCGCGCGCCGGATGTCGTTGGAGATGCTGCGCGACGGGCTCGTGCACAACATCGCCTCTGACGCTCACGACGCGGTCAGGCGCCCGCCTGGAGCGCAGGAGGCCGCTGGCGTCGTTGTCGCCGAGCTGCCGGCGCACCGAACGCGGCTCGACTGGATGCTGCACGACGTCCCGGCGGCGGTGATCGCCGGCGAGGC
>Ga0182024_10005880_pt1 | contig 27217 bp, 23 predicted proteins | sample P32metaG_FD_120480 | JGI IMG/M metagenome (GOLD analysis project Ga0182024, IMG submission 120480) | Permafrost microbial communities from Stordalen Mire, Sweden - P3-2 metaG (Illumina Assembly) | ecosystem: Environmental > Terrestrial > Soil > Wetlands > Permafrost | place: Sweden: Stordalen...
CGCGAAGAAGCGTCCTGCTGCGAAGAAGGCCGCGAAGAAGCGTCCTGCTGCGAAGAAGGCCGCGAAGAAGCGTCCTGCTGCGAAGAAGGCCGCGAAGAAGCGTCCTGCTGCGAAGAAGGCCGCCAAGCGGCGTCCTGCCAAGAAGGCTGCAGCGAAGAAGTAGTCAAGACTTTCACGAGTCTTGTTCTCGAGGGGGCCGTATGGCCCCCTCGAGTGCTGTCTAGGGGTCCTGAAGGTCGCTCAGTTCATCGACGTCGTAGCGCCAGGGGCTGTCGCTCACGACACGGCACGGTACCCCGAGCAGGCGCGCCTGCTCGACGTGAAGCAGCCGGGACCCGGTTCCGTAGGCAAAGTGAAAGTTCAGCCCCGTGGGCAGCACGAGTACGTTGGTACCTTCGCCCCGGTGGTCGGTCACGACGGTGATGCCCGGCTCCGGTGCGAAGTCGCCGAGCCCTTCGGGGTAGCGAAGGTCACCGTGGGCGATGATCAGACGCTCAAAGCGTTCCCCCAGACCCCGATAAGCGCCTTGGACTGCCTCGTTGAGACTGGTGGCCCGCGAGCTCCAGATTTCCGCGCCGAGCGAACTGGCAAAGCGTGCGACCTCGGGGTGTTCGCTGAGCACGATGACGTGACGGGGCCGACTCTGGCAAAGGACATTGCGGGCGAGCTCTTCGGCGAGGGCGGTCACGTCCAGGTCGGCGCCCTGGCGGAGCCGGTCCTTGGCGAGATCAAAGCGCTTCAGCGGGACGACGATGGCCTCAGTGGTCATAGTGGTGCATGATACGTGGCTCGAATCTCGTTACCCTCATAGAGGTGAGCGCACCACCCATGGATCTCCTCGAGTTTGAGAGAGTGCTGCTGGCTCGAGGTGAGGTCGTGGTCGGCGTTGACGAAGTGGGAAGGGGAGCGCTCGCGGGACCGATGACCGTGGGCGCGGTCGTTGTTCGATGCGACGATCGCCCGCCGGAAGGGCTCAATGATTCAAAACTCCTCACGCCAGCTCGCCGCGAGTCGCTCGTTGAACCACTTCACCAGTGGGCAGCCGAGTGGTCCCTCGGATCGGTCAGCGCCGCAGAGATTGACGACTGGGGACTGCGCCTCGCCCTAGCGGTCGCAGCCACTCGTGCGCTCAACGGACTGAAATCGACTCCGACGCACGCGCTGGTCGACGGATCGTTCAATCTATTGCGCAGCCCACTCGATGTCGGTTTCACGGCGGCGCCCCCGCCTTCGCTTTCCTACGCCCACTTGCCCGTCACGACCCTGGTCAAGGGCGACCAACGAAGCGCCACCATTGCCGCCGCCGCAGTGTTAGCCAAGGTCCACCGAGACGCGGTGATGGTCGCTTTGCACGAGGAGTTCGGTGAGTACCAGTGGGCGCGCAATAAGGGCTACGGGGCGCCCGAGCACCTGGAGGCGCTTCGACGTCGGGGCCCCAACGTCCACCACCGAAAGTCTTGGCGTCTACCGGCTACGGCCTCACCCTAAGGGACAGGTAAATCTTCGACGATCGAGGTTGATGAATCGGTGAATTCCAACCAGATGACTAGGATTGTGCAGTTATGTCCTCGCTGCTCTCAGTCAACAATCTGAAGGTTCAGTTCGCGACACGAAAGACCTTCGCCCTCGCGGTTGACGACTTTTCTCTCACCATAAATCCCGGAGAGAGCGTGGGACTGGTGGGTGAATCGGGCTGTGGCAAGACCACCACCGGGCTCGCCATTATGCGACTTCTACCCGGCAACGGCAAGATTACGGGAGGCAACGTCGTGCTCGACGGCGTCGATCTCGCGACGTTGCCCGAAAACGAGATGCGCCACTATCGCGGTCAGGCCGTGGCCCTGATCCCCCAAGACCCCATGAGTTCTCTCAACCCCACGATGAAGATCGGTCGTCAGATCGGTGAAGGCCTGCGAATTCACTCTGGCGCCAGTGACGCCGAGGCGCGTCAGCGAGCCCTCGAGGTGCTGGACATGGTGGAGATGCCTCGACCGGCCGAGCGCTTGGACCAGTACCCCTTTGAACTGTCGGGCGGACTTCGCCAACGCGTCATCATCGCGATGGGTCTGGTCTGTCAACCCAAGTTGCTCATTGCCGACGAACCGACGACGGCGCTGGACGTCACGATTCAGGCCCAGATCCTCGACATCATTGACCGTCTGCGCTCGGAACTGAATATGGGACTCCTGCTCATCACCCACGACATGGGCGTGATCGCCGGAAGAACGGATCGCGTGGTGGTGATGTACGCGGCCAAAAAGGCCGAGGAAGCGCCCACGCTCGAACTCTTTGATTCAATGCATCACCCCTACACCCAGGCGCTCCTGGCCTCGATGCCGAACTTGGAGAACACCAGCAAACACGAACTCGCTTCGATATCGGGACTACCGCCTGACCTCACCCAGGAGATCGTGGGATGTCGCTTCGCGCCGCGCTGCTCTTACGCCACTCAGCAGTGCCACGACGTTGACCCACCGTTGACCGCCGAAGGTGACCGGCTGTACGCGTGTTTTCACCCCACGCAAGGACCGCTGCCCGTGGTTATCCGCTCCGCCCAGGTCGCGGGCCTGAGTTTGACCGCCGGCAACGCCAATCTCGTTGATGTTCAAGGACTGGTCAAGGAGTTCCCGATCAAGGCTGGCCTCATCCGCCACAAGGTCGGCGCGATTCACGCCGTGTCCGACGTCAGCTTCACCATCCGAGAGGGCGAGACCTTTGGGCTAGTGGGCGAGTCGGGTTGTGGCAAAACCACCATTGGGCGAATGGTGGTCGGTCTCGAACATCCAACCGGTGGACAGATCACCTTTGATGGCGACCTCGTGTCCGCGAGGCGGTACAAGCCCAAGCGCTCGGAACTTCGCCAACGCCAGATGATGTTCCAAGACCCGTACTCCTCACTGGATCCCCGGATGAAGGTCGAGGAGATTCTCGCCGAGCCGCTCGTCGTGCAAGGAGAAGGAACCAAGACCGATCGCAGAGCACGAGTAAATGAGTTGCTGGCCGCGGTTGGACTCGAACAATCGGCCGGTGACCGCTTTCCCCACGAATTCTCCGGCGGTCAGCGCCAGCGCATTGGCTTCGCTCGAGCGTTGGCCCTGAATCCGCGCCTCATCGTGGCGGACGAGCCGGTGTCGGCCTTGGACGTTTCGATTCAGGCTCAGATATTGAACCTGATGAAGGAACTGCAAAAAGAGCACAACCTGACGTACATTTTTGTTAGCCACGATCTCGCGGTGGTGTACTACATGGCCGACACCATTGGCGTGATGTACCTAGGCAAGATCGTCGAAGTGGGTGACGCCGAGGCCGTGTTCCGTCAGCCCGCGCACCCCTACACCCAGGGTCTCTTGGACGCGGTGCCGGTACCCAACCCCATAGAAGCTCGGGCCCGACGCGGCCGTCAGGTCACCGGAGAGCTTCCCTCGTCGGTGAATCCGCCTTCTGGATGTCGGTTTCGCACCCGTTGTCCACGCGCGCAAGATCTCTGCGCCGTCGAAGAGCCCCTATACCAAGACTTTGGCACGAACCATAAAGCGGCCTGTCACTTTCCGTTGCAAACGCCGGTGACCATTGGCTCGCCCACGTCGTTAACCTTCCACTGAGCGCGGCCGTTACGGGTCGGTGAGTGAACCTCGGCTAACTATCGCTCGAGCAGGCGAACTTCGAAGGCGTCGCGCAACGCGTCGCCGATGTAATTGATGGCGACGACGACCAGGATGAAGATCGCTCCGAGCGGGTAGACCTCCCACCAGTAGCCGTTCTGTAACTGCGTCGCGCCGTACTGGAGCATGGTTCCCCAGTCAGTTTGGGGTGCGCGGATGCCGAGTCCCAGAAAGCCCAGCGCCGACAACGCCAGAATCGCGTCCGCGACCGAGAACGTCGCGACCGTCACGATGTTGCTGATGGAGTTGGGAAAGACATGTTGGCGAATGATGTGCCACTTGCTCGCCCCCATGGACGTGGCGGCCTGGGAGTATTCAAGTTTTCGAATCAAGAGGGCGTCGCCTCGGATAATGCGGGCGTTGCCAAACCAGCCGGTCACCCCAATGATGATGATGAGGAACATCGTGCTGCGTCCAAAAATGGTGATCATGGTGATCAGCAAGAAGTAGAAAGGGATGGAGAGCATGGCGTCGATGATGCGCATCATCACGGTGTCGACAATGCCGCCGAAGAATCCCGAGATCATGCCGTATACCGTGCCCACGACGATGGTGATGAAGCCCGCGAGGAAGCCGAGCGTCATTGAGTACTCGCCGCCGTACCAGATACGCCCGAGCTCATCGAATCCCGAACTGTCCGTGCCCAGCCAGTGATGAAGGGAAGGCGCGGCGTTCCATTTCGTATTGAACGTCAGTGCCTGGTTCGTTTGATTTCCGGGGTCGATGTGGGGGATGAGGTAACACGCGGCCGTAATGATCACGAGATACACCACCGAGATCACGGCCAGTTTGTTGTGGGTAAAGATTCGAAGACGCTGGCGCCACACCGGCGTCGGGCTATTAGCAACGTTCGTGACACTTATCGGGTCACTGGTCAGCGTCATCGTCCAGTGCCTTCAACTCGAATGCGAGGGTTCACGACGCCGAGCAAGATGTCGGCGATGAGATTGCCCGCCAACGTCAGAATGGAAATGAGCAACGTGATGCCGAGAATGACCGGAATGTCGAGATTCTGGGCGGCCGCCACCGTCTGAATGCCAAGTCCTCCGTAGTTAAAGACTTCCTCAATGATCAGTGCGCCACCTAAGAGCCCGGGAATGGAGAGACCGAGGATGACGACAATCGGTCCCAGGGCGTTGCGAAACGCGTGACGCATCAGGGTTCGACGATTGGAGCATCCCTTGGCCTTGGCCGTTCGCATGTAGTCCTGTACCAGCACCTCGAGCACGGCACCTCGCATGAATCGACTGAGGAAGGCGAGAGATAGCAACGTCAAACAGGCCACCGGCAAGATAAAACCGATCGGATTGGTGAAGATCGCCCACGGCGCGACGCCCGAAGGGGGAGAACTTGGCAGGTGAGGAAAGTGAAAGCTGAAGAAGTCGAGCGCGAGTTGACAGAGGAGAAAGGCCGGCACGCCGTAGAGAATGAACGCGACTCCCGTGCCGGTGTAGTCAAAGCGCGTATTGCGCTTGGAAGCCTGTGCGATGCCAAGGGGTATGGCGATAATGGCGGTCAGCATCAGTGATGTAAAGGCGAGCCAGATCGTACGGGGCACGTACAGCGAAATGATCTGCACGACGGACATGTTCTGCTTGTAGGAGTGACCCAGGTTGAAGTGAAAAAAGACTTGACCCACGTAGGTGATAAATCTGATCACGTACGGATGATTCATGCCGTGTTGGATGCCCCAAATCTTCACGTTGGCCGGCGTCGCCTTGGTGCCCAACGTCGCGTAGGCCGGACCGAGAATGCTGTGATCTTGAAAGTAGGGCAACGTGAAGGTCACCAACATCACGATGAGTAGTACGAACACCGATTGCACAATTCGGCGAATTATGTACGCAAACACGCGGAAAGTCTATCAGTGGCCTTGCGGGGCATTGGGTCGTTGCATCCCCTCATCGACCGGGCAAACAACGAGGCCCCCCTTGCGGGGGGCCTCGTTGTTTCTAGACGGCGTAACCGTCTTGACTACATGGTCTAGAAGTGTAGGTACTCCGGCATGAAGTTCTCAAGCGGGTTCGGTGTGAATCCAATTGAGCTCTTCAGTGTCTTGATGATTTCACCTGCACCGACAGCCTGGGGCTGGTAGAGCACCGGCAGTTGCTTCGCGGCGTACGTAGCGTAAGCCGTCAACTTGGCGGTGCCAAAGGTAGTCCCATTGATCAGTGTGGTCATCGCGGGGTCGCTGTAGCTACCGACGTTGAATCCACCCGTGGGCGTGAACAGTGTCTCGCCCGATGGGTAGTAGTCGGGAGCGTAGATCCAGCCGCCGCCCCATGAGCAAACTTCGTAGCCAGCGCCACCGCTGCAGTCCGAGATCACGTTGTTAAAGGTGTCCTCAGACGTTTGGAAGGTGATGCCGATCTGAGCCCAGTCGGCGACTTCGGCGTTGAACGTGTCGTCCAAGGCCGGTGAGCCGCTAGCCCAGATGATCTTGAAGTTCAACGTGTACCCTGACGCAATATTGGCGCCACAGTCGGTCGCCCCAGTGCCCGGTGAGGTACAGGTCATGACGCCGCCCTCTTCGGTCCACCCGTGCGAGGTCAACAGTGCCTTGGCGGCGCTGAGACTGAAGGGGTACGGGTTCGGCACGGCACCACTAATCGTGGACGGTGTGTTCGGAGGCAGTGGGCTGTAAATCGGGAAGCCGTAGCCCTTGTCCACGTTCGTGATAATGCCCGTCTGGTCGACAGCCGTTTGCAACGCCTGGCGGATGTAGAGCTGCGCGATTGCAGCAGACTTCGGATCCGCGGAGCTGAAGTTGAACGGTGCGTAGTTGAAGTCCCACTCAGAGCCCGTGATGATGTTGTAGCGACTCGCGAGTTGACCCCAGTTGGGACCCGCCTTACCAGGACTTGGCGCCGGTGAGGTGAGAATCGTCGGATCGACGAAGCCCAAGTCAATCTTGCCAGCCTGTAGGTCGTTCTCTTCCGCAGTCGTTGAGGTGTAGGCAACTTCCTTCACGAACTTCACTTGGGCCTTTTGTGGACCGTTGTAGTGAGAGTTCGGCTGGAACGTTGCGTTACCAAGGCTGTCAAAGGCGGTCAACTTCCAAGGACCGTCTACGCCGCTCTGCCACATCTTGTCGGTGTAGGTGCTGGTCTTCGAAGACTGTCCGTCTAGGTAGGCCTCAACGTTCTTGCACGCGACGGTGGTAGAAGCAGCACCGTAGGCGCCCGAAGCGCAGTTTGACGTCTGGGTAGCTGAAGTGCGGTCCCATGCGTTAGGCATTGGCGTGAGTTCTGACAAGTAGTTGTACAGAATCCAGCCAGGGTTCACGGAGGTGGTGAAGTTAATCGTCACCTTGTTGCCCTTGCCCGAAGCACTCTTGACCTGGTCAGGAATACCGAAACCGCCGTTATAGCCACAGTAAGACGTCGGGTCGGCCTTGTACATGTTCAAGAAGAACATGACGGCCTCGGCGTCTACGGTCTGGCCGTCGGCGAACTTCCAGCCCTTCATGTTGATGGTGATCGTCTTGTTCCCGTTGCTAAAGACCGGTGCGTTCGCTGTTGACAGCTTGTATTGCACTGCACTTGAGCCAGCAAGGCCGAACCAGTACACCGGACGAAACATCAGTTCCTGAAACTGGTTGAGGTTGTCAACGGAAAAGAATTGACAGCCCACGTAAGGGAAGATGTAGTTCGGGTTCGCACCCGGACCTTCCGCAAAAGTGATGGTTCCCGAAGGCGCCGCGGCGCCACTGATGGTCGGAGCAATGAGACCTAACGACAACGAACTGGCGACCGCGCCAATTGTCATCGCAAGTCGAAGTTTGCGTCCAAATTGCATATTAAATTGCCTCCCAGTGTCTCCGAAGTAGACACAATTGTTTTGCTTACCCATCACAGATGGACTTGTCGCAACTGTACTGGAGGGTAAAGGGGTTCACTAGTTCACCCCCGGGCGAAATATGCAGAATTCCTTGTGAGTTTGGGGCCAAACGATCTCACGGAGAGTAAACCCTTTATTTAGAGGGATTTTGACTACTTTTCCGTCGTTAGAGCCCATTTCAGCGCTGATTCGCCGTTTGGGTGGGCAAAGGTAAAGCCCGAATCAAGGAGGACTTTTGGCAGCACTCGCTGGCTCGCGAGCAGGAGTTCATCGGCCATCTGGGAACCGAACGCTGCTCGCAACGCCACCGCGGGAACGCTCAGAAACGCCGGACGATGTACTTGGTGCGCCAACAGTTTCGTGAACGACGTGTTGGAGAGCGGTTGAGGAGCCGAAAGATTGACCGGACCGATGATGCGATGATCAATGATCCAAAGAATGGCGCGGACCTGGTCCCATAGGGAGATTGGACTCATCCACTGACGGCCCGTCGCGAGGCGAGCGCCGAGACCGAGACGAAAGAGTGGCAGCTGTTTACCCACGATGCCACCGTTCGAGCTGACGACGAGACCGGTTCGCAGGTGGGCAACGGCCACGCCCCGCTCAAGGAGTGCCATCGTGGCGTCTTCCCACTGTTGGCACACGTCGGACAAGAAGCCCTTTCCCGCCGGAGAGGATTCGTCGAGCACCTCCTCGCCACGAGCGCCGTACCAGCCAATTGCTGAACCGCTCGCGAGAAAGATCTCCGATGAAGAGAGTTCGCCCATGGCCCGCGCCAACAGCAACGTCGAATCGACGCGCGACGCAAGAATCTCTCGCCGGCGAGCGGTCGTCCAGCGACGATCGCCGATGCCAGCGCCCGCTAGATGCACCACTGCGTCAAGTCCTCCGACGCGTCGAAGATCGCCGTCATCAACGTCGCCGTGCTGGGGGTCCCATCGGATCACGTCGCCGGTGACGGACTTGGTCGAGGGCCGTACGAACGTGGTGGTGGCGTCGCCTCGCTCGCGCAGCGCGTCGACGAGCGAACGGCCGATCAGACCCGACGCGCCAGTTACGCCGACGCGCACATCTGGTCCCATCGATGGAGAATCAGCGCGGCCAGTTGATCGGGGTTCTTAAAGTGCGCCGAATGGTCAGCCTCTTCAAGTTCCACAGCAGTGATCAAGGGATTCATCTCGGACAGCGCTGCGCCAAGGGCTCGGAAATACTCAGCCGACTCGCCGTCTCCATAAACGTAGGTCGCCGGTACTCGCAACTGCGCGAGATCGTAAGGCGCGACGCCACGTTGCAGTATTGAAAGGTCGCTCAAGAGCGCGGGTCCATCCAAACGGCGAGAGTCGCGTTCCGGCTCGCTCAGTCGATCCCACGCTCTATCGGAGACGACGCGCCGAAAAAACCTCTCCGCCTCGAACGTCGCGTCGCTGGTGAGGGGTGCTCGAACATGCGGGCGCGACAGAATCCAAGGGCACGACGATTCGTAGTTCACCTCGAATAGAACTTGCGAGGGCTCACGCAACGCCGCACCAAAGGTGACGACGCCGCCATAACTGTGGCCAAAGAGAATGACGGGGAGGTGTGGTGCCTCTTGGCGTATCAGCGCACAGAGATCGTCAATGTGATAATCGAGTCCAAGAGGTGTGAGCGCGCGCGAACCCTGGTAGCCCCGCCGGTCGTAAGCCACGAGGTCAAACGTGTCGAGTCGTCGAGCCAGGCGGGCGAACGCGGTACCGCGATCGAGCGCGCCGTGCACACAGATCACTACGGCCTGGGGGCTCGCGACACGCCGCTCGGCGACGGCGAGCCCTTGCACCGGAGAGTTTGCGACAAAGTGAAGTCGCTGCGGCGTCGACGATGAGGAGGTCACGATGAAAACCTACCGGGGCCGGTACGTTCCCACCCATCGAATATTGTGTGACGGGCCCTAGGCTGGAGGGGTGAGTACGCCCCCCGAAACCCCGGCGCCTCGAACGTCGAAGGGCTCGTTTGGACCCAACGCGTGGCTGGTCGACGACATGTTTGACCGCTTTTTGGCCGATCCGTCATCGGTGGCCGAGAGTTGGCGCGAGTTCTTCGTTGACTATCAGCGCTCCACGCTGCCAACGGTCTCGTCGGTGGTAGCTGTTGAATCGCTGAATACTCCAAAGTCCGTGAAGACGATTGACGCCGAAGCGACACCACTTCTCGGCGCGGCCGCCCGCATTGTGTCCAACATGAACGCGAGCCTGGCGGTGCCCACGGCCACCAGCGTTCGCACGGTCGCCGCTCGGCTCTTAGAGATCAATCGCGCGGCCTTGAATGAATCGCTCGCGCGTTCGAGTGGCGCCAAGGTCTCCTTCACGCACCTCATCGCTTACGCGATGGTGAAGGGCCTGGCCAAGATTCCGGCGCTGAACGCGACGTTCGTCGACGCAGTGGACGAAAAGGGTACGCCCGGTGTTCGACGCCACGAACACGTGGGCCTCGGCCTCGCCGTCGACGTCCGAAAGAAGGACGGCTCGCGCACGCTCCTCGTGCCGGTGATTCGAGACGCCGACACGATGGATTTTCGAAGCTTCTTACTCGCGTACGAAGACCTGGTGCGCAAGATTCACGGCGGCGCCTACGGGGCGGACGATTTGGTGGGAGCGACGGTCACCCTGACCAATCCCGGCACCCTGGGTACCGTGCAGTCGGTGCCACGGCTCATGCCCGGCCAGGGAGCCATCTTTGGCGTTGGATCACTGGCGTGGCCCGCCGGCTTCGAAGCGGCCGATCCTCGGGCGTTGGCGGAGTTGGGCGTCGGCAAGATCATGACCCTTACGTCGACGTACGACCATCGCATCATTCAAGGCGCCGAGTCTGGTCTGTTCTTGAAGTACGTGGCTGAGTGCTTGACCGGTGAACACGACTTCTACGACGACGTCTTTGCTTCGTTGGGCGTCCCGTATGAACCGGCCCGTTGGGCCAAAGACTTGAATCCTTCGACGAATGAAGGCGAAGCCGAGCGCATCTTGAAACAGATTCGTGTGCAGGCGCTGATCAACATGTATCGCGTTCGTGGTCACTTGAACGCTCACCTGGATCCTTTGAGTAGTGAGCCGCCGCCGCTGCACCCCGAGTTGGATTTGGCGACCTACGGACTGACGATTTGGGATCTGCAGCGTTCTTTCGTGGTCGACGGCCTCGCGGGTCTGCGCGAGGCCACTCTCGAGAGGATCTTGGCGATTTTGCGTGACGCCTACTGTCGCACGACCGGCATCGAGTACGGCCACATCCTGGATCCGAAGCAGAAACAGTGGATACAACAGCGCGTCGAGGGGGTGGACTCCTCGACCAGCTTGGAAGAGCAGCGTCGCATCCTGAGCGCGTTGAGCGACGCCGAAGTCTTCGAGCGGTTCTTGCACACTCGATACGTGGGCCAGAAACGCTTTGGCCTGGAAGGCGCGGAGTCCACCATTGTCGCCCTGCAGAGCGTCCTCGACGAAGCCGCAGACCGCGGAGTGAAAGAGGCCGTCATCGGCATGGCCCACCGAGGACGACTGAACGTGCTCGCGAACATTGTCGGGAAGTCCTACAGCGACATCTTTTCTGAGTTCGAAGGGAACCTCGACCCCGAGAGCGTCCAGGGCAGCGGTGACGTGAAGTACCACAAGGGGGCCCGCGGCGTCTTTAAAAATCCCCGTGGCGCCACCATCGACGTGTCGATGGCGTCGAACCCCTCGCACCTTGAAGCGGTCAGTCCCGTCGTCGAAGGCATCGTGCGCGCCAAACAAGATCTCGTGATTCGACCCAACGACGGTACGTACGTAGATCAGCCGTTGGTCGAGCACCCGTACCTCGCGGTGCTCATTCATGGCGACGCGGCCTTTGCCGGCCAGGGTGTCGTCGCCGAGACCTTGAACCTCTCGCAACTCTCGGGCTATCACGTGGGTGGCGCCGTGCATATTGTCGTCAACAATCAGGTGGGCTTTACCACGGCGCCCGAGTCGGCTCGATCGAGTTTCTATCCGACCGACGTCGCCAAGATGATTCAAGCGCCGATCTTTCACGTGAACGGTGACGATCCCGAAGCCTGCGCTCGCGCGGCCCGACTGGCCTTTGAGTATCGCGAAGCGTTCCAGCGCGACGTGGTGTTGGACATCGTGTGTTATCGACGCTACGGACACAACGAAGGTGACGACCCGAGTTACACCCAACCTCAGATGTACAAGATCATCGATCAGATGCGATCAGTTCGAAAGATCTACACCGAGACGCTGATCCGACGTGGCGACATATCCATGGACGAAGCCGAACGTGTGCTCAGTGAGTTCAACGCGCGTCTCCAGGGCGTGCTCGACGAGGTTCGAGCGGTCCCGGTGCCCGAGCTCAGGGGTGTCCCGGTTGCCGACACTCCGGTGGAGCGGCCCGCCCCGGAGACGGGCGTCGATCGCGACATCTTGATGAGAATCGCTCGGGCCACGGTCAGCGCGCCCGAGGGTTTCACCGTGCACCCCAAACTCGAGCGTCAATTTACCCAGCGCCTCGCCCTGATTGAAGCGGGGGACGTTGATTGGGCCTTTGGCGAATCGTTGGCCATCGGTTCGCTGCTGTTGTCTGGAGCCAACGTCCGCCTGACCGGCCAAGACACCCGACGCGGTACCTTTTCTCACCGTCACGCGGCGTTGATTGACTACGAGAATGGCGCGCAGTACGTGCCCCTGGCGAGCATGGGCGCGCCCGGATTCTTCACCGTACGCGACTCCTTTCTCTCGGAGTATGCCGCGCTGGGCTTCGAATACGGGTACTCGGTCGAAGCGGCCGACACACTCGTCGCCTGGGAGGCGCAGTTCGGCGACTTCGCCAACGGGGCCGAGATCATCATCGACAATTTTTTGGTGGCCGCCGAAGACAAGTGGGGCCAACGCGCCGGCCTGGTGATGCTCTTGCCTCACGGCTACGAGGGGCAGGGCCCCGAACACTCCAGCGGTCGTATCGAGCGGTTCTTAACACTGAGTGCACGCAACAACATTCGCGTCGCGCAGCCGACCACCTCCGCGCAGTACTTTCATCTCTTGCGCAGTCAAGTGCTTCGTGAACACCCCACGCCGCTCATCGTCTTTACCCCGAAGTCGATGCTGCGCGCCGTCCAGACGCGCTCGCCGCTCAGCGCGTTCGAGCACGGCTCGTTCCAGACGGTGCTCGACGATCAGGTCGCCAAGCCCTCGGCCGTTCATCGCGTGGTCTTGGCGTCGGGCAAAATCGCTCACGAGGCGCTGGGACGCCGTGACGCGCTGGGCGCGAAGGACGTGGCGATCGTGCGCGTCGAACAGATCTACCCGTGGCCCGCGCAGGAGATCGAGCGAGTGCTCGCGACCTACGTCAATGTCGACGAAGTGTGTTGGCTACAAGAAGAGCCCGAGAACATGGGCGCGTGGCCCTTCGCCCATCTACAGATGCACGATCACTTGCGTAATGCGCGTGTCACTCACGTGGCGCGCGCCGAGTCGGCGAGTCCGGCCACGGGCAGCGGGCTCGTGCACGCCGCCGAACAGGCCGACCTCTTGGCGAGGGCCATCGGATGAGTCCCCCCAAGAGCCCGCGCTTGCGCGTGGTGGTCGATGGCTCCAATCTCGCGACCGAAGGGCGTCTCACGCCCAGCCTGAGCCAGCTCGACGAAGCGGTCGGGGCCTTTCGTGAAGAGAATCCGACCGCCGAGATCATTGTCGTTGCCGACGCCACGTTCGAACATCGCGCCGCGACCAATGAGCGGAGCCGCTTCAACGAGGCGGTCCTTGAAGGTGAGATCGTCACGCCGCCCGCGGGGGCGGTGGGGCGTGGCGACGCGTTCATCTTGAAGATCGCCGATCGCATTAACGGCGTCGTGCTCAGCAACGACTCGTTCCAAGAGTTTCAAGACGACTATCCCTGGCTCTTTGAGGTGGGTCGGCTCATCGGTGGCAAGCCCGTGCGCGGAGTGGGCTGGGTCTTCACCTCGCGTCTGCCGGTGCGCAACGTCAAGGTGACGCGCGCGGCCAAGAAGTTGGCGCTGACGTTGCCCAACGGAGCCAAACCAACCATTGGCACAACGTTGACGCCCGTCAAAGTAGCCAAGAAGTCCGTGCCCGCCAAGAAGGCCGCGGCGAAGCCCGACAAGGTCATCGAAAAGGCCAGCGCCAAGACGTCGACGAAGGCGCCGACGAAGGTCACCAAGAAGGCGAGCAAAGCGGTCGACGTAGCAAAACGGACACCCGGCAAAAAGTCGGTGCCGCCGGCTCCGCTCAAAGCCCCGAAAAAGACCGCGAAGACTCCTTCGGCCTCGCTGGCGCCCGCGGTGGCGCTTCGACGTGGTCGCCAACCCGTCAACCCCGAGGCTGATTTCACGCTCTTTAAGACCACGTTTCGAGTGGGATCGCGGGTACCGGGCGAAGTCACCGCCTTCACGTCGCACGGGGCCGTGATCAAAGTGCAGTTAAAGGGTGGCAAACAGGTCGAGTGTTACGCGCCCACTACGCTGCTCGGATCTCCGGCTCCGGCGCGCGCGAGGGACGTGCTGACTCGTGGTGACCAACGCACCTTTCGACTGGTGACGGTGGACAGCGAGCGGCGAATCGCGGAGTTGGCCCTGCAGTGAGCGATCTCTCACTCGATCCAACGCACTGGCTGCCGCACCGGCCGCCCTTTTTGTTCCTCGATTCTCTGGTCAGCATTGAACCAGGTGTTCGCGCGACCGCACACTGGACGCCGCGCGGAGACGAGTGGTTCTTTCCAGGCCACTTTCCTGGACGCCCGACCACACCGGGCGTCCTGCTCCTCGAATCGATTGCCCAGTGCGGCGCGGTCGCGGTACTGTCAGATCCGCGATACGTGGGACGCCTGCCGCTTTTTGGTGGGGTCGAGCACGCCCGGTTTCGACGTCAGGTTCTGCCGGGCGACACGGTGGAGGTGACGTGCGAGATGACCCAGCTCTCGGCACGCGGTGGCAAGGGAGTCGGTCGAGCGACCATCGCGGGAAAAGTCGCGGTGGAGACCGAACTGTTCTTCATCCTCGCTGACGCATCGTGATCGTCGCGACGTGGAACGTTAACTCTCTCACCGCGCGTTGGCCCCGGGTCGAGGCGTGGCTGGGCGAGAAGCGTCCCGACATTGTGCTGGTCCAAGAGACCAAGCAGAACGACGCGAAGTTTCCCTTCGACGCGCTCGCATCGCTCGGGTATCAGTCCGCGCACCACGGCCAGGGCCAGTGGAACGGCGTGGCCATCCTCTCGCGAGTCGGACTCGACGACGTGACGCGTGGTTTCGACGACGACGACCCCGAGGCTCGCCTCTTGGGCGCGATCTGTGGAGGCGTGCAGGTCTACTCGTGTTACGTGCCCAATGGTCGCGCGCTCGACAATCCTCACTACCAGTACAAGTTGCAGTGGCTGGCCAAGCTGGCGGAACTGCTCGAGCGGCGCGATCGAACGCGCCACGTGGTGGTCGGCGGCGACTTCAACGTCGCGCCGAGCGATCTCGACGTGTACGACCCCAGTGTTTTTGTGGGCTTGACCCACGTGAGCGAGCCCGAGCGAGCCGCGCTGGGGGCGATCGAAGCGCAAGGTCTGGTGGACCTCACCCGAGCGCTGCACCCCGACGAGCCCTGTTACTCGTGGTGGGACTATCGCAACGGCGCGTTTCATCGAGGATGGGGACTGCGCATCGACCTGCTCTACGTGGACGAGGCTCTGGCCCAAAAGGCCACGGCCAGCTACGTGGATCGTGAGTCACGAAAGGGCGAGAAGCCCTCGGACCACGCCCCGGTGCTGGCGGAGTTTTCTCTCTAGTGCAGGCCCTTCGGTAGCATTGCTTCAATAAACATCGGCCCGGGCGTGTCGTACGAGCGCTCGAGGGCCGACACCAGTTCCTCCGCACTTTCTACACGCGTACTTGGCACGCCCAGGGCTCGAGCGAGCGCCGCAAGGTCCAGTGTGGGATCGTCAAGTTCGAGCATGCGCGAACTGGCCGACCCCTCACTCACCGCGCCGACGCGGATCAGCTCCCAATTGAGCACCGCGTAGCTTCGATTTGAGAGTCCCACGACGGTGACGTCGAGTCCTTCGCGCGCCATAGTCCATAGCGCCTGGAGGGTGTACATCATCGAGCCGTCAGATTCCAAGGCGAGTACGCGACGCTTCGAGGCGACCGCGGCGCCCAACGCCACTGGCAGCCCGTAGCCAATCGCTCCTCCGGTCAACATCAGCCACTGGTGTTCGGGCGCGAAGCGCGTGGCCTCAAAGAGGTGCACCCCGCTGGTATTGGACTCGTCGGCGACGATGATGCCTTCTCGCAAGGTGGCGCCGACCGCCGCGGCGAAGGACCTCGTTGAGAGCTCGCCGCTCGGTGCAGCGGCCCGTTCTCCGTTTTCGAGTGGGACCTGCGGAGCGTGGAGATCTTCGACCATCGAGCGAAGCGCACCAAGCGTGTCGCTGCCCGGCGGCGCGACATTGATGATTTCGCACTCTTCGGGAGCGAGGCGGCTCGCCACTTTGGGGTAGGCAAAAAATCCGACGGGTTCTCGAGCGCCAATGAGAATGATGGCTTCGGACTCCTTCAACTGATCGATCGCGAATTCACTCAGATAGATGAGTCGCTCGGGACTAGCCACACCCGCGCCGCGGTCAATCTTCGTGGCGAAGGTCTCCATGAAGAATCGTGACGACGTCGCAGATGCCACCCGTCGGGCAAGGTCAAGTTGTTCCTTCTCCAGCGCACCGCCGCCAACCAGCAACGAACATCGCTTGGAGCGAAGAGCTTGAAGAGCTGACGTCAATGCCGCCTCGTCAATGGCGTGGAGCGCGGGCACCTTAGAAGTTGGCCACGTCGTTGGCACGGAACTCACGTCGCCCCACGACACGTCAGCGGGCAGAATCAAAGTGGCGATGCGACCGGGAGGTCCGTAGGCGCCGGCGACCGCGTCAGCCACGTCGGTGGCCACGTCGTTCGCCGAGGTGCTGCGCCGGCTCCAGCCCTCGAGTGCGTTGGCGAGCAGTCCGATGTTGCTCTGCAAGGGCGCGTCGAAGGCGCCGTGGTACGTGGCGTGATCACCTACGACATTGACGATCGGCACGTGCGCGCGCCGCGCATTATGCAGGTTGGCCCAACCGTTGGCCAGTCCCGGTCCGAGGTGGAGCAGCGTGGCAGCGGGAGTACCGAGGACCCGGGCGTAACCATCGGCGGCTCCCGTCGCGACACCTTCAAAGAGGCAGAGAATTCCCCGCATGCCGGGCGCGTCGTCGAGAGCGGCGACGAAGTGCATCTCGGACGATCCGGGATTGGAAAAGCAGACCGTGACTTCGTTGGCTTGCAACGTGGCCAGAAGTGCGTGCGCACCGTTCATCGACGTGGCCTCTTTCGTGGTTCTCTTACGACGCCCGGTGCGAACTATACCCGCGGCGACTCGTCACGCGGAGCGGCGAGTTCGTCGTCGAGGCGCTCGACACTCTGCTCGAGCGACGCTCGAATCGCGGCGAGGCGGGCCTTTCGTGCGTCGCCTCTCAGGGGGGCGTTGCGGGCGTCGAGTTCGCGAACGACCTTGTCAATGGGTGCCAGAAAACGTGACGGCGACCGGTCCGGATAGCGGGGATCGTTTCGTCCCCGGCTCCACGTCATCAGCAGTGATCGTTCGGCCCGGCTGAGGGCCACGTACGCGAGGCGCTGCTCCTCGGCGACTTCTTCGGGTGTCGTCGCGTTGTAGTTCGGTAACTGTCCCTCGGCCCAGCCAATCGTCGCCACGTGTTGAAACTCCAGTCCCTTTGCGCGATGAATCGTCGAGAGTGCGACGGCGTCGCGATCGGTTTCGAGTAGTCGCCGTGACGTGAGTTCCGGCGCCGTGAGATCAGAGGCGGGCGAGTGTTCGGGACCTCGTCGCTCATTGGGGATGTCGGCGGCATCGAGATAACCGGCGACGAGTTCGAGTTGGGCGTTCGTGCGAGCCAACACCGCCATCGATCTCCAGGGGCTCCCGGGCTGATGTTTCGCGGCGAGCCACGTCGCGACGTGTTCGGCCTCTTCTTCGTCGGTGTTGTAGTGACGTATTAACGGCACCTCCCCTTCGTCCTTGGCGGGCATGATGCCGCGCGCCCCTTCTTCGAGCAAGGTGTTGGCGACCGCGATGATGTTGGCGGTGGAACGATGGTTGCGCGTCAGATCGAGTACCACCGTGTCGGGCCAGGTAACGAGAATCTCGTTCATCAGCGTCGGCGTACCTCCATTGAAGCCGTAGATGGACTGGTTGGGGTCGCCCACGCAAAACAGGTCGGGGTCGTCACCGGCCATTTGGAGCAACAACATGAACTGCAAGGGATTCATGTCCTGGGTTTCGTCGACGTAGAGGGATCGATTCCGGTAACGAAAGGACGCGAGTACGTCGGGCTCCTCTCGTAGCAAGGTGATGGCCTCGCTCAGCAAGAGATCGAAGTCCAAGAGGCCACGACTACGACAGAGCCCGACGTAGCGATCGAGTACTTCGGCCATCTGCGCGGGCGCGAGGGGCACGTCGCGGCGAAGTCGCCGCGCGTTCTTTGCGTAGAGCGTGCCGTTGTATCCCTGGCTGAGGGCCCAGCCGATCTCTTGCTCGAGACGCGGCAGCTGCCAGTCCTCGAGTTTCAACTCACCGCTCTCACGAAGCTGCTTGGCGAGCGCACTCACGAGCTTTCGCCGGTTGGGCTCGAGGGTCAGCGCTCGCAAATGGCGGTCCTCGCGGTACTGAGAGACCAAATTCAGCGCGGCCCGGTGGAACGTGCCCGCGCGAACGTCGCGCACGCCGGCGCGAAAGAGTCGCCGGCGAAGTTCGTCGCCAGCCTTGCGAGTAAACGTCATGGCGAGTACTTGATCGGCGGCGACGTCGTGATCGGCCACTCTTCGTTGGATGCGCAAGGTCAAGACGTGCGTTTTGCCTGAACCGGCTGTTGCACGCACCAGATGGCGGCGCGCGGGCGACATCACGGCTTCACGCTGCTCCGGAGTCAGGCCGACGAGCAGTTCGTTAGAGAATGTCGCTTCGTCACTCATGGTGACTACGACGCTACCGGCAGGTCGTGACGTCGTCTTAGGCCCGCGAGGCGCTTCACTAACCTGAAGGAGGTGCTGCGCAGCTACGGTGACACGAATCTCTTTGGAGAGTCCTACGGCGAAGGCCCGGCTCGGGTGCTGTGGCTCCACGGGTGGGCTCGACGCGGCGAGGACTTTCGCGCCGTGGCGCTCGAGTTGGCTCAGCGTGGCGTGGCCTCGGTCGCCTTGGACTTGCCGGGCTTTGGCGCTTCGCCGGTGCCCGGGCTCGCGGGTGGTGCACGCCACTACGCCGAGCTGATTCTGCCCGCGGTGAGGGAGATCGCCGATGAACCAGTAGTGCTGGTGGGACACTCCTTCGGCGGTTGTGTGGCGACCGTGATCGCGAGTACGCGCCCAGAGTTGGTTCGTTCGTTGGTGCTCGTGGCGGCGCCACTTCTTCGAGCCGCGCCGTCACGTGCACCGCGCACGTATCGGATGGTGCGGTGGCTCCACTCGAAAGCTCTCGTGAGCGACGGGCGAATGGAGGCCGCTCGCCAGAAGTACGGCTCGAGCGACTATCGACGAGCGCACGGTGTGATGCGCGACGTTCTGGTAGCCAGTGTCAACGAGAGTTACGAAGGCGAACTCGCGCGTTTGCGCGTGCCCATCGTGTTCCTATGGGGCGAGAACGACCGGGAGGTTCCCGTGGAGGTGGCCAGTCGTTCGGCCTCGCTACTCACCACCACGCACGAGGAACGCGTTGTCAGTGGCGTTGGTCATCTTGTACCCACAGAAGCGCCCGAAGCCCTCCTGAGCGCCGTCGAAGCGTCACTGCGATTATGAAAGTGGTCGGCGCCGTACTCGTGGCGGTCCTGCTCGCCGTGGCCTACGGCGCGCAGATGTCGCGCTGGCTTCGCGTCCTTCAACGCGAGCACTACGACCCACGCTCGATGCTGCGATTCCTCGCTCGATGGTCCTCGCCGTTGGTCGCCGGAGCGAAAGCGCGTACGCGAGTGCGCCCGCACCGTCCCTTCACGTGGAGTCACGCCTTCCTCGTCGCGATCGCCGCCACCATTGTTCTTCGCTCTTACGTGCTGCTGGCCGTGGTGGGCGCGGGGTACGGACTGTTCTGTCCCCAGGGACTCTCGATCCGCGGAACGACCAGTCCTTTGGAGTGGACTCGACGTCTTCGCGCAGTGGCGCTGCTCGCCGTCGGACTCTCACTGGTGGTGGCCGTGCTCGGGGCGTTCACGTCCGAGCCGTACTTGGGCGCCGTGGTCATGGTCTTAGCGGTGCCGCCGATGCTTGATCTCTCGACGCGCCTGCTTCACCCGCTCGAAGAGCGGCGAGCCCAGAAGTTTGTCGACCAAGCCGTGACGCGGCTCGAACGAATCCACCCGACGGTGGTGGCGATCACCGGATCGTACGGAAAGACTTCGACCAAGCACTATCTCGCCGAGCTCTTGAGTGGTGACGGCGCCGTGGTTGCCTCGCCGCGCAGCTACAACAATCGGGCCGGACTGTCGCGGGCCATCAATGAGAACTTGGCCGAAGGGACGCGGGTTTTCATCGCCGAGATGGGCACGTACGGACCCGGTGAGATTCGCGCGCTCACCTCGTGGTGCCCGCCCGAGATCGCCGTCATCACCGCCATCGGTCCGGTCCACCTGGAGCGCATGAAGACCCTCGAGGTGGTCGAAGCGGCCAAGCGCGAGATTACCGAGCCGGCCAAGACCGTCGTGCTCAACGTCGACGACCTGCGCCTCGCCGCGTGGCCCGAGTCGCTGCGAGCGGCGGGCAAGCGCGTCATCGCCGTGGGCTCGATCAGTACCGAAGCTGAAGTTCGCGTCACGCTCGACGCCAAACGCTGGACGCTGATCGTGGGGGGCGTCAATCTCGGCTCCCTCGATGAAGTGGTGGGCGTGTTGCCAACGAACCTGGCCTGTGCGCTGGGCGCGGCGCTAGCCCTCGGGCTCGGCCCGACCGAGATGCTCGAGCGCGCCCGGCGCGTGTCGCCCGTCCCCAATCGATTGAACGTCGTGACCGCGGAGTCGGGCGTCGTTGTAGTCGATGACACGTTCAACGCGAACCCCGCGAGTGCGAAGGCCGCACTCGCGGTGCTGAGCGCGCTTGATCTCACCGGCCGTCGAGTCGTCGTCACGCCCGGACTCGTGGAGCTGGGCGAAGAGCAACACACGGAGAATCTTCTGCTCGCTCAACGCGTCGCGGCCGTGCCGGCCGAGCTCGTCGTTGTCGCGCGAACGAACGTCGCGGCGCTCGAGGCCGGTTACCACAAATCGCTTCGGCGTTTTGACTCGCGTGACGAGGCCACGGCGTGGATACGCTCGTCGCTCGTGCCCGGTGACGCCGCGTTGTACCTCAACGACCTGCCCGACCACTACCCTTGAGGTCTTAGTGACGCGGTGGAGAGGTGACCGGTGATGAGTGGAGTGCTCTTTGGGGGTCCCTCTCCCGAACACGACATTTCGGTCCTGACCGGGCTGCAAGCGCTGCGCGAACTCGAACGAGCCGGGGACGACCCTTTGGGCATCTATTGGACGAAGACGGGATCCTTTTTCTCGGTGGCCAGTGACGTCGAGGCGGACGCTTTCCTCGATGGAGTGCCCAAAGGCTCTAGCGAACTCGCGCTGCACCTCGGCGACGAAGGGGGTTTGTACGCGAGCGGCGGACGTCGCGGTCGTGGTCGTCGCCTGGACGTGGAGGCCCTCGTGCTCGCGACGCACGGCGGCCCGGGCGAAGACGGCACCCTCCAAGGAGCCCTCGATCTCGCCGGCATTAACTACACCGGACCCAGCGTGGCCGGGGCGGCGTTGGGCATGGACAAGTGGACGTTCGCCTCGCTGGTGGAACGGGCGGGACTGCCAACACTGCCTCGCTCACTCCTCACCGGTGACATGTCGTCGTTGCCCTTCGACGGCCCCTACATCTTGAAGCCTCGTTTTGGCGGTTCGTCGATCGGCATCGACGTCGTCAGCGACTTCGCCACCGCCAAGGCGCGCCTGAAGTCAAACGCCCACCTCGAGAACGGGTGTGTCGTCGAGACCTTTCGCCACGACTTGACGGATCTTCAGATCGCTATTCGAACCTATCCCGCGCTCGATCTATCGGCCATTGAACGACCGCTTCGACGTTCCAGTGACGCCGAGATACTCAACTACCGCGATAAGTACGTGGGCGGCGAAGGCATGGTCACGGCGCCGCGCGAGTTGCCCGCCGTACTGCGCGCTGAGCAGCGCGACGCGATCATTCGCTACGCCACGACGATCGCCGATCTGGCCGCCGTGCGCGGTGTCGCGCGAGTCGATTTCTTGGCGAGTGAGACCGAGCTCTACGTGAACGAGATCAACACGATTCCCGGCTCACTGGCCAAGCACCTCTTCGTCGATCCGCCGCTGGCGTTCGCGACGTTACTTCGAGACCTGTTGAGTGAAGCGCGCGAACGACCAGCTCAGCGCTACAGCGTCGCGGGAGCGGACGGCGTCGTTCTTCGTTCCGCGGGTTCCATCGCCGCCAAACTCGCGTAGTCGAGGCACGCGGCTCAGGGCCTCGCTCAGCGCGTCGCTAAAGGGATCGATGAGGAGACCTTGCTGTAGCGCCCAAAAGGCCAAGTCGTAGTTGCGGCGTTCGAGCGAAGTGTGGTGCAGCGCGAGCGCGGCCCACTCGCCATCGCGCGCCAGGCGCGCGCCGTGGCCCTCGGCAAGGAACCACTCAAAGCCTCGCAGCGCGCTGGCCAACGGTTCGCCCTTGATGAGTAAGAGGGCCTGGTGGATGAGCGACGACCCGTCGTTGACGGGGAGTTGGCGGGCGCGTCCAATCAACGTGGAGAAGAGCTCGACGTCGCTGGACAGTCCGTGGGTGACGTACAGCCCCGACGAGGTCACGGGATGAAGTCGCGGACCTCGCGCGTCGAGCCCCAGACTCCGGCGCACGGCGCTCGCGGTATTGGCCAGGGTGCGATTGGAGGCGTCAACGTCGGCGTGGGTCAAGACGCGCGAACGCAGCCGCTCTCCGGTGACGGGTTCGTGGCGATGCAGGGCGAGGTACGCCACCATCTCCACGCACCGGCGCCGAAGGGTCGCCGTGAAGGGTTCGAGCAGTCCCAGCACCTGGGGGTCGGCCCGCAAGAGTTCCACGCGCAGGTCACTCGACAGAGGGGCGTCACTGGGTGTCACGTGCGCGTAGGAACCCGAGAGTGAGCGGGGATCGGCGTTGGGCTGCAGGGTTATCGCGCAGGCGGCGAGTTCGTCGTCGAGTTCATTGGCCGCGCCCAGGTAGACGACCAGATTTTGGCGCAGCGATCGAGTCGCCAGGAACCGTAAGAGTTCTGGTTCGCTTCGAGCGAAGAGCAGCTTGCCGTCGTGTAACGCGACCACGTTGGCCACCACGTCGTCGTGGTTCCACGCCGCAAGAATTGGTAGTCGACCGCCTTCGCGAGCGAATCCCACGAGCGCACCGTTCGACGTGGCGTCAAGGACGCAGGCCACGACGGGCACGATGGGTCCGTTCAACGCTCTCGTGGGCGTGGTGTCACGCAGGTTCAGTACGCCCTCGATCCCCTCGCCAATGAGGCAGGCGAGTTGGCCAATGAGTTCGGGGTTGCGTGCGCGAAGTAGTTCGATGGACTCGTCGACGTCCAATGTCTCAAGATTGTCGGGTTGTTCGCGTAGCAAGTCGCTTCGGCGCTTGGCCATCAGGGCCATTGGCACGCCGGCGAGTCCCAGGGGCACACTCGGCGCGTGGTGACGCGGCGTGGGTGTCGAGGTCGCAAAGCCCACGTAAGGAACAGTGATCGTCACCGGCGCCTTCAGCGTCAGAGCGGACGTTGGTATGACGAGGGCCAGCAGCGCGACGACCAACCCGGCCAACCAGGCACTGCCACCCCCGTTGACGTGCCGGCCCTGTTTGAGGCGCCAAACGTTCAGCCCGATCTGGATGAGAAAACCTAACCAGAAGATGGCGAGCACGACGAGGAGAGAGTGAACGAGCGCGCCGTTGCGCTCAGTGCTCGCGAGTCGCCATTTCGTCAAGACCACGTACGGCAGCAGCGCGAAGTATGCCACCAGCGCGGCCCCGTGCACGCGCGCCGCGAGCGGTCGCTTTAGGTGACGGGAGTGAGTCGCCACGTCAGTGCGGTCACGGGTGAGAGGGCGGAGATGATGAGTTGACAGCTTTGCTTCGAGCCGACCACTATCTCGCCCTGGACCTTCGTCTCGAGATTGGCGCACTGCACCGTGGTTCTCGCCGGCGAGCTCGTGGCGATTGACCAGGTGCCGGGGCCCTCGAGCGGGACGTCGGCGACGTCGAAGGACGGACGCAGTCGACCCGTGAGCACGCCGTTCGTCGCGCTCTCGGCGCGTGCGTAGACGACGGGCTTGGCGCTCCAGGCGATCTCGTTCGAGGAGTTGTTGGCGTTGGGCGCGTTCGTCGACGCCACGGTCGTCAGAGGTCGCGGCGCGAGCGTCGTACTCGTCGTCGTGGCTGATTGCGCGATCGGCGACGAGCTCGTCGTGGTCGAAGTAATTCGTGGAGTCGTTCGAAGCGTGGTCGCCACGATTGGTTGGTTCGTCGTAACGCTCGGCGTGGAACTCGACGCGGTCAGGGTGAAAACGAGGACCAGTAGCAAAAGGGGGCTCGACCACGTCACCCAGTGAGTGCTCTTGAGTGAGTGGGGCATTCGCATGGTGGTCCTCGCACGGTACTCGGTCTGTTTCACGCAGAAATTTGCTCATATGGTGTCGACGACGCTCAAAGTAAGAAGCGCACGGCGAAGTGTTGTAGTTCGCTCTGCAGCGTCAGTGGAGCACTGTGATCATGGGCCGCGAGCTCGCGCAAGGAGCGGCCCTCGAAGACTCGGGCGTAGGTAAGTCGTACCAATCGGTCGTGCTCGCCGCCGCGCAAGGTTTCGAGGCGAGTGAGGAGTGGCGACGTCTCCGCCGCCGGCTCGTCCACTTGATCGAAGTGAGAGACGTGTCGTAGCGCGGCCTTTTCTTTCAAGAGCCAGCGACGCAGACGTCCTCGAAGGGCTGAGAGCAGATCCGGCGCGGCGTACTGTCGCGACTGTCCAGCCCAGTCCACCAGTAACTCACTCAGTAAGGAGATGGCCATCGAAAGGGTCTCGCTCGCTTCGTCGATGATGCCCTCGCCGAATCGCAGTTGTCGACAGACGCTGACGACGCCGGGTAACAGTGTCTGTAAGAGGGCCCGATGGACGTCGGGGTCGCTCGCTTCTTCTAAGAGCGCGCGCACGATCTGCGCTCTTTCCAAGACGTTGCGGCCGCTTCTGGTCTCCAGCAGCGCCACGACCGCGTGCAGATCTTCCAGCGCGCCGAGTTGGAGTTCCGGGTGACGCTGCGCCACTCGACCACAGGCCTCGCGCGCGCTCGGACTTCTTCCGGCCCTCCGCCATTCGAGTCGCAGATTGCCCAGGAGGTCGTAGTTGGTTGTCATGGGCCTCAGTAAAAGACCCCGCACGCACGTGGTGGCAACTTCGCGCACACCCGTCGTGGTGACATTTCTCATGACGGACAGCGTGGACCAGGGCACGCACCTCGCGGCGCACATAGTGGCGGCGTAGGCTGGGCCGATGGATATCGAATCCTTTTACGAACAAAATGAGGCCCGTCGCGAGAGCGCCGAGTTCGAGTTCGGTGGTGAGTGGACTGACGCTTCGGACAACGAGTACGAACTGTCGTGGGTGGAAGCTACCGGCGAGCTCTACTTGATGGTCGAGCCAGACGCGCTCGTGACCGAGGACATGTTCGGAGATTTCCTGGTGTCCGACGAGCCGGTCAACGATCTGACGGTCGTGGTCATCGGCAAAGTCGCCTCACTGGCCGCCATTGAAGATCTCCTCCAAGGCTGGGAAGAATCAATGCTCGAGGAGAACTCCCTCGCGTGGCTCCACGAGCGCCTGCCCCGCACTGCCTAGAGATACGGCGTCGAAGAGTCCGCGACGTTGCACAGTCGCGTCAGTGACGCGACGAGATGCGACATCGGCACCCGTTCGGCTTCGTTAATCGTGGTCATGAGCGGGTTCCAACTTCCATCGAGTGACGTCGCCGCCGCCGCCGAGGGCGTCGCCTTTAAGAGCCGGCTCAGCGCGCGGGCTTGAAGGTGGGTGCGTTGTGCGCCACTGAGTCCTGGTAGCTCGCTCTGCTGTTCGATAACGAGCGCGCGTTTCACGTCAACGCAGGAGTGACGCACATCGGCCACTGCGCTACTTGATCCGCACGACGCGAGCAACACGCTCGCCAACGTGAGTGTCGCCAGAACGCTGAGCGGCCGGACTAGCCGAGCCACGAGTCAGCGGATTGGAGCAAGAAATCGCTCACGCTGCGCCCGCGCTCAAAGATGTCACAGAGTGGGTCGTCGCCCTTGGCGACCTGGCTCAAGGAGATGGCCCGACGCGCCACGATGGAGATGCGACGTTCCGAACTTTCGGTGGGCGACGCGAAGACGTCGGTCGCGGTGACTTCGAGGGGCATCTCCAGTCCGCCAATCGGCGCAAGGTCGATCGCCAGTCGCAAGAGGTCGGGCCCGTGGGGCATCGGCGGCAGACTCCAGGTCAACACGAGTGGGAAGTGGAACTCATCGGGCGGATCGACCTCGTCGGGCAGTCCCAGCACCGCGTCTTCAAAGGCGAGGAGAGTCCTTGGATCGACGTCGAGTTCGATGTGAAGATCGACCGGCCCGCCGCAGCCGTCCTCGGGGTGGAGATCAACCTCCCAGGCTTGGCGCAAAGAGTAGGTCTCAACGAAGTGACGTTCATCGTGCACGTGAAAGCCGTGGGTAACGGCGTGGTCTTTAAGGTCGGCAACGAATCCAGCGACGTCAATGGCGGCCATCACTACTCAGGCTAGCCTCCGCCCCACTACCGTTACTACGTGACACCATCACTTTTGATCCCACTTCGTGAGTGTGCGCACGAGATCGGTGAGATGGTCGAGTCCGGTCGGCACGGCGGGTTTAGCGGTCTTCGTGACTCGCAATATCGCCTCGATATAGTTGCGGACGAAATTGCGCTACGTGTCTTGCACGGTGCCGGCTTTCGCGTCGTGAGTGAGGAGTCGGGCGAGTCGGGTAGTGGTGAGTTCACGGTGGTCGTCGATCCGATCGATGGTTCGACCAACGCTGATCATGGCGTTCCGTTCTATGCCACGAGCCTTGCGGTGCTTCGAGACGATGAACTGGTGGCCGCCCTGGTAATGAACCAAGCGACGGGCACTGTCTACGAAGCCGAATTGGGCGGTGGCGCCTTCCGTGATGGGCAGGTGATTTCGCCGAGTAGCCAGAAGGACTTTACTCACGCCGTTGCGAGTTTTTCCGGGCTGCCGTCGCGTCATCTTGGGTGGGCGCAGTATCGATCACTCGGTGCGGCGAGTCTGGAAATATGCCTGGTCGCTGACGGATCGCTCGACGTCTTTTCCGTCGCGCAACAGTCCAAACTCAATCCGTGGGACTACCTCGCTGGTCTCCTCGTGACGCGAGAGGCTGGCGCGGTCGCGGGCGAATACGACGATGAAGAGCTCGTGACGACGATGCGGGTTCGTCGTCGCCCTGTTTTCGCCGCGACCAAGGAACTGCTGACGTTCATGTTGGAAGCGGAAACCTTCTAGGCTTTAACTCTCCGGGCGCTTAGCTCAGTTGGCTAGAGCAGCTGATTTACACTCAGCAGGTCGGGGGTTCGAGTCCCTCAGCGCCCACTC
>Ga0182024_10005881_pt1 | contig 27209 bp, 22 predicted proteins | sample P32metaG_FD_120480 | JGI IMG/M metagenome (GOLD analysis project Ga0182024, IMG submission 120480) | Permafrost microbial communities from Stordalen Mire, Sweden - P3-2 metaG (Illumina Assembly) | ecosystem: Environmental > Terrestrial > Soil > Wetlands > Permafrost | place: Sweden: Stordalen...
ACAGATCTGGTGCAATTGGAAGTTCGCGCCGGTAGTGGCAACGGCGTAGTCGGCAATCTAAACGGGAATTCCGCTGACGAAATCGCAATAGAAAGGCCTGTGGTGGTTGAGAGTGAAGGCTGAGAGCAAAAAAAAACAGGAAGAGCCGCACGTTCCTGTTGGCACAAAAATTCAGCGCGAGATTATCGCGTGGTTCTGGGTAGGTCTGGCATTTCTGTTGATCAACGGCACCATCGGTCAGGCGCGCGTGATTCCGTCGGGCTCCATGGAAAACACTTTGCTCATCGGCGATCACTTGATTATGAGCCGCATTGGCTACGACGCTGGCATTCCCTTCACCAATTGGCATGTGCCGCTGTGGCGCAATCCCAAACGACAGCAAGTCATTATTTTCAAACCGCCCTTCGCGCCCGACACCCCGGACTACGTGAAACGCGTCATCGGCTTACCTGGGGATAGTGTCGACATTCGCGATGGAGCGGTGTGGATCAACGGGCAAAAACTCAACGAGCCATATGCCGTAGGCCTGAGCGAGCCATACGAACTTCACACGCCCTACAAAGTCCCGGACGATTGTTATTTTGTGATGGGCGACAATCGGGGAAATTCCTACGACAGCCGCTTCTGGGGTTGCGTGCCGCGCAAGGATATTATCGGTACGCCCGTGATGATTTATATGTCTCTGGACGCCCCTTCAGATGCCTGGGAGCCCGGACAAATCCGCGAGCGCTTTTTTGCCTACGCCAACGCCATCCTTCATCCCGGCAGCGTGCGCTGGAAAAGATTGTTTCATATATTTTAATTGCGGGACTTCGTAACATACTGAGAGCCGTTCGCTGAGACGTACATGGAAATTGTGCCGTTCCCACCGCGGCGGTAATCTCGAACTTCATTCGTAAACGCGGATAGGTAGTGCGTGTATGGCATTTTTTGTTCGAGTTTTCGACCTCAGATAGGGCCTTCATGAAATACGCAGACGCGGGAGTAAACATCGCCGTAGCCGATGACGCGAAGCAAAGGATTCGCCATCACGCCAGCCGCACCTTCACGCCTGGCGTACTCGGCGGCATTGGCGGTTTTGGTGGACTGTTTGCCCTCGACACCAAAAAGTGGAAAGAGCCCATTCTGGTTTCTAGCGCCGACGGTGTCGGAACCAAACTAAAAGTGGCCATGGCCATGGGCGTTCATTCCACGGTCGGCGGCGATCTGGTGAACCATTGCATCAATGACATTCTTGTTCAGGGCGCCGAGCCGCTTTTTTTTCTGGATTACCTCGCCATGGGAAAGCTCGAGCCGCAAGTCGTCGAGCAACTTGTCGATGGCATGAGCCGCGCCTGCCGCAAAGCCTGTTGCGCGCTAATCGGTGGCGAGACCGCGGAGATGCCCGGGTTCTACCCCGCGGGAGAATACGACGTAGCCGGCTTCATCGTGGGTGTTGTCGAGCGCAACAGAATGCTCAACGGCAAAGGTGTGAAGCCCGGCGACGCCCTAATCGCCTTGCCATCCTCGGGCCTGCACACCAACGGCTATTCTTTGGCGCGCAAGCTCGTCTTCGAAGTTGCGAAGCTTAGACCTGACACCTACGTGGCGGAAGTCGGAAACAAAATCGGCGCTGAATTGCTGAAGCCACATCTCTGCTACGCGCCCGCGCTGAAAAATATCGTCGCCAGGGGTTGCGTCTCCGCGCTCGCGCACATTACGGGAGGCGGTATACCCGGTAATCTTCCGCGCGTGCTGCCCAGCGGCGTAAAAGCTCAGATAGACCTCGAATCCTGGCCTATTCCCTCGATCTTCAAATATCTCGCCAAGGTCGGGAAAATCGACGGCGATGAGCTGCTGCATTCCTTCAACATGGGAATAGGCATGATCCTCGTGGTGCCGCCCGCCCACGTAAAATATGTCGAGGCTGATCTTAAAAAGCGTCGCGAAAAATTCTTCCGCATTGGCCGCATCGAACGCAGTGATTCAGGCAAAGCCCGCGTTGCCTATTCCGGCGCCCTGGCGTTATAAGAGGTTACTACGCAGCTTTTTTCCCTCGAAGGAACTCTCGACCCGGTTAGAACTGCGCGAATTTTGCCACCGTGATTGATTGTGCTAACGTTTTCCGTTCATGAAAAAGCGAATAGGCGTGTTGTTGAGCGGACGCGGCTCGAATTTCGAAGCCCTTGCGGAGAGTGTCGCCACTGGGCGAATTCAGGATGCTGAGATCGCCATCGTGATCGCCAATCGCGAAGGCACACAAGGAATTGAACGCGCCAAAACCCGGGGAATTGCGACCAGGGAGATCTCATCGCGAGGTCTCGAGCGCGAAGCGTATGATCGCCAGATCGTCGCGGTTTTAAAGCAGTATAAAGTCGACTTGGTCTGCCTCGCCGGATATATGCGCTTGTTGTCTCCGTACTTTGTGCAATGCTTTCCTCACCGCATCCTGAACATTCACCCGTCGCTGCTTCCCTCTTTCCCGGGCCTTGAATCTCAGCGGCAGGCCCTGGAATATGGTGTGAAATTGGCCGGCTGCACTGTTCACTTTGTGGATGAAAATCTTGATGCGGGGCCAATCGTGCTCCAAGCCGTCGTGCCGGTGTTGGACAACGACACGCCGGATTCACTCTCCGAGAGAATTCTGCGCGAGGAACATCGTATTTACGCCGAAGCCGTCAAGATCGTTCTCGATGCGCGTTTTAAGATAGAAGGACGCCGCGTGATTCAATTGACGAGCCATCCGGTGCGCTAATGAAAAAACTCTAAAAGAGCAGATGACCAATACACCGTTCAAATCCATCGCTGAACAGCTCGCCTACCTGAAAAAGGGCAGCGCGGAAATTATTCGCGAGGCCGAGCTGCAGAGCAAGCTAGAGAAATCGGCTAAAACCGGCAAACCCTTGCGCGTAAAGTTAGGCGTCGACCCCACCGCCCCTGACATTCATCTTGGTCACACCGTAGTGATTCGCAAGCTCAAACATTTCCAGGACATGGGCCATATCGCGGTTTTTCTAATCGGCGATTTTACAGCCATGGTCGGCGATCCGACCGGTCAGTCCGAAACGCGTCCGCCGCTGACTCGCGAACAGGTGAATGCCAACGCAGAGACTTACCTCGAACAGGTCTTCAAAATTCTCGACCGCAACAAAACTGAGATTCGCTACAACAGCGAATGGCTCGACAAATTGTCCAGCTACGATATCGTGCGGCTTTGCGCGAAATATCGCGTGGCGCGCATGCTGGAGCACGAAGACTTTCACACCCGGCTCACCAACCAGCAGCCCATCTCCATGCACGAGCTGCTCTATCCGCTGCTGGTTGCGTACGATTCCGTTGTTCTCGAAGCCGACGTCGAACTGGGTGCGACCGAGCAGAAATTTAATTTGCTGATGGGACGCGAAATTCAGCGCGAATATGGCCAGGAGTCGCAGGTTGCCTTCACCATGCCAATTCTCGTGGGGCTCGACGGGACTCGTAAAATGTCCAAGAGCCTCGGCAATTACGTCGGTATCACCGAAGCCCCCGATCAGATGTTTGGCAAAATGATGTCCATCCCCGATGAGCTGATGTGGTCGTATTATGAGCTGGTCACCGATCGCAACCCTGGAGAAATCGCTGCCCTCAAAGCCAGCGTCTCCGGCGGAAGCACGCATCCGATGGATGTAAAGATGCAGCTCGCGCAGGAGGTTGTCAGCGGTTTTTACGATGAACAAGCCGGGCGGAAGGCTGGCGAAACCTTTCAGCGCGTGTTTCGCGATCGGCAGGCCCCGCAAGATGCGCCGGTCAAAAACGTTGCTCTCGGCGCACCGCAACCGATCAAAAATTTGCTGATGCATCTGGGATTGGTTACTTCGATCAGTGACGCGGAGCGGCTTGTCAAACAAGGCGCAGTCGAACTCGACGGGCAGCGTATCGACGATTCACGTCAACAGGTCGATTTGAGCAAGCCTCGGGATTTTCTGTTGCGTGCCGGAAAGAAAAAGTTCGTGCGCGTAGTGGTCGGCTGACAGTCGACGCGCCTCCTTTCCTTTTAGTTCAGAATCTCTCCCGCCATCTCCGCGACCAGCCGCGCCACTGAGGGCGCAGCCGTGAGCCCAGGCGACTCCATGCCCACCAGATGAATCATCTGTGCTACTGAGGAGTCGCGCTGAATCACAAAATCGGCGCTGCCGTGCTCTTCTGGCGGCACAAGCTTTGGTCGCAGTCCCGAGTAAGCCAGCTGCAGATCTTGCTTGCCAATTTCCGGCAGGAGCTTCCTGCCCCCTTGAACAAAATCTTCAACCGACAAGCGATCCCGCTCGTAGTCATCTTTCTCCTTCACGTAACGCGCGGTCGGCCCGATCAGCAGCGTGTTCCAAATGGTCCTCGTGAAATGCATTCCCAGGCTCAGCCCGTCGGCATGGGGTAAAGGATAGACCAATCCATTTATCAGCAGAGACTGCGGCCCGCGTACTTCACAATATTCTCCACGCACCGGATAGATTTTCCACGAGCGATTGCCAACCATCGCCGCGACCTCGTCCGCATACAATCCAGCGGCGTTGATCACACAGCGTGCTTCAATCACTTCTAGGGATGTGTCGTCTTCTGCCAATTCTTCCGTTCGGGCACCTGAATGTTCGCCGATCCGTACACTGACACGAATTCCGGCGGCAGTCGGTTCCAGTGATACAACACGAGCGCGATTCACAACGTTTGTGCCGTGGGCGGTGGCTACGCGCGCGTAGGCACGGACCAGCTCTTCCGCCGAGACGATTCCCGTGCTGGGAACGTCCAAGGCGGCAACTCCCGCCACGTGGGGCTCCCGCGAGCGAATTTCCGCCGCGTCAATCAATCGCAAGCCTTGCACTCCGTTTTCACAGCCGTGCTCGTACAGCGCTTCCAGTGCGGCTCGTTCACGCTCGTCAGCGGCAACCACAATTTTGCCGGTGCGGCGATGGGCCACGTGATGCTGTTCACAAAATGCAAACGTCAGGTGATTGCCTTCCAGGCAATGACGGGCTTTCAGCGACCCCGGCGAATAGTAAATTCCAGAATGAATTACGCCGCTGTTGCGCGTGCTGGTGGCCATTCCGATACGGGGCAAACGCTCCACGACAAAAACGTCGTGCCAACGCTTTGAAACTTCCGCGGCGATAGCGCAGCCGATGACTCCGCCGCCGATAATCAGAATGTTGATCTGGTCCATTGGATTAAAATGCTGCAGCTAAGAGGCAACGAATGTGCTCGATCGCGATTCGTCCGTCAGGAGGCGGGTTTCCGAACTCGCCATTTGTCGATGGAACGATTTCCGTGACCGGCTACTCCGACGCGTTTAGGGGCAGGAAATACTGCGTGCCTTTGACGGGGTCCTGCAACCTACGAAGCAACTGCTGCAAATCCTCGGAGCGCTCGACAAAATCAATTTCCGAAGTGTCGATCACCAGCAGGTCGGACGCAGCGTAGTGAAAAAAGAAGTGCTCGTATGCCCGGGCGACCTCTTCTATATATTCAATAGAAATCTCACTTTCATCCCGTGAAGCCTTTTTTTCAATACGCGCCCGCAACACTTCCGGTTTCGCTTGCAAATAAATCACCAGGTCCGGCGCGGGAATACCTGCCGTAAGAATTTCGTAGTAGCGGTCGTATAACTTTAGTTCCTCGTCGTCCAGGTTGAGATTGGCGAAGATGCGGTCCTTCTCCAACAGAAAATCCGACAGCACCGGCGCAGGCGCACCGGAGGCCAAAGCTTCGCGCAGGCGTTTCTGCCGCTCAATCAAAAAATACATCTGGGCGCGAAACGCCGATCCCGGCTTCTCCTTATAAAAATCGGAGAGAAACGGATTGTCATCGCAATCATAAGCGCGCCTGGCATGCAGTTTCTCGGTCAGAATCTTGGCCAGCGTGGTCTTGCCGACGCGCAGAGGTCCTTCTACAACGATAAAACGCGGTGTCCTAGGCCCATTTTCCGTTTCGTTTCGTAGTAAGTCCGGCTTTGAATCGCCGAGTTGGTCCGTCGGCAATCTCGCAGGTTCAGGTGAGCGAGGAGCTTCGAAGGTCGGGTCGTTGGAAGTCATGTATTCGGATTATTTCAGAAAGCGGCGAACGCAATTATAGCGCACCCGATTCGCGCGTAACTTGAACATTTCAGAGTTTCCATTCGCGTATGAAAGTACCGCGAGAATAGTAGAGAGAGCGGCGCACGTATGCCCCTAAGACACCAGCTCCTCGCAGGTGCAGGCCTGCGAGGAGCTTTTGTTGCGCCTTTGAGAGAAATTGTCTGCTGCGCCGCGCTAAGGCAGCGCTACAAAAATTAGTGCACTACGCCCACGTTATGGATCGCTGTGCTGAACGAAATGCTCGCACCGGCGGCTTGCGGCACCCACCACATCTTGCGCACCCAGGGATGTGTGCTGACCATAGAGCGTCGTCCAATGAAGTCCATAACCAGCGGAGTCACTTGTGTCGCGGCGTATACCGCGCCCGAATGTGCAAACGGTCGCATCAAAGGATCGGCTTCCGTCCCCCAATTTCCGGAAAGCGCGCGTCGCGTGGACCACGCGTCGAATGCCGCTCCGGCATGTCCGGCGGCCATCAAGGCATACCAGACTTTTACCTCGTTGGGATTATCGTAGCTGCGACGCGTCGCCGGCTTTACCGGCTCCAATGCGAACCCCGCAGGTTGCGCGGCGGCGGGCTCTGCAGCCAGAGCATCCGCCATAACTTCCGGCTTGGGTTGTGGCATCGACGGCGCAGACACCGCGGTGATCGAAGCTGCGGCAACGATCGGCGCGGGATTTGCAGCGGGCAGAACCACATCCCCGAACAAGGAAACTGGGCTCAATAAGAGCAATGTTGCGAAAATCATTCCCCACCTCAGTAGCCGCGAGCACTGCACAGTTCTTCGCAACTGAGGCCAGTGTGAAGCCTGGTCGCGTTCGGGTCACTGGGCCATCCGGCACATCGGCACTGGTACTTCGCTATAAATCAAAAGTTTCGCAAGGCTAGGACGGAGGTACTGGTCAGATTGCATACCAAAGAAAATGGACGCGTGGATGTGAAAAGAGGTCGCATCCGTCGCTCCTCAAGACGTGCTAGGAATTCGTTTTCATTAGGCTTCCGCTTCATCACCTGCGCCATCCAGCGGGAATCGCATAGAATTACTTCCGCTGTGCTGTCCGATGATCGAACTACATAAGGAATAATGGCGATGAGGGGCGACCAAGAGGGCCACCAACCGCAACGCTGCGCCGTCCCGTGCACGTTGGATATTCCAACAATTGAAACGGCGCGCCTCCGCCTTCGCGGCCACGGCTTAGCCGACTATCAAAATTGCGCCGCCTTGTGGGGAAACGCGCAGGTCACGCGCCACATCGGTGGCAAGCCGCAAACGCCAGAGGAATCCTGGTCGCGACTTTTGCGCTACCTGGGGCACTGGTCGCTGCTGGGCTACGGATATTGGCTAATCGAAGAGCGGGAAACGGGAGAATTCGTCGGCGAAGTGGGAATCTCCGACTACAAACGAATGATGGAGCCACCGCTAGGGTGCACTCCCGAGGTTGGCTGGGTTCTGGCACCTCCCAAACAGGGCCAGGGATACGCCACAGAGGTCGTACGCGCAGTTGTGCATTGGGGCATGGCGCACTTTGGACAACGAGAACTGGCTTGTCTAATCAGTCCGGAAAATCTTGCGTCGATCAGAGTTGCCAACAAGTGTGGCTTCACGGAACGCTACCGCACTGTATACAAAAACGAGGCGACGATTGTCCTGATGTTCGATCCTCTGCAGGCCGGTTCGGCAACACGGTAACGGCATTGACGAAAACCAGCAACTGGACGACCCTAGCCAGGTTAGCTGTTTGAAAAAAGATAATGGGAAACCGGTCGGACGACGTTATACAAGGAAAGTAGCGCGAGTCTGCATTCCTGTTGTAAATTAAATGTCTGCTGGCGGTTCCCCGGTAGCTCAATGGTAGAGCATTCGGCTGTTAACCGAAGGGTTGCTAGTTCGAATCTAGCCCGGGGAGCCAATTCTTCCAATCAGTTAGGAAGCTGCCTCATCTGAGGCCTCGCTGATTCAACAGGTTACATGGCGCGGCGATGTCGCAGGAAAACAACGCATCAGGATTTCCCAGACACTTACTTGGCTGTCAGCGACGACCGCGCACCATAGTTTCATATGGAGTAGTACGGGCACATCTGCCGCGGAAATCGTTCAAGAAAATGGATATGGTTAACGGATCGATGAGCTACACAGAGAAGTGAGGTCATTTTCGGCCGTCTACGCCCTTTTCTCAAACAAAGCTATGAAATGGAGTTTGCGACAAAATACAGCGCTGAACGGAAAAGGGTAAAGCGGTACGTGCTCCTGCCAGTTCTTTAACCTGAGTCCGGCGCTGCCAAAGTGAGCATCCCACTGTTTACGGCTTTGGTAGTTATTAGGCAGTGCGACGCCGTGCGGACGATTGCCGATCCAATCCATAAATTTAAGGGTGTGATAGTCGAGCGAGCTTTCGCAGAGATGATCTTTGATAAGAACAAAGCGGCCACTCACGCGAGCGGCTTCCGTGAGAACTTCACCGATGTGGTTAGTATGGTGGAGTACGTCGACCAACATACACAGCTCAAAAGAAGCATCGGGAAACAAGATGTGCGTGCCATCGAAAACCTGGCACGGAATGCGGCAAGCAGCGCGCTCAGTTATCTCGATGCCCTGAATTTGCGTCAAAGGTAATGCGGATTGGATAAGGCTGGACACCGTACCATCTCCGCAACCGATATCGAGAACGGAAGAATTCCTGGGAATGTGCGCCGCTAGAAGCTCCGCCAGAACCCGGACGCGGCGTCCAAAGACAAGCGATTGGTGCGATCGTGAGACCCAGGAAAGTGCCCAAGATTTGCGAGTAGCACTCATTACGTGTTGCTTAAGGGTGAATCATTTCAGTTCATAGTCTCCAATATAAGTTTCACGGCTAATACCGAGCATACTCAGGAAAAATGAAGAGAAGACGATCTGGACGCCAACGAAAAGCCACATGGACCAGAAAAGGACCTGTCGAATCTCGTAAAGGCGGCCGAAATCGCTGGAGGCCCATTTCCAAATAATCGAAACACAGCCGGCGAATCCAGCAAGAAATATCAATCCTCCGACGAGGAGACCGGTTTCCAGGGTGATGTGTTTGAGAAAACGCTTGAGAGAAATAGTGCCGCGGTCAAACCGGGCAGCATAACTGAAGACCTTAGCGAACGCGCCGATGGATAGAACCTGAGTGCCAAGCAGAGTAAACATAACTCCGAAAACCATAGTATGAATATCCAAGGTGATGCGGGAAGTGAGTTGGCGTGGCCCGGGCAAAAGCCAGATTACCAAAGCGAGGCCGCAGACAAGAAGTAGCCCGCCGGGCACGAGATACAGCCAATTTGGAGCATACATGAGCATAAAACGCAGACTTCGCCAACCATCGCGGAAACTGCGCAAATGAGGTGGACGCCCCCTTTTGTCGGGCCAGAGGATGATCGGAATTTCGCCGATACGAGCTCCGATCTGGCTGGATTTGATAACGAATTCCAGAGCAAACTCCATGCCAGTACTGCGCAAATCCAATTTGTGGTAAAGCTCGCGACTGAAACCCCGCATTCCGCAATAGCTGTCTCCCACCCCTGCGCCGAACAAGAAATTTAGCAGCCAACTCAAACCTGGATTGCCGAAATACTTGTGCAGCGCGGGCATCGCGCCAGGCTTAATGCCGCCCCGGAAGCGGTTACCCATTACTAGATCGTACCCTTGACGCAATTTGCTTACGAAATTCGGAACTTCACTGAAATCGTAGCTATCGTCGGCATCGCCCATGATGATGTATGCCCCGCAGGCAGCGGCGATTCCTGCCTTTAAAGCAGCGCCGTAACCTCGCTGGGAAACTTGCACCACGCGCGCGCCGTTGGCCTCTGCGATGGCGATGGAACCATCGGTTGAGCCGTTATCCGCGACTATCACTTCGCCCTGCAATCCAGATTTCAAGCATGCGATGATGGCTTTATTGACGCAAAAGGCCACGGAATTAGCTTCATTCAGACAAGGGATTACCACGGAAACGTCCAGCGTTGCGGCAGATAAAGGGAGAGAAGGCGGAATGTCCTGGTTTGGGAGCTTCGTCGTGGAGTAAATGCGCATAGCCTAAAGGGGCGATAATACAAACTTTAGAAAACCAATCGATCCGCGCAAAATTGCCGGTTACTTAACTGTTGAAGTACTCTAACACAATGAATCCGGTTCAGAATTCGAGCCGAGCGGCGGACGTAAAAGAAGACGATCTGGTCTCTTCCATCGATCCTTGGGAAGATGCCTACGTTAAGTTTGAGCGCCCCGAAGAAGAAATTCAGAAGTTCCTCGGACGTTTCCGACGGTTGGGAGCAGCACGATGGCCCAAAGAAACCCGCATCGTGGAACTCTTCTGCGGACGCGGCAACGGCTTGCGCGCTTGGGAACTATTAGGCTTTCGCAACCTGGAGGGCGTGGATTTGTCTCCTCGGTTGATCGCAAAATACGATGGCTTAGCGAAGTGCTACGTTGCCGATTGCCGGCAGTTGCCGTTCGCCGACCGCAGTAAGGATGCTGCGGTAGTTCAAGGCGGACTTCATCATCTGCTCCGGCTTCCGGAGGATTTGGAGCTAACGTTTGCGGAGATACACCGTGTGCTGAGCAATGATGGCCGTGTGATGTTTGTAGAGCCGTGGGGTACGCCCTTCCTCAGTGTGGTGCATTATTTGACACAAAAGAGCGTCCTGCGCCAGATTTCCGTAAAGCTTGAAGCCCTGGCCACGATGATTGAGCATGAGAGGCAGACTTACGAACAGTGGCTCAGCCATCCGCGCCAAATTGCTATGATCGCCCGCAAGTACTTTGTGCCATTGCACGAATCGATTGCCTGGGGAAAGTGGAATTTCGTGGGGAAACCGAGGGACTCACAGGAGCGTCGCTATTAGAACCGGTTGAGAATTTCGGCGCTCGCATTCTTATTCTTGGGGATCGCCGGGTAGTGTGTGTGCGCAGTAAGGAGTGTTTCCCAGTCGGAACCAGCCGTTCCTGATCGAGCCCAACGGTGGCCCTTTCACAACTACGACACGCGAACCGGTACTTGCAAATGCCGCGAACACGCGGTCTTGCAACGCGGAATCACCTTCCCAAAAGATTCCCTCCTGACCCAGCGGTAGTTCCGTAACAATTTTGACACCGGCTAGGCGCGCCCAGTGGGCCTCTGCACTTGCAGCAATCACAGCCACTCGGTCACCGGGTTTGAGTCCCCAATCGCGAAGACTCTTGGAAACCTGCCAATCCACATTTTCCTGGTGACCAATGGCAATGAGATCCGATACAAAATACTTGGCCACCTTGATTCCCATGATTGACAAGGTGGCGAGGATAACTGCGAGACGGACATGCCGTGAGGGAAGACTCAGCGCGGCCGCAAAAACAGACAGCCAGATAAAGGGCAGGAAAGGCGCTACGTATCTATTTTCCACCAGCACAAACGAGTAGGCCACGCAAGCGATTGTGGCAGGAAGCCAGATAGGCCAGAAACTAGCCAGCGAGGTAACAAACCCCCGCCATCGGGGCTGGTAGAATAGCAATGCCAAAACTCCGAGGGCGAATTCGATCTGGGTAAGGAAAATCAAGAAAAAAGTGCCAAAGGATTGACGAAGAATCCTGACCTGCCCACGAACGTTGAAATGAGCTTTTACTCCCTCCATCCAATAAGATAGATCGTAGGTGGGCGGGTAGGTCCCCGCAATAGGAATAGCGAACTCCATAACGCGGGGCGATGTAAGAATCTGACGAACAGGGTGCAATGGAGTGCCTGTGTGATCTTCTCCCTGCCAGGAGACGGGCTGAGGAATCGGATCCACAAACATTGCATACGCAATACCCCCGACATCTCCGTAGGTCAGGCGATGCTTGGATCTCGAAAGCGCAAAAACGAATGGGCCAGCCACGAGCGCAAAAAAAAGCGCCGCAAGAGCCACGCGGGCGAGATTCCGGACGGAAGCTCCACCCCCTAACCATGCGGTGAAAAGAAAAACGAGACTCAAGGGGAAGTAGAAGCATTTCGTTAAATAGCCGAGCCCAAGCACCACGCCAAATATTGCGTAACGGACCCACTTCTGTGGCTGCAAAACGATCCTGAGAAGTATTCCAAGCGCCAAATAGGAAACGACACAAACCCAGGTATCCGGATTGGTTGGTTCCAAGGAGAGCACCTGGAGAGCGGTCGAAAAAAATATTGCATACCCGAGCAACCACCAGACCGGCAAGCTAAGGAGAGGCTCAGTCACTGGTTGCCCAGAACGCTGCAGAAACTCCAGAAAAGTGACAAAAAAGAACTCAAAACAACGAAGCGCGACTAACAACCCGGCGAAGTTGACCAGGTGCAGCAGCGGTGTCTCCCAAAACGGCGACGGATGAAAAATGTGTAAGACCATCGCGATGAGCCATGAGAACATTGGGCTCCAATAGGCGTTCACAGCGTTGTGATAATCGCCTCGAAGATATGCGCTGGCAATGTCCAAATAGGAATTTCCATCCGGGTTGATAACGAATCGAACGGACCATGACTGTACAAAACCGACAACGGCAGTGCAGCTCCAGAAGAAGACCCTGATAAGAATTGTCGCTCTGCCAGGATCCAATGAATTAAACCAGTGGGGCGAGGACCAAAAGTCAGAAGGTTCATTATCTCTGGACATAGATTATAAGTTTATTCTCCCCGCGGTCAGTTTACTGCGAAGGATCGGGTCCGTGCCGAAACAAGTTAAAAATTCTGCTCGCCGAGCGAGATCCGGAAGCACAGCAACTGTTTGCGTATGTCAAATAAGTGGTTCGTCACACATTCTTTCCGGTATCGCTAATCCGCATTTATCGAGATGAACATCTGTTTCTCTTGCGGGCGCCTCTCACGAGGTATAGACTGCGCGCCGCGCAGTTCCCGACCACAGAGGCGCCCCAAACATGATCACAACTCTTTGCAGGTGGTTTTTTTTAATCATCGCGATGATGTACGGCGCGGGCGCCTGGGCTCAGGGTAAACGCATGGTAGTCATCGATCAGGATTGTGCCGGCCCCGGCGGCACCGACATGCAAGCGATTCTCGCACTGGTAAATTCGCCCGACACAAACGTGCTTGGCATTACCGTCGTTACCGGCGACGCCTGGCGCGATGAAGAAGTTCTCCACGCGCTACGCCTGCTCGAAATAATCGGTCGCACCGACATCCCGGTGGTTCCGGGCGCGACATTCCCGCTTGTGAGCAGCAAAGAATACATCGCCAAATGGGAATCCTTGCACGGGAAGATTCTTTATCAGGGTGCGTGGAATTTTTCATTCGGGGGAACACCCCACGGTCCGTATGAACTTCCGCCGATGAAGGAAGGCCAGCCCACGACCAAAGCCTTCACGGAAGACGCCGCTCATTTTCTTGTGAAAGCGGTACGCGCTCATCCGCACGAAGTGACCGTCTACGCGGCAGGCCCAATGACCAACCTCGCCCTGGCCATCGCGCTGGATCCCGAGTTTGCAGAACTCAGCAAAGAACTCATCGTCATGGGTGGCAGTATCAATCCACAAACAACTGATCCCGAGTTTTCGCTGACTCCCACCCGTGAATTCAATTTCTGGATGGATCCGGAAGCTTCCCGTGCCGTGCTGCACGCGAGGTGGCCTCGCGTGGTGGTTACAACTGTCGATATTTCCGTGAAAACCAGGATGAGCAAGGATCTGATTGAACAGGTAAAAAAAGGCTCGTCCGCTTCGGCGAAGTATGTCGGCGAGTATGCGCAATCCAACTATTTGTGGGACGAACTTGCGGCTGTCGCCTGGCTGGACCCTTCCATCATCACAAAATCGCGGAAACTCTACATGGACGTTAACACCGATCACGGCGCCGGGTACGGCAACACGCTGGTGTGGGCGCCGGGCCAGCAGCCCGGGCTTGGCGAGGTCCTAGCCGAAGTTCAGGATGACCTCGACAAGAATAAATTCTATAAGGAATACGTGGATTTACTTCTTCGCGATACGCCCAAGGCGGAAAATCTTAAAACAAGCAGGTGATCGAAAATATTTTGCGTGCGCTCGCCGGGCCCGCGGCGCCCTTTGCGGATTTAGCGTTTTTACAGATCCGCCGTACAGTTGATTTGAACACCGATAAGCTCTACAAGATGTACGTGCAACTGATGATCGCGCCGACCGGGAGTGGCAAGGAAAGCGGCAAAAGCGAAGCGAAGCCAGATTGAAGGGTGTTTCTATTACGTGACCGAGGAAGGACCAGCAACATTTGGAAATGAGTTCCAGTCAAAATCACGCTGAGCAGCGCCACCAGCCGGCGTCGGAACATCTGCATCTCCGGCCCAACCGCGGAACCGCGCTCAACCTCGATTGGCTGGAAGCTACGCGTGTGAATTTGAGTGCCGTGGAGCGTCGTGCGTCCACCCTCGTCACGCGGCGCGGCGTGAAGAAGGACTGCCAGATTGCCTGGCTGCTGCGCGCCATCTCGTGCATGGATTTGACCACTCTTTCCGGCGACGACACCGACGAGCGCGTCAAGAGACTGTGCGCCAAAGCCAAGCAGCCTCTTCAGATGGAGCTTGTCGAGCGCCTCGGCATTGCTGAGCTGAATCTAAAAGTCGCTGCGGTTTGCGTTTACCACACATTTGTTGAAACGGCGCGGCGCGCTCTGGAAGGAAGCGGCGTGAAAGTTGCAGCGGTCTCCGCGGGATTTCCCGCCGGGCTTTCCCCCTTCGAACAGCGCGTCGAAGAGATTCGGCGTTCCGTCGATTCTGGTGCGTCCGAAATCGACGTGGTCATCACCCGCGCGCGCGTTTTCGGAAGCCGCTGGCAAGAACTATATGACGAAGTCGCAGCGTTTAAGTTGGCGTGCGGACCGGCGCATCTGAAAGTAATTCTTGGTACAGGCGACCTGGTCACGCTGCGAAATGTCGCCAAAGCCAGCCTGGTGGCCATGATGGCCGGCGCGGATTTCATCAAGACCTCCACGGGCAAGGAGACCGTCAACGCCACTTTGCCGGTTGGGCTGGTCATGATGCGCGCCATCCGCGAATATCGTCAAAAGTGCGGAGCGGACGTAGGGTTCAAGCCCGCCGGTGGCATTCGCACTGCGAAACAGTCCCTGGAATGGCTGGCGATGGTCAAAGAAGAACTAGGCGTGAAGTGGATGCACGCGGACTTGTTCCGCTTTGGCGCGAGTGGCATGCTCGCCGACATTGAGCGCCAAATTGAGTTTCACGTGACTGGACGTTACTCGGCCGAATACAGGCACCCGATCGCGTAGTCGACAGAACCGCGTAGTAAGAAAAGAAGAGAGCTATGAGCATCGTAGAAACATTCGTCGCCATGGATTATGGCAGCGCGCCGGAAGATCCGCGCGAGACACTCGCGTGGCTCGACGCTCACGGCCGCTCGTTCGGCCACTTCATCGGTGGGAAATGGCACAAAAGCTCTTCCGCGCAGAAATTCGAAACGAAGGATCCTTCCACCGGAAAGGTGATTGCCACAGTAACTCAGGGCTCCGTCGAGGACGTAGATGCCGCAGTGCGAGCTGCGCGCACCGCGCTGCCAAAGTGGCAAGCACTCACCAATAACGCGCGAAGCAGATTCTTGTACGCCATCGCCAGGCATCTTCAAAAACATTCACGGCGCCTGGCTGTTCTGGAAACCATCGACAACGGCAAACCCATCCGCGAGAGCCGTGATCTGGATATACCGTTGGTCGTCAGACATTTCTATTACCACGCGGGCTGGGCGCAGATTTTGGATCAGGCGTTTCCCGGATACGTTCCGTGCGGCGTTGCCGGCCAGATCATTCCTTGGAATTTTCCCCTGCTGATGCTCTCGTGGAAAATTGCACCGGCGCTGGCGGCCGGAAACACGGTTGTGCTGAAGCCTGCGGAATTCACTCCGTTGACCGCTCTGGCGTTTGCGGAAATCTGCCAGGATGTGGGCCTGCCACCCGGTGTGGTGAATATCGTCACCGGAGATGGTTCTACCGGCGAAGCTCTGGTCAAGCACCCCGACGTCGATAAGATTGCGTTCACTGGTTCGACTGAAGTTGGCCGCGCGATTCGAAAAGCCACAGCCGACGGCCACAAAAAGCTTTCACTGGAATTGGGGGGCAAATCTCCTTTTGTAGTTTTTGAAGATGCCGATCTTGACAGTGCCGTGGAGGGTTTAGTGGACGGCATCTGGCTGAATCAGGGCCAGGTGTGCTGCGCGGGATCTCGTCTGTTGATGCAAGAAAGCGTCGCGGCGGAACTGACTGAAAAAATTCGAGAGCGCATGCGCAATCTGCGCGTGGGCTCTCCGCTCGACAAGAGCATCGACATCGGTGCCATTGTTGCGCCCGTGCAATTAGAGCGGATTCAGAAACTCGTAAAACAGGGAATTGAAGAGGGCGCTGAGTGCTGGCAGCCTCCATGCGAAATGCCTGCAACTGGCCTGTTCTTTCCTCCCACCCTGTTGACCAACTTTCACCCCTCTTCCACTGTAGCGCAGCAGGAAATATTTGGTCCCGTCGTAGTGGCGATGACCTTTCGCACTCACCGCGAGGCGGTTGAGCTTGCCAACAACACCACTTACGGTCTCGCCGCGAGTGTCTGGAGCGAAAGCATAAATGTGGCTTTGGAAGTCGCCGCTCAGATCAAAGCTGGCGTGGTGTGGGTGAACAGCACTAATCTCTTCGACGCGTCTTGCGGATTTGGCGGATATCGCGAGAGCGGGTTTGGCCGCGAAGGCGGCCGCGAAGGCATGCTCGAATACCTTGAGCCGCAATGGTTCAAGAAAGCGAAGGCCCTGCCCGAAAAGAAAAGCGGTCACGCTACCGAAGCTGCCGAGCCCCCGACCGTTTCGGAATCTGCCATCGACCGCACCGTCAAGCTGTACATCGGCGGCAAACAATCTCGCCCAGACTCGGGCTATAGCATTTCGGTTCGCGACACTCATGGCAAGATACTCGGCGAAGCCCCGCTGGGAAATCGCAAAGACATTCGCAATGCGGTCGAGGCCGCCCGTAAGGCTTCAGCCTGGGGCAAAGCCACCACGCATACGCGCGCTCAAGTGCTCTATTACATCGCCGAAAATCTCTCGCAGCGTACTGACGAGTTGGAACGCCGCTTGGAAGCGCTCGTAGGTCGCCGGCAAGCGAAGCGAGAAGTGGCCGCCGCCATAGAAAGAATTTTTTCTTATGCTGCTTGGGCCGATAAATATGACGGCGCGGTTCACAGTCCGCCGCTGCGCAGCATTTCCATTGCGATGAACGAGTCCATTGGCGCGGTCGGTGTCATTTGCCCCAACGAGCTCCCACTGCTCGGTTTGCTTTCGCTGGTTTTGCCGCTGATTGCTGCCGGCAACACCGTGGTCGCCATACCTTCCGAAACCTATCCGCTGATCATCGGTGATCTTTATCAGATTTTCGAAACTAGCGACCTTCCCGGTGGAACCGTCAATTTTGTCAGTGGCCGAACTTCGGAGCTCGCCAAAACCCTCGCGGAACACGATGACATCGATGCCATCTGGTGCTTCAGCAACGCCAGGGATGCGGCGAGCGTAAAGCTATGGTCAGCGGGCAATTTGAAACAGGTTTTTACCCATGAAGGACGGCAAATCGATTGGTACGACGCGAATCAGTCGGAAGGCCGGTGGTTCCTGCAGCATGCCACGCAGGTGAAAAATGTTTGGGTGCCTTACGGAGAATAAAATTCGGCGAAGGACTTACAGATCGCATGGGCGCCGCTGCGAGAAAAATCCCAACGCGATGTTCGTAGGCCGCGTCAGCAAAGATTAATTTCACTTACCCCATCAACTCGCTTTCGACACTCGGAGGCAGACAGAAATGTATTCGCCACCAAATTTTATGGTTGCCCTGGTGATGACCGCATTCAGCGCGGTGTTCTGGGGCTCATGGGCCAACAGTTATAAGGGCGCCAAAAAATATCCCTTCGAACTCTTTTACTGGGATTACATCGTCGGGGTGGTGTTGTGTTCGTTGGTTTTCGCATTGACCCTCGGCAGCCACGGTTCGTCCGGAGAATCCTTCATCGCCAATGTCAGCGCGGCCAATCGCGTGAACATTGTTTACGCCATGGTCGGTGGTTTCATTTTCAATATCGCCAATCTCCTGTTAGTCGCGGGCATCGCCATAGCCGGCCTCGCCATCGCTTTTCCTATTGCCATTGGAATTGCCGTGGTGGAGGGCGTGGTACTGAGTTACGCGCTGCAACCCAAAGGTAATCCTTTGTATTTGGCTATGGGTGTCGGCCTTGCGACGTTGGCCATTATTTTCGATGCGCTGGCATACAAGCGGCTTTCCGGCGGCGTCACGGTAACGCGCAAAGGCATCATCGTTAACGTCATATCCGGTTTGCTGATGGGGGGATTCGCTCCCTTCGTCACCAAATCGCTGACCACCGAGCACACCCTGACGCCCTACAGCGTGGCGGTGTTCTTCAGCCTGGGCGCTTTCGTTTGCTGCTTTTTCATCAATCCTTACCTGATGAAGCATCCGCTGCTCGGCGAACCCGTTTCTTTTTCGGGGTTCTGGAATACATCTGCTAGAAATCATTTGCTCGGTTTGTTCGGTGGCGTTGTTTGGGGGCTGGGTGGCTGTTTCAATTTCGTCGCCGCCGGCTTTGTCGGCGTTGCAATTTCGTATGCTATCGGGCAGTCGTCACCCATGATTGCCGCGCTCTGGGGCGTTTTGGTGTGGAAAGAATTCCGCGGCGCTGACAACCAAGCCTGGACTTATCTCGGCTTGATGTTCCTGAGTTACATCGCGGCAGTCATTTCCATTGCGATGGCGTATTAGTACGCACCTCAGTTGGTGCACAAGGTGACGGATTTGTGTTTTGCTCGCGATCGCGCAGGTTTCAAGCTCGACGCGGAGGGAGAAGTTCGCTGGCTAATATCGTGGTGGTCGGCAGTCTTAACATGGATTTAGTGGCGATTTCGCCGCGCATACCGGTAGTCGGTGAAACGATTATCGGCGACAAATACTTCAGCGAACCGGGCGGCAAAGGCGCCAATCAGGCTTATGCGGCGGCGCTACTGGGCGGCTCGGTGGCCATGCTGGGGAGAATCGGCGAAGACGAGTTTGGCCGCGAGATGCGCGAAAACTTGAACAAGGTCGGTTGCAACACCGAAGGTATTCGCTCGGTCAAGGGCGTTAGCGGTGTTGCGCTCATCTTCGTAGCTGCCGATGGCCAGAATTCCATCATCGTTGTCCCAGGCGTCAACAACGATTTCGCTCCCCAACATATCGAGCATGACGCAGTGCACCTCAAGGACGCCAAAATTGTGCTTCTGCAGTTGGAAAACCCGACCTCAACCGTCATGGCCGCCGCGCAAGCCGCGCGGAAAACGGGCGCTTGCGTGATTCTCGATCCGGCACCTGCGCCGCAACAAGCTTTGCCGCAGGAACTCATCCGGTCCGTCCATATCATGACCCCCAACGAAACGGAGGCTGCAATTTTGGCTGGATTGGCGCCCTGCACTTTGCAGCCCGCACAAGCCGTGCAGATCGGCCGAAAATTGCAGGGCATGGGAGCTGCAACTGTCATCGTTAAACTGGGCAGTCAGGGCTGCGTGCTGCTAAACAAAGACAAGGGCAAAGCTACGCTGCTGTCGGCCCCAGTCGTAACCGCCCTGGACACTACCGCGGCTGGCGACGTTTTTGGAGCTGGTCTCGGCGTAGCGCTGAGCGAAGGCCTTGATCTGCCCAGTGCCTGCCGTTTCGCCAATTACGCCGCATCGTTATCCGTGACCAAAATCGGTGCGCAGGCGGGCGTGCCAACGCGTAAAGAAGTAGACGAATTCGCAAAAAAGACTGCTGTGCCCCATCCGACCGACTTGGTCGGCTAGTTGTAGGTTTAACTTCTAATAGTTGAGCCTGAGATCGGCGGGGCAATACCGGTTTGTCGCGCGACAAGCCGGTGTTATCCGCCGTTTCCTTTCTGCTAGCGGCCAAGCGATTACTTCGCTGCGATTTGGTCGTATCCTATCCTAATGGCCAATAAATTTTTCGCGGTTGTTACGCTGGTTGCCCTGTCTGCGTCCGCTGCTGCTCAGAGTACAACTCCCAACGCTCGTCCGCGCGCCTCCGATCTGGGCCTGCAGGTCGGCATCCTGCCAGCAGGCCCGCTCGACGCCATTACCGATGTTGCCGGCGTCGCCGTTGGACACACCACCATCATTCGCGGCGACAACATCCGCACTGGAGTGACCGCCGTCGTTCCCCATCCTGGCAATCTCTATCGAGAGAAAGTGCCGGGCGCGATTTTTGTCGGCAACGGTTTTGGCAAGCTGGCGGGAGCCACGCAGGTGGAGGAAATGGGCGACATCGAAACGCCCATCCTGCTGACCTCCACCACCAGCGTGCCGCGTGTAGCAGACGCGCTGATCAGCTATATGTTGGCGCTGCCGGGCAACGAGGATGTGTTGTCCATTAATCCTGTCGTGGGCGAAACCAATGACGGATATCTCAGCGATATTCGCGGCCGTCACATCACGCCCGACGACGTCTTTTCCGCAGTCAAGAACGCCAAGGGCGGTCCGGTTGAGGAAGGTGCTGTCGGAGCCGGTACCGGAACAGTGGTCTTCGGTTGGAAGGGCGGCATCGGCACTTCGTCACGCCATCTGCCAACCAATATCGGTGGATACACCGTGGGTGTCCTGGTGCAGACGAACTTCGGAGGCGTGCTTACCATCGCGGGCGCTCCGGTGGGCCGGGAATTGGGCCAATATTATTTGCGTAAAGAACTTGAGCAGGCTGGCAGCGGTAAAGACAAGGCCGACGGATCATGCATGGTTGTCGTTGCTACCGACGCACCACTGGATGCACGCAATCTGAAGCGACTGGCGGCCAGGGCCTTGCTAGGTGTTGCGCGCACCGGAAGTTCAGCGTCCAACGGCAGCGGAGACTACGTTATCGCCTTCTCCACGGCGCCGCAGGTGCGCATCCACGCCACTGACAAAGCACCGACACGCAGCGTGGAAGTGCTGACCAATGACGCCATGTCGCCACTGTTTGAGGCGGTTATCGAAGCCACCGAAGAAGCGGTCTACAGCTCCATGTTCAAGGCCACCACGGTGACGGGTAATGGACACACCGTCGAGGCTCTGCCGATCGACAAAACCGTGGAGATACTCAAGAAACATCAGGTGATCAAATAATCGTCGCTCGCTAACCGTTACCCAAAAGATCGGGCCGTCCAGAATATCGCGGCAGACAAACCACTGTCACAAAAGGAAAGCCCCCGGGACTTTCTCTTTTTCAGTTGCGGCTGCTTTCTTTGTCCACTGACGAGATTTCTGTTCCTCTCACTACCGGTCAACTCCCAAACAATTGAACATTTCAAAGCTAGTTTTCGCAGCATGTTCAGTAATGGAAGCGGTAGCGAAATTCCACGTATATCTGGCGCGGATCGTTATAGTGAAAACCTCCAAACGTCAGACTGTTGTCCATAAGAACGCGGCGGTTGGCCACGTTGAGCGCAGTCACCGATAGGCTGTATTTCTCAAGAAAGCTTTTGCCAAGCGAAAAATCAAACGTGGTGTGCGCGGGCAGGTAGTTCCCGGGATATCGCGCGTTCGGATCTCCGTTTGTGAATCCCGAGCCGTAATACACATTTGTCGATGCAAATGTTTGCCAGGGTAGATTTGCATTGAAGCCCACGTTCAAGGTGTTCCTCTGATCGTGGTCTACCGGAGAGTATCCAGGTGGAATATCGAGGCCACAAGTGATCGACACCGGCGCTGGACAAATCAATCCACCGGTGATGGGTGCCGTGGCTTCCGCAATTTGATTTGAGTACGAAAGGTGAAACTGGCCGCGATGCCACAATCGTGGAGAGCGCAGCGTGAGTTCCCAACCTTGAATCAAGGCTGCCTCCCAAGTGATCGGCCAGAATAAATTGGATTCGCCAATGTTGTTGTGATCCAGCCAGTTGGTCGCGCGTGTTTTAAAATTGTCGGCATCCAACGTCCAGCCGCGAAACGGAATCGTTACCCCGAACTGGTGCTCTTCATCGCGCTCACCATGCAGGGGAGAAAACGTAAAGTTCTGGTTGTTCGCCAGACTGAGAAGTGCGCCGGTGGTCGTCAGCAGCGGCGGAGGTTGGTAAAAGCGGCCGTAAAAACCATGAAAGACCCAGTTCAATTTAGGGACTTTCGCGGCTACACCAAAACGCGGGTCCACCTCATCTTCAGTGATGTCCGCGGTGAAGTGCGATTGGCGAAACCCGGCGATCAGCGTCAGCCAGGAAGTCGCTTTAAATTTGTCGCTTAGAAATGTTTCCTCCAGCCCTCCCGCGATGTCCCCGTTGGAGGCGGGAAAGTTCATGCAGGGCAAAATACACGGCTGAAAAAAGTTGAAGAAGTAATTGCTCTGTTGTTGCCCAAATCCGTACAACCCGATTTGAATCTCATTATTTTTCCACATCGTTGCATCGACTGATGCCTGCACACCGCCGTAGTTCGAGATTTGATCCACGTTGGTGCCGACGGGCGTGTCGTTTGGCGAGGATTGATAGTTGGCCCGGCTGTAGTGATAAAAAGGGGAAACGGTCAGCACCAGGTTGGCATTAAATGTGTGTACCCACGAGAATGCCACGTACCCGTCGGTTTCGCGCTCGCCGTCGCGTAGGCCAGACGTAGAATAAATCTGGTTCCCTGCGGAATTGGGATTTGGATCGATGGGAATCTGGTAATAATCCTGCCGCAAAGACGTCACTAGCCGAAATTGGTTTCGGGCATTTGGATTGAAGATGAACGACGCGAATCCTCCGAAGCCGTTCTCCGCATCGTGAACTACTTCCGAAATCGGCGTTTCCAGTCCGTAGTTGCTGCGATTGGCGTTTAAACTCGCGTAATAAGCGACCTGTTTGGTGTGGCTGCCGAAATTGATTTGATCGTTGCTTTGAAACCAGTTTCCAAAACTCGTCACCAGTTCCGCTTCGTTGTCGCGCTCGAAGCCCGTTCGTGGCACGAGATTGAAAATTCCGTAAGTACGATCTCCATATTCTGATTCGTAACTTCCTCGCTGAATCTCCAGGTAATCGATATCCTTCGGATCAATCTGCGGTCCCAGATTCGTGGCGATATTGGTGTTCGGTATCGGCACGCCGTCAATCAACCAGTCCACTTGATGTCCTCCGCGCATGTGCAGCATGTCGTGCGTGACGTAGGCTCCCGGCACGTAATCGGTAATCATGGCCAGGCTGTTGGAACGGTCCGCGCCCGGGGTTTGCGCGATGTCTGCGCGGTCCACCAGCGATGTGGGCGTCACAGAATCGACGTTCTCCGCTCCTCCTGGAGCATTGGCGGTTACGCTGGCCGTCTGGTTCACGGCGCTGAGATTCAATTGAAAATGCAGCGTGGGCGAAGAGCCGGAATACACCGTGACCGTTTGCTGCGCATCTTCAAAGCCGGCCTTCTCCACGGACACCACATAATCTCCCAGTGGGACAGTGGCGAACGAAAACGCGCCATCCGGATCCGTCTGCATCGTCTGCGTCCAGTCGGACGTAGCCGATTTGATTTTTACCGAAGCGTCGGAGATGGGTTTGTGTTGCGGGTCGTGCGCCACGCCGCGAACCGTTCCAAACACGGTAGCGAACGCCACGCCGGCAAAAAGCGCGGCGGCTGACAGAAAAAGCAAAATTCTGTGAAACACAGAATCCTCCTATAACGGTGGCGGCACTTGGGCCGCGGGGGATGCGCAGATCCGCGAACGATTAATTTGGGAGGGGAAAATCGTGATCAGGAATGCATCAATCGAGGAGGACGATCGGGCGGCGCGACGGTCGAAAAAATTTCATTTTCAGAACTCACGAACAACGGTGCAGCAAACGGAAGTGGTCGCGAGAGGACCACTGCAGCCGGTAAATCAAACGTCAAGGAGGCAACGAATGCGCGCGTCTCCGTGTGGCAGCAGGACATGGAGCATTTGATAGCCGACGACTGCGATTCATGGTCACAGTGCATGCCGACGTCTTCGGACGGGTCGGTAGCGGGCTTTGGTGCTGGTGTCGTAGCCATTGCCATCGTCATGTCGTGACCCTTGGCCATGCACATCATGCCATTGCAATTGGCTGCGCCCTTCCCGCCGTTGGCCCATAGCGGTGCCCAGAGGAATGTCATCGCCAGAAGGCACGCGACCGCTTGGAGCCTTCTTGACACAGTTTTACGCGCGATGGAGACGAAGTTCATGAAATCGTGTCGAGCCTAGAGCATTTAATAGGCGCGGTCAATGGCCGCCCATCGACGATTGTCTTAGTTTCCAGACACGCTGGCGTTGATGCGCAACAGCATGCCTGTTCCGCTCCGAACTTTGACTTTCCCCTCGTCGGAAATCAGCACGATTACGCCCGCCCGGTCCGTGCGCCCCGCGTGCATGATGCTCACATGGTCCAGGCCGTATGTTCCGCAAGCGTCGGAGGAAAATACCCACAGCGCCTGGGGACTGGTATTCCCGTCGATGGCCCCACGGCACTTTGTGCCCGCCTTGGCCCGCACTTGGCCCAACACCCCGCCGTTGACCTCTTTTCCAACTACATCCTGACCGTTTTCGCTCATAACCGGTCCGCCTTGTCCGTACACAACGTCGCCGCCCACCTGCACAGTCGGCAGCCATTCGTAAACGTCGCTCTCTCCCGGCCCGATTGGCGGCGTCTGCGCTTCGCTGATGCGCATGAAGCCGGCCATGGCTCGTAGGTTCGTGGTTACCGTAACGATTTGATGCCCGGCAATGAGCTTGTCGAATTGCAACGAGATTTGCGGCGGTGTGCCCGCGTTTGCCGGGGTCACATCGACGACGTGACCTACCAACTTGCTGCCTGCCTTGATCTCTGCGCCGGAGGCCAGAGGAACGGCCTGCATGACTCTCGCGGTTATCACCTGTCCCGCTCTGCTGTTAGCAGACGAAATCGTCGAGTTCAGCCGCACCGGCAAAATAGTCCCGGCGGGTACCACAAGGCTGCCCTTGCCAACGTTGTTCTGATCGGACGTTGCGGCTGGGACAGATGCCAGACAGAGGGCGTACAAAACCGCGCCGGCAAGCGTCCGCGCTACCTTGGCACCTTCACGCATTGTGCAAATCAATTTGATCACCGAGCCGACAGGGTATTGAATTAAGAGTAGGTCGAACTGCTGGACCCATGTGCATTGAATTTCATAGTAGTCTCCGCCTACGTAAGACTGCAACTCACAATCGGACTTCGATGTAAATCAAGTAGCCTGCCAGGGCGAGGCCGGCCAGCGCTACAAAGATTCCGACCATGTCAACGAGGAATCCTGCGGGTTGAAATTGGTCGGCCTCCAACTGTGTTTTAACTTTGCGATAGCGCAGCAGCCCGGCAAGAGTCAGAACCACTCCCGAAATCATGGCGATGGTACCGAACCATACGGACAGGCCTACGGTGCGCGATTCGCGGCCCTGAATTTGCATTAACTGGCGGATGGCCACTGCGAAACGGCCAATCGCGAAACCGAACACCACCAAAGCGATGCCTGTGCGTACCCACGCGAGAAAGGTCCGCTCGTTAGCGAGGTGATCGCGCGCGCGATTGGCGTTTTCGATTTTTGCCGGCCGATTATCTTTGGCTTCTGGCATGCATCTTGCCTTCTCTTATTAATACGGAATAGTGCGACAGCGAGCGACTAGTCTACGGCTTTTCGTCCCTCGGCGTGTGTTTCGTCGCCTGCTTCGTGAAGTTTCGGCTCGCGGTGCCGATGTTGAGTCTCGCTGTGTGTGCGTTTCTGGTGTGATTGCATCAGTTTGTTTCAATTTGAAACTGCGAGCACATGAAATGAGAGGTCGAACGAAGTGACCAGTGGCCTCATCTTCACTTGTTGGTGCACTGCGCCCTGGTTTGGATTATGGACTCAACAGTCGGCCGGACTTTGGGCTGGACGGCTCGCGGGGTGGTTGCCCAACTCATCTGTACTGCAGCGCGTCTGGCCGGAAATGGCCATCCTGGTACTCTTGCCGTACCTCTATATAGCGCTCCAGAGCCTGCACTATCGCCGCCGGAACGAACTCTTCCGCCTCATCAGCGAAAACGCTGCGGACATGATCGCCCTGGTAGAAGTGACCGGGAAACGCCTCTACAACAGCCCGGCGTACGAAAAAGTTCTGGGCTACTCGTTGGCGGAGCTGGCCGCGACCACTTCGCTGGAGCAGGTGCATCCCCAGGACCGCGAGAGGGTCATCGAAGCCGGGAAGCAGGCGCGCATCACCGGCTTGGGCAAACGCCTTGAATATCGCATGCGCCACAAAGATGGAAGCTGGCGCGTGCTGGAATCCACCGCGAATCCCATTCGCAATCGCAAGGGGCAGGTGACGCAGTTGGTGATCGTCAACCGCGACATCACTGAGCGTAAGCGCATGGAAGAGAAGCTGGAACACAACGCGTTTCACGACGCGCTTACCGATTTGCCCAACCGCAGCTTGTTTCTGGACCGCTTGCAGCGCGCGACCGATCACGCCAAGCGCCACCCGGAGTTTCAGTTTGCCGTGCTTTTCATAGATATCCAGGGATTGGCGATTTTCAATGAAACCATGGGGCACGCGGTGGTCGACCAACTCATCATCGACATCAGCACCCGGCTTAAGAGCCATTTGCGCCACGATGACACCATTTCCCGTTCCAGCACTGTGGATGAATCGGCTGAACCCGCCGCCGTCGAAATCCTGGCACGCCTGGATGGCGATCAATTCACCGTGCTCTTGGAGAGCATTAAGGAACCGAGCGCCCCGATGCGCGTGGCCATGCGACTCCAGGAAGGCCTCGCGGCGCCCTTCGCTGCCAACGGGATAGATGTCTTTACCTTTGCAAGCATTGGTATAGCGCTAAGTTCGCCCAACTTCCAATCGCCTGCGGAGATGCTTCGTGACGCGGACATCGCCATGTGCCGCGCGAAAGTCCAAGGCACATCGGGCTGCGAAGTATTCGACAAGCACATGCACGCGCTGGTGGTGCGGCGGCTGAATCTGGAGTCGGAACTGCGCAAAGCGATTGAGCGTGGCGAACTGCGCGTTCTCTATCAGCCGATTGTGCGACTCACTACCGGACGCATAGGCGGCGTGGAGGCGCTGCTCCGGTGGTGGCGCAACGATTCCTGCCTTGTGGGCCCGGCCGATTTTATTGACGTGGCGGAAGAGACTGGCTTGATCGTTCCGATCGGGCGGTGG
>Ga0182024_10005882_pt1 | contig 27207 bp, 24 predicted proteins | sample P32metaG_FD_120480 | JGI IMG/M metagenome (GOLD analysis project Ga0182024, IMG submission 120480) | Permafrost microbial communities from Stordalen Mire, Sweden - P3-2 metaG (Illumina Assembly) | ecosystem: Environmental > Terrestrial > Soil > Wetlands > Permafrost | place: Sweden: Stordalen...
CCCAGCTCGGGAGCCATTTTTGGCCAGAAAAAGTTCAAATCGAAAAATCTCAAAACCCCGGTTAACTTATCCACTCTCAGAGCTTTGGCGGGAATCCAAAACCCATCTCCCGGACAGCAGTGGATGCGAATCAAGCTTCTGGTTTCCCTGGCCTTCACAACGCTGCTGTTGGCGGCCATGCCCGCACTGGCTCATCATGCTTTTGGTGGTGAGTTCGACGCCAACCGGCCCGTGCTGCTGAAAGGCAAGGTCGTGAAGATGGAGTGGGTCAATCCCCACGCCTGGATTCACGTCGAGGTTACTAAGGCCGACGGCACCAAAGAAGTCTGGATGATCGAGGGTGGAAGTCCGAACTCGCTCCTGCGGCGTGGTTTTACCAGAGACAGCCTGCCTGTCGGCACCGAGATCGTAGTGGATGGTTATCAGGCGCGGGATCACACACTGCTGCGGGCGAACGGCCGCAACATTACGTTTTCGGATGGCAGGAAGCTGTTCCTGGGCTCGTCCGGTCCTGGAGCGCCTCCGGACAACGCCGCTCCGACGGATTCGGCTAAGCCACCAGCGGGACGCTGACCATGTCAAGACTCTTTGTATTAGCGGCGTTCGCGGTTTGCCTGGCTTCGGCCCAGACGACGCCGAACGATTACTCGAACAGTAAGTCATGGCTTTGCCGGCCCGGCGTCCTGCACGACGCGTGCGATATCGATCTTACGACTACCGTCATCACCGCCGACGGCAGATTGTCTCGAGAGACGTGGACCGCCGACACGAACGCGCCGATCGATTGCTTTTACGTCTACCCGACAATTTCGACCGACCCAACGCCGAACAGCGACATGATCGCGGATGCGGCCGAAATGAACGTAATCCGGCAGCAATTCGCGCGCTTCGGATCTAAGTGCCGGCGATATGCCCCGTTGTACCGGCAGGTCACTCTGGCCGGGCTCCGCATCATGCTGGGCCGCGGTGGCGGCGGAATATCGCTCGATCGCGGCCTCCAGTACGACGATGTGCTGAACGCCTGGAACTACTATCTCGAGCACGACAACAAGGGTCGCGGCATCGTACTGATCGCACACTCGCAGGGCTCGTTTATTCTGACCAGACTCATTCGTGAAGAGATCGACGGCAAGCCTGTGCAGGCGCGTATAGTTTCGGCGATCCTCCCCGGCGCCACGATAGCCGTGCCCCGCGGCAAAGATGTTGGCGGCGCATTCCAGCACGTGCCTCTGTGCCGCACGGCATCGCAGATTGGCTGCGTGATCGCGTACTCGTCGTTCCGTGCCACCATGCCGCCTCCCGCCAATACAAGGTTCGGCAAGGTCGCGGACCAGAATATGGCAGCCGCGTGCGCCAATCCGGCGGCGCTGAGTGGTGGGAGCGGCGAGCTGCACGCCTATCTCCCGACTGACGGCGGCATGATCGTGGGAACTACGCCGCCCAAACCGTGGGTATCGCCCGAACAGAAGCCCGATCAGAAGCCCGATCAGAAGATAGATACTCCCTGGGTGAGCCTTCCCGGACTGTTGACGGCGCAATGCGCGACCAACGACAACGCGACTTACCTCGAAGTAACCTTGCATGGCGATCCCGCAGGGCGGCGTACCGACTCGATCGGTGGCGATGTCGGCGGCAGCGCTAACCCGCAGCCTGACTGGGGACTGCATCTGGTGGACGTCAATCTTGCGATGGGCAATCTGATCGACATCGTCGGAAGCCAGGCGAAGTCATGGCTCGGGCAGCGCAGGTAGCACAGGGTTTCAGCCTGTGTGTAAACTTTGAGGGCTTGCCGCGCCTGTCAGGAAGATTGCCTCGAACACCCGGGCCAGCTGATCGGGCGATAGAGCGCCGTCGCGCCGGTACCACATTTCAACCCGGTTCAAAAGCCCGAGAAGGATCAGGCAAAGGTACTTGACCCCGATGTCATCCCGCAGCACGCCTGCCTGCCGCGCCTCGTGAAGAACGGATCGCACCAGTTCCTCATACGCATCCCGAAGCGCAATCACTTCCTTCAATCGCTCTCCCGAAAGGGCATGCATCTCCCCCACGGCCACCGAGTGCGCGATCTGATCGCGAACCAGGTTCTTTATGTGCGCGCGGACCAGTGTGCGGGTTCGCTCCAGAGGGTCCTGCACTGTTTCCAGCGCGGCGGCGACATCGCGGCGGATCTGGTCCAGTGACGATTTGCAGATGGCGTAGAGCAGGTCCTCTTTGTTTTCGATGTGATAGTACAACGATGCTTTGCGAATACCCAGAATTCCCGCGATCTCGCGCGTGCTGGCTGCCGCATAGCCCTTTTGCGCGAACAGCGTGGCGGCGGCGCCAAGCAGCCGCTCGAAAGTCGATTGCCGCGATGATCCAGCCGAACTGCCCGGCGGCGGTTTCCGCCTACTGCGTCGCAGCACCGACGGGGCAATGGGAATGCGCTCGGCCCCGGCTGCCGCGCCGCTGAGATAGATCGAGGTGAAAATGCGCGCGAGCTGTTCTTCCGAAAGCGTCTGGCCCCGGCGAAACCAAAGCACGGCCCAGTTCAGAATATTGAGCAGCGCGAGATAAAGATACCGGGCCGGAATATCGATACGAATAGCGCCCTCGGCCTGCGCGTTTTCGATCACGGAACGCACCAGATTTGCATACTTCTTCCGCAGCGCCATCACGGTTGTGCGATGCGGACTGGAAAGGGCGCGCAGTTCGTTCAACATGGTCACGTACCGTATCTGGTGCCGCAGAATCGTCCTGAGATGGGTGCCGGCAAGGACCTCAATTCGCTCCAGCGGATTACCGGCGGCGTTCACGGCGGCCTGCACCTCCGCAAAAAGCTGCTCCAGCGAAGAAATGCAGATCTGATGCAAAAGATCTTCCTTGCCGGTGACGTGGTAATACAAAGAAGCCTGCTGAATACCGGCGGCCGCGGCAATCTCGCGCGTGGTGGTGGCGGCGTATCCTTTTTCGCAGAACAGCGCGGCGGCAATGTCGAACAGACGCTCGCCGGTCGGCTTGCCGGCCTGATCGGCGTCGGATTGACTCAAAGTTTCGACAGAACGAGCGCGGCTTGTATTCATGAGAGGTGCCAGCAACCAGCAGAACCTAAATGCTCATTATCACTGGTGCCCTGTTGCCGCGTGAGATGTGACGGCGGGAATGTATAATATTTTCCGGACCGGTCGACCGGTAGAAAACGGTGAATCATTGAAACCAAATCTCCTGATTCCACTTCTGGCAGCCACAGTGACGCTGGTCGCCAAACAGGCCCCTCTGGAACTGGGCGGCGTGGCGTGCCAAACGCCACCTCCGCTCCATTGCGCCGATAAGGATTGCCCCGGTTCTCTGGTAATCGAACAGGGGACGGCGGTCGAGCCAAAGACGGGCCGCAAGTTCTTCCTCGACTACCCATGCAATTTGAGACGCGGCGAGAAGGTCACTTTTATCCTCAGCCTTCACGGCGCGGGGTCGTATGGGAACTGGCAGAGGCACTATTTCCCGCTCGTGGACTATGCCACGAAGTACCGCCTGGTCATCGCGACTCCGAACTCTCCAACAAGGGTGTGGTCCGCGACAGACGATGAATATCTACAGAACATCGTCACCCTGGTTTACGACCAGTTGGGCAGGAAAAACATCAAGGCGTTCTGGCTGGTGGGGCACTCCCAGGGCGGCATGACGTCGAACCGGCTCGTGCGCACCGACTTTTTCAAAGAGCGAGTGGACGGTTGGCTCAGCCTTTCCGGCGGCCGGCTGGGTCCGACTCCACCGATTCCGGCGAGCTTCTTCACTGCGGCGGCCGGAGCTCCAGGAGCCGGGCGAGCGGGCGCCGCAGCGCTTCCGAATCCCGGACCCGCGGGTCTGGCGGCTGCCACCGCTGCATTGCGCGAGCTTCCAACGGCCAATTTCTCGTTCATTTTCGAAACTGGCCAGCATGAGCTCGGCGATCAGCCGATTCCCGACGCATCGCCGTGGGCCACGAAATTCGGCTGCGGCGCGCGCGTCCACCTGGCAGATGTGGTCGACACCAAGGCGGGCTATGTATACGATTCGACCCGGCAAGTCCCGGGCTCGGATGCGTGGGGACGGTTGCCGAGGGGCGGCACGGCTGAAGTATTCGAGTACCCGCATTGCAAGGACGGCCGCGTTGTCGCCGACATCGTGCGGATGGGCAAAGGTCACACTGAAGGGCTGGAGCCGAAGGTCACTGAACAACTCGTCAAGCTGCTGCTGTCCGCGAAGAAGTAGAAGGACTCTATTCCGCCTGATTCCCCCCGTGGCTGTTCAGGAGTTCCTTCCTGAATTTGTAGCGCAACGGCACACCATCGGGGTGAGCGCGGAGGATGTCGATCCTTCCGGTTTCTCATTGCACTCGATCGTAACTCGCGAACGTTCTGCCTGCTTTGGCAAGCTGCTCAAGCAGGGGCGCGGGTGACCAGAAATCGGATCCGTGACGCGCTTCGAATTCCCGGACCCGGGCCAGCACTCTGTCGAGGCCAAACGTGTCCGCGTAGAACATGGGCCCGCCGCGCCACGCCGGGAAGCCGTAGCCGTACAGGTAAACAATGTCGATATCCACCGCGCGCAGGGCAATGCCTTCGCCCAGCAGCCTCGCGCCCTCGTTCACCAGCGCGAATACGCAGCGGTCGATAATCTCTTCTTTGCCGATCACGCGCCGTTCGATCCCAGCCTCGCGCGCGATCTGCTCGATCAAAGGCGCCGTTTCGGGGTCCGGAAGCGGTTTGCGGTTTTCGTCATATCTCGAATATCCTCTGCCGGTTTTCTGGCCGAACCGGCCGAGCTCGCAAAGGCGATCCGAAATCAGCGGCACGCGGACACCGGGTCTTTCGAGATGTTTGAATTCCTTGCGAATACGCCAGCCGACATCCAGTCCGGCGAGGTCGAAGACCGCCAGCGGTCCCATCGCGAAGCCAAAATCGTAAATGGTTTGGTTGACATCTTCGACCGATGCGCCCTCTTCCAGGAGGAACTGCGCTTCACGGCCATAAGGACCCAGCATTCGGTTGCCGATGAATCCCCGGCAATTTCCGGCGAGTACGGCGACCTTCTTAAACCGCTTGGCCAGCGCCATGGAGGTCGCTATCACGTCTTTGCCGGTCGCCTTGCCACGCACGACTTCCATCAGACGCATCACATTCGCCGGGCTGAAGAAGTGGTGTCCGATGACCATTTGCGGACGCTTCGTCGCCGAAGCGATCTCATCGATATCAAGCGTCGAAGTGTTCGATGCCAGAATGCATGATGGCTTCGCGATCGCGTCGATCTCCGCGAAAATCTTTTTCTTGAGCGCCATCCCCTCGAATACCGCTTCGACGACAATGTCGGCCTGCTCGAAGCCGTCATAGCTCAGCTGTGGTGTGATCAAGGCCATGCGTTCGTCCATGTATGCCTGAGAGAACCGGCCCTTTTGCACCGAGTTCGCGTAGTTCTTACGGATGATCGCGATGCCGCGGTCGAGCGCGTCTTGGGTGGCCTCCTTCACGATTACCGGAATGCCCGCGTTCGCGTAGTTCATCGCGATGCCGCCGCCCATGGTGCCTGCGCCGATCACGGCGGCGCGGCGGATCTCATACACCGGCGTACTCTTCGGAATATCGGGAATCTTGTTGACCGTTCGTTCTCCGAAGAAGGCGTGAATCAGAGCTTTGGACTGCGGCGAAACCAGGCACTCGCCGAAGAGTTTTGCTTCAAAACGACACCCATCTTCAAAAGAAATCCTGGTGGAAGCTTCCACCGCTTCGATGGCGGCCAGGGGCGCCGGTTGTCCACGCCACGTTCTGCGTACCCGATCTCTTGCCGCCGCGAAAATCGCCGGGTCCGGGTCGGCCAGTTTCTCATTGCGGTCCCGCGTTTTGGGCGCGTGGCGATCCGCCGCTTCGCGCGCGAGGGCCACAGCGCCTGCGAGAAGGTCGCCTTCGATAATCCGATCCGCGATTCCGAGCGACAGCGCCTCTTGCGCTTTGATCGGCTCGCCGAACGCGCACATCTCCACGGCCTTCGCGACTCCGGCCAGACGAGGGAGTCGCTGCGTCCCCCCGGCGCCCGGAATGATTCCCAGCTTCACTTCCGGCTGCCCGACTTGGGCCGACGGCGCGAGCACGCGATAATGGCCGGCCATCGCCGTCTCGAGCCCGCCGCCAAGCGCCTGGCCATGAATCGCCATGACTACGGGCTTCGGCGAATCCTCGATGGCCAACAGAAACGGCAGGAGCGTGCCAAACGGCTTTTCGCCCGAAGTCATCTTGCCGAATTCGTGGATGTCGGCGCCCGCGATAAACGTCGAGCCGGCCCCGATAACGACCACCGCTCTCACCAGCGGGTCCTTCGCGACCGCTTCAATCGAAGATCGAATTCCCTCCGGAACGCCGGGACTAAGCGCATTCACCGGCGGGTTGTCGATGGTGATGATCGCTACATCCCCATCTCGCCCGAGTTTAATTAGTTGACTCATACGTGGCGCGCGCACTCTTGCGAGCCGTGTCGAGACTCATCTCGACACCGGTCTTAAAGCACGAAGCATATTCGGTTACATCGCCGACAGCAGGCGCCCGCCATCCACCACCAGCGTCTGGCCGGTGATGAAAGACGAACGATCGCTCGCAAGCAGCGCCGCGGCTTCGGCGATCTCCTGGGGCTGGCCCAAATGGCGAATGGGCTGATTTTCGAGCGCTTTCTGGCGGCGCGCTTCGTCCTTCCAGAAATATTCGCCGAGCACGGTCTGAATGAGACCCGGCGCGATCGCGTTCACGCGCACCCCTTTCGGCCCCAGCTCAAGCGCATAGGATTGCGTCATCATAATGAGCGCCGCTTTGGTCATGCTGTACAGAAGACCTTCGAACTGCGGGCGTACGCCGGAAATCGACGCGATGTTGATAATCGATCCCGACCCCCGCCCGCACATCCCCGGCGCGATCAGCTGCGTCAGGCGGAACGCGCTCTTAAGGTTAATCTCGATCATCTTGTCGAACATTCCTTCATCGATATCGAGGCACGGCGCTTGTGCCACGTTCGTGCCCGCGTTGTTGACCAGAATATCGATTCGCCCGAAGTCGCGCGTAACCATGTCCACCATGGCTTTGACCTGTTCGCTTCGCCCGACGTGGCAAACTACGGGAGTCGCGGCAGGCCCAAGCTCGCGCGCGACTTGCTCGATTGTGTCAGACTTGCGGCCGCAGATGACCACATTCGCGCCCTCCCTGACAAACGTCTCCGCGATCGCCCGCCCGATCCCGCGGCTCGCGCCGGTCACAATGGCAACTTTGTTCTTCAGCATGTTCTGATGCGGCCCCGAGAGACCACTTACTTTTTCGGCGGGTATTTTTCTACAGACTTCCTTACCATGTCCGCCAGGTGATCCTTGATCTTAAGCGGATCCGGGTTGTCCTCGACCGAGATGGCGCGCCAGACCAGTTCGTGTTTCTTTGCGTCGCGCAGATCCAGTATCAGAGTGCCTTCGGTGTAGCGTCGCCTTACAACCCGCGTGCCGTAGCCGCGCCACCCGGCGGGATAAGCCTCGTCTTCCACGCGCTGCCCGGAGCCCAGCGAATATCGCACGTTCAGGTCCGGCCGGCTCTGCACCTCCGCGAGGCCTTTTTCCGTGAGCCTCCGGCGGATCTCGTCTTCGAGCTTCTTCTGTACAAGCTCGTTGTTAAGTGAAGGGTTCCTGCTGTTCAGCTTTCCGGAGACGATGGCGAAGCTCTTGTAGTCCGAGAAGTCGCGCGTTTCGTCGAACTCCATGGACACCTTCTGGGAGAGAGCCAGTGCGGGAAAGGCGGCCAGCAACAGGAGAATTCGCATGAACCCATTATGCAGTTGTTATACTGACCGCAACAAAGGAGAGGATGGACGATGCGCCTCCGGATATCTGTACTTTTTCCCCTTTTGTTCACTGCCGCGGCCTTTGGTCAAAGCGACAAGGGCGTTCTTCAAGGTTCCGTTTTAGACCCCGTGGGCGCGATTCTCGCGAATGCGCCCGTGCAGGCGAAGAATGACGGGACCGGGACAGTCTACAAAACTACAAGCACGGCGAAGGGAAAGTATTCTATTGCGGATTTGCCCGCCGGAAAGTACGAGGTGACCGTGACCATCGGCGGTCTCAAGCCGTTTGATCGGAAGGGTGTCGGCGTGCTCGCCGCGAAAACGCAGCAACTTGATATCCGGCTGGAAGAAACCACGCAGCTCAGCACGCTGGGCGAGGATTCGCTGGCAATCGCGGCGGACGCAAGAAAACACGCACCGCCGTCCGGACCAACGCCGCGCACGGCGGACGGGAAACCCGATCTGTCCGGAACCTGGTGGTCGCCCCGGACCGTCGATCCGGGAAAGCCGGAGTGGCTGCCGTTTGCTGAAACCACGGCGAAGGAACGAGTGGCGAATAACCGCGTAGACGCCCCGCAGGCACGCTGCCTCCCTTCACCCGTCATCAGGTTGGGTCCGGTCTATGCCATTGTGCAGAGTCCCGGATTGATGGTTGAAATTTCGGATGACGACAGCCCGGGTTTTCACCAGATCTATCTTGACGGGCGCGCCCATCCGAAAGACCCGATGCCGGCCTGGTATGGACATAACGTCGGGCGCTGGGAAGGCGACACGCTCGTGGTCGACCGGGTCGGTTTCAATGAGCGGTCCTGGCTCGATCAGGAGTCTCATCCGCATTCGGAACAACTGCATGTGGTGGAACGATACAAGAGGCCCGACTTGGGCCATCTCGAGACGGAGATCACCGTGGAAGATCCCGCAATACTGGCCAGACCCTATACGACGAAGAGAGTGTCGGACCTCGCGCCGACCGAAGACATCTACGAGTTCATATGTCCCGAGAACAACAGGGACGTCGCGCACCTGGTCGGTAAGTAGGTAAGGCCTTGGTGGGGCAGGGGACTTCGCCTGCCAAGTCTTAACGTTTCGGCGGAGCTTTGCCGCCCTTGTCCGTGGTGTAGTGCTGCAGATCCTCGTTACCCTCGATACACCCGAACTCCATTTGTTCGTAGGGATGTCCGTCGGACATAGTCGTCTGCCGGTTACGGCCGATGTTCCAGCGGGCAGTCCACGGTTGCGTGTAAATCGTAGGATCTGTGACCGTGACCTCGTAAATGATAGTATTAGCGTCCTGCGGAATGAACTTCTCGGTCACGTGCAGCGCGTCGGTCTTGAAGTTGCCGGAAGTGTCGAACCAGGTCTTCGTGTCCTGGTTGGTTGTATCCACCACCAGTGTGTCGCCTTCCCAGTGACCCACCGGATCGCCCTGGAACAGCTTGATCCTGGAGTCGATATGCGCGCGGTTGTCGGTGGGAATAATTCGTACGGTGTGCATGAATTCGGAAAGCTGTACGAAATACCCAGGGGTCTGGATGATCTGCACGCCGAACTGATTGGATTCGCTGTGCGGCACGCCGGACTGATAGCAATGCAACTCCGGCTCGTCCGCCATATGATGCTGGAGGATGTCCTGCTGCTTGGCCCTGGCTTCAGGCTTGTATGGGATCTTCCCATCGGGAGGATCGATAATGCGATTACCGGCGCCTGCGAAACCGCCAAATCCGGCGATAGCTCCGCCACCACCGCCGGGAGGTCCACCGGGCGCTCCACCACCCCGGGCCGGGCCGCCGCCTCGACCGCCGCGTGCCGGAGCCGGTTCAATATCGGTGATCGCCGGGGGGTTCCAGAATCCCTGCATGTCCGGATGGCCGTCGGGCAGCCTGGGCATGGGGCCCGCGGGCGGTGCCGGTGGACCGCCCCCTCTGCCACGGCCTAAGCCACCGGCCCTGCCGCCCCCTCTGCCCTCCGGCGGAGTAGCCGGCGCTCCATCCTGCCCGGCGAGCGGGGCGACAAAGGCGATGGTCGTTCCCACCACGAGAGCGAATCCTAAAAGCGAGTTCTTCATGTGGGTCTCCTGATTCCTACTGGCCGAACGCCAGATCCTGGCACTCATATTCCATCAGCCGGACAGTGGGGCCGGTCTTCTGAACCATGGGCACGGCAATCTTCCAATCCTTCGTGAACGTCATGGGGTCGCTGATGGTGGCTTCGTAGAGTAACGATGTTGGTCCCGTCCGAGTGAACCGCTCGGTGACGTGCAGTTGGTTGCTGTGGTAGTCGCCCGCCTTGTCCAACCAAGTCTTGTCGTTGAAGTTGTTCACGTCGGTCACCAGGCTTTCGCCGTCCCAATGCCCGCGGGAATCGCCGTTCCACAGGTCGGGGAAATCCAGGTGCGGAGTGCCATCCAGATAAATCATCCGGTAGACGTGAGCGTATTCGGAAGTGATGGCGACGTACTTTTCCGTTTCAAAGATCTGGAGCGGGTAACCCATGTACATCAGCCGCGGCACACCAGGCATATAGCACCTGTTCACCAGGTCCGCCGTCCTGGCGTTCTTCTCGTTCTCTTTGCGCTTGGCATCTCCGCCCGCTTTATACGGAATCTTGTGGTTGGCCGGGTCCTTGATGAAACCGCCCTTCTCCAGGTTGTCCACCGGCTTTGCGGGCACCCATATTCCCTGCAGGTCCGGTTGGTTATACCAGCCCTTGGACGCCGTGAAAGCATTTTTCTGCCCGGACATCGGCGCCGCGGAGACGCACAGCGCAGCAATGCCTGCGACGGCCCCAACCAGGAACCCTGGAAACTTATATGTCATCTTGGACTTCGCTCCTTCTTTTCGCAGTGGCCGGATCTTACTGAGCAGGAGGCTGAGCAGGAGGCTGAGCAGGAGGGCCGCCTCTGCCGCCGCGTCCGCCGTCTTTCACGGGCTCGGGAGAAGAGTTCAGCGTGATCCGGCGTCCATCGGCGAAATCCACGCTCTGTGCCCACATGAGATTGGTGCCGTCCTTAGAGAGAAATCCGTTGACGGTGATTTCCTCCCCGCCCTTGATCATGGTTTGCCGCCAGCCGGCACGGTACAAACCATTCGGAGGAGGCGTTTCCGCTGTCCAGGTTTCGGTCTTGCCATCGGGAGTGGTGACCTCAAAAACGAGATGAGAATGCGGATTCACCCAGTCCATTTTGACAGCCTTCCCTTTGATGCTTACCGGCTTTGAGTTGTCGTACTCGGCGGCGAATGAGTGATGCGCCGACAAGGGCAGTGCTACCGCTAACAGGGCCACGCAACCGGCGATAATTGCAAGCTTGGTTTTCATGTCAGAACCTCCTGGATTCTCCGGTTGCTCAGTATATCAAGTCGCGCTTATATCGAATAAGAAGCACCATAAGCTGGTGCTTGATCGCGATCGCGTGCGTGGAGATGAAGTATTAGCGGAAGATTAACGGAAGCGTGGTAGCCTCACGGCATTTGGGGACTGGCGCTGGATAGAATCTTCGCAATCCAGTCGGCGTGAGGCCGATTGCAAGTGGAAAGAGCCCTGAGTTCCTTGTCCACGTCATACTCCACGCGCCGGACTGCCGGCTTCGAATCGTCCAGCAGGAGATAGGAAGCGCGCCGGTCGCCGTCGTACGAGAGACTCACGCTGCCTGTGTTGGCGACTGTCAATTCCACAGCGCTCCGAATGAAAGAGTAATGGATGTGCCCATAGACAGCAATCGGCTGGCCGAGCGGCCCGTAAACCGACTCCAGCTCGGCATCGCTCGCCGTCTGCGCGGGTGAGCGCCAGGGGCCTTCGGGACTGGCATGCACAAGCGCCACCGGACTATGAATCTGAATGCGCGGCAAGCAGCGCAGCCATGCGAGCCTCTCTTCGCCGAGCGCTTCACGCGCAGCCGCCGCCATTTCCTCAATCGTGGCCAGTAGAGGCTGTATCTGCGGCGTCTGATTCGCAAACTCCGCCAGCGACTCGGGTCTGAAGAGCATTTCGTCCGTATTTCCGACTACGCCTTGCCAGCCGAGATCGCGAATCCGATCCACAATCTCAATGGGGCTTGACCTCTGCGTCAGCCAGATCGCCGCCGTGAAGGATCAGATCGGGAGAGGTTTGCCGCAGATCCGCCAGAACTGCTTCAAACGCGGTTAGGTTGCCGTGGATGTCGGATACGACTGCGATGCGCACCTTGAGTCAGATTCCTTCGCCCTCCAGAAGTTGCTCTTCATGACCGATGAGGATGCCGCGGCGTTCCAGGATCGCGATGACTTCGTGTGTCGCCAGACGGCTGGCGTCGATTGCGTTTGGCGGCGCAAAGCCCGTCACGATTACGATCAGGCCGGCGGCGTTCGCCAGCGTGAGAGCCGCGTCGTCGGCATCGGGTATCACAGCCACCAGCGCGCCGCGATCGAACAGCTCGCGTTCCAGCAGCAGCGCCGCTTCGGAATCGTCGACGGCAATCGCGGCGGGACGGTTGCCGAAACGCGTGGCGCGCTCGGCGGCGGTCACCTGGCCGCGCGTCTCTTCCTTGCCTTCGACGTCGATAATCATCCCCGCGCCGAGCGTTTCATTTGACAGAGGATCGATGACGATGAACGCGCCCGTTATGCGGTTCTGCGTGTAGGGATCGAAAAACAATGGGCGATGCGTTTCGACCGAAATCTCGCCGATTTCATTCAGTTCCAGACGCTGCGCGTCCACGTGCGCGAGTGTGTTCACATCGAGCCGGTGATGAATGCTGCGGATGACTCCACGCACTTGGTGCGACGTGTGTTTGATGAAGTAACTGCGGCCGGGTTCGAGCGGCTTCGCGTTCATCCAGACAATGCTCGAGCGGAAGCGACGGGCCACGCGCGGGACGAGCAGCGCGGGGACGATCATGTCGCCGCGGCTGATATCGATTTCGTCTTCGAGACAGATGGTTACAGACTGCGGCGCATATGCGGCGGCAAGATCGCCATCGTAAGTGACAATCCGCTCAATACGTGAATGACGCCGCGCGGGCAGCGCGAGCACCAGATCGCCTTTGCGTAATACACCCGACGCCAACTGCCCCGCATAACCCCGGAAATCCAGGTTGGGCCGCAGCACATATTGCACGGGAAAACGCGCGGGCAGTGCCTCGCTTCCGGCATCGGCCGGGACCTCCTCCAGGAATTCGAGCAGGGCAGGACCGTGGTACCAGGGCGTGCGTGCGCTCTTCTCGACGACGTTGTCGCCGTCGCGCGCGCTGATGGGAATGAAAAGCGGATCGGGAGCGCCGATATGCTGCATGAAGCCGGTGAATTCAATGCGGATCGCGTCGTAGACGGCTTCATCGAATGCGACCAGATCCATCTTGTTGATAGCGACCACGAAATGTTTGATGCCAAGAAGGTTGGCTATGAACGCGTGCCGTCGGGATTGCGGCAACACGCCATTGCGCGCGTCGATCAGGATGATGGCGAGGTCGGAAGTGGACGCGCCGGTCGCCATGTTGCGCGTATACTGCTCGTGGCCCGGCGTGTCGGCGATGATGAACTTGCGTTTCGGAGTGGAGAAGTAGCGGTAAGCGACGTCGATCGTGATGCCCTGCTCGCGTTCGGCGCGCAGGCCGTCGGTCAGGAGCGCCAGATCGATGTGATTGGCGAAACCGTTGCCCGAAGCCTTGGCGACGCTGGCCAGTTGGTCCTCGTAGACACCTTTCGAGTCGTAGAGCAGGCGGCCGATCAGGGTGCTCTTGCCGTCGTCAACGCTGCCGGCGGTGGAGAAACGCAGAAGACTCAAGCCAGGCTCCCGCCGCTAGTCATGCCACGTGGCGCACGCACTCCTGCGTGCCGTGTCGAGACTCTTCTCGACACCTGCTTGCGCCCGGAAAGACCGCGTAGGCAGAAGTGCCGAGGCGGTACGCCGGATTGCGCGCGCCACATTAAAAGTAACCTTCCCTTTTCTTGATCTCCATCGAGCCTTCCTGATCGTGGTCGATGATCCGATTTTCACGCTCGGAACGCCTCACCAGTTTCATCTCGTCGATGATCTTTTCGATCGTGTCGGCTTCCGAATGGATAGCCCCCGTGCACGGGCTGCAACCGAGCGATCGCATCCGGCACATCACCATCTGCGGCTTTTCGCCCGGCAGCAGCATGAAATCCTGCTCGACGGGTATGAGCGCGCCGCCCCGCACCACCATCGGACGCACCTTCGCGTAGTAGAGCGGGACGATCGGAATGTGTTCGCGTTCGATGTATTGCCAAACATCCAGCTCAGTCCAGTTCGACAGCGGGAAAACGCGGATGTGCTGGCCCTTATCGACTCGGGAATTGTAAACGTTCCACAGTTCGGGGCGCTGGTTTTTCGGGTCCCATTGGCCAAATTCGTCGCGAAAGGAGTAGACGCGCTCTTTCGCGCGGGATTTTTCCTCATCCCGGCGCGCGCCACCGAAGGCGGCATCGTAGCCGCCAGCTGCCAGCCCGTCGAGCAGGGCGCGTGTTTTCAACAGGCCGCAGCATTTCTGGGTGCCGATGCGGAGCGGATTCGCGCCATCGGCTATGGCCTGCTCGTTCGTATGCACGATCAACCGGGCACCGATCGATTTCACGAACTCATCCCGGAAAGCGATCATTTCACGGAACTTATACGTTGTGTCGATATGCAGCAGCGGGAACGGAATCGTCCCCGGGAAGAACGCCTTTTGGGCCAGTCGCACCATGCAGGACGAGTCCTTGCCGATCGAATAAAGCATGACCGGGTTGGAAAACTCCGCCGCGACTTCACGAATGATTTGAATGCTCTCGGCTTCGAGAAGGTCTAAATGGTCCACTTGGATTTCTTACTGTTTATAGGATACACGGCCAACCCTATCGGGATTCAGGAGAAACGATAGCCGACGTAAAACATCCTGGTGGCCATATCGAAGAACTGGGGATAGAAGCGGCCGAAGAGTTGCCACGCAATGAGGAGTCCCAGGATGGAGAAAGCGCCCATTTTCACGCGCAATTCCTGCAAACGCAGCGCTCCGCCTTCGGTGGTAAAGAGCCCGAGCACGCCGTAACCATCGAGTGGAGGGAACGGGATCAGGTTGAAGCAGCCAAGCAGGATATTCAGTGAAAAGAATATGCTTAGGACCGTGGCGATTCCGTCGGCCGCGCCCGCTTCATTGATCGTGCCAACGATATGACCTTGCGACGGATAGAGAGGAATGAACAGGCCTGCCGCAAGACCGATCCGCATTGTGATGGCGGCAATCAGCGCCAGACTGAAATTGGCTGCCGGGCCCGCCAGTGACATCCACGCAGCCCGTTTCGGGTGTTGTTGCGCCCAGAGCGGATTGTAGGGCGCGCTGGCGTATCCGATCAATCCCCCTCCGAAGGCGATGCCCAGAAGCGGAAGTATGACCATGCCGAACGGCTCTCGTTTGATGTGCGGGAGAGGATTCAGCGATACCTGCCCGCCTTCGAGCGCGGTCGTATCGCCGCCCCACTTTGCAACCAGCGCGTGGGAGGCTTCATGGCAAGTTGTGGAAAGGAGGAAAACCACGTACTGGAGGAATCCAAACGCGAGCTGATCTGGGGTCACTGGAAGCCTCAGTATACCGGACCGTTTCGGCGCTGTCTGCGTTAAGCTCTTGGCTGGAGGAGCAAAACTCTTGAGGATACTGATAACGATCGTCGCAGTCTGCGCGCTGTGGGGTTGCGCCAAAGGGCCGGCATCGACCGCGGGACAACAGGCAACGGTGACACTGAACGACGGCTCGACTTTCAGCGGCACAGTGACCGGCAGTTCGACGTCGGCAATTTCTCTGCAAGCCTCGACGGGCGAATCGCGAACGTATCCGATGAGCCAGGTGGCATCGGTGCAATACGCCCAGTCGGGTCAGGTGAATCAGGCTGCGCAGCCGCCGGCCGCTGCTTCGGTGCCCCCGCCTCAACCAGTGGCGGAAGTCCGCACGATTCCCGCCGGAGCGACTCTTGAGGTTCGAAACAACGATACGATCGACTCTCAAACGGCGCAAGTTGGGCAGACGTATTCCGGGGTTATCGAACGGGACGTCGTGGATACCGATGGCCGGGTGGCGATTCCTCGCGGCGCGAACGCAACCCTGGTCGTGCGATCCGCCTCGGGGCAGGGCAGACTACAGGGTCAATCGGATCTCGCCGTTGATGTGAGTTCGGTGGAAGTGGATGGGCGGCAATATCGCCTGGAAACCAGCGACTTTGTCGAGAGGGGTACGCAGGGTCTCGGCACGAATAAACGAACCGGAGAGTTCGTCGGGGGTGGTGCGGCTTTGGGCGGAATTATCGGTGCCATTGCCGGTGGTGGCAAGGGAGCGGCGATCGGAGCCCTGGCAGGTGGCGGCGCCGGTACTGCGACACAGGGATTAACCCGCGGGAAAGCCGTCCGCATTCCCTCCGAAACGCTGCTTAGGTTCAAGCTGGAGGCCCCGGTCAGGATCCACCAACTCCACTAACAAAGCGTCGCGAGCGCCTTCACCTCACTCGGCATGAGAAACTGTGGGGCGGACGATCGTTTTTTGTCGTCTGCCTTAAGGGAGAAAAACAGATAGATGGAAGCGTTAAAGGGAATCCGCATCCTCGACATGACGCACGTACAGGCGGGACCGACGTGCTCGCAACTGCTTGCGTGGTTGGGGGCCGACGTAATCAAGCTCGAATCGCCGGCGGGCGACGCCACCCGTGGTCAGCTGCGCGACGTGCCGAATGCGGACAGCCTGTACTTCACGATGTTGAACTGCAACAAGCGCTCGATCACGGTCAACATGAAGTCTCCCGAAGGCAAAGCCGTGTTCGTCGAACTGCTGAAAAAGAGCGACATGCTCCTCGAGAACTTCGGCCCCGGCGTGCTCGACCGGTTCGGATTCACTTGGGAGAAAGTTCACGAACTCAACCCGCGCGTGATTATGGGTTCCATCAAGGGCTTCGGTTCCTCCGGCCCCTACTCCGATTTCAAAGCTTATGAAAACGTAGCCCAGGCGATGGGCGGTGCGATGAGCACCACCGGAGTGCCCGAGGGCCCGCCGTTTGTCACCGGCGCGCAGATCGGCGATTCGGGCACTGGCCTGCACCTCGCTATCGGATTGCTCGCCGCGCTCGAGCACCGTCACCGCACCGGCCAGGGGCAGTACGTCGAAGTGGCGATGATGGACGGCGTGATGAACCTGTGCCGCGTCAAATGGCGCGATCATCAGCGCCTGACGCGGCAGGAATTGTCCGAATATTCCGTGCCGACCGCTGACCTGACCGAGACTCCGCGCGCGGGCAACGATTCCGGCGGTGGCCAGCTCGGCAATGCAATCAAGTGCAAGCCAGGCGGCCCCAACGACTATCTCTACGTTGTAGTGCAGGAAGCCGTATGGGATGGGCTGGCCAAACGGATCGGCCCTGATGTGGGTCACTCTGACTTGGCGACGGACCCCCGTTTTCTGAAGATCTCCGATCGCCGGAAGAATCAGAACGAAGTCTGGCGGCTGCTCGAAGTGTTCGCGTCGAATTACACCAAGCGCGAACTGATGGCCATCCTGAATCCGCTCGACGTGCCCTGCGGGCCGATCATGTCCACTGCGGATCTGGCCAACGACGAGCACGTGCGCGGGCGGGACATGTACGTTGAGCTCGACCACCCGCAGCGCGGCAAATGGTTCAACATCGGCATGCCCATTAAACTGTCGGCATCGCCGGCAAAGGTGGAGCGATCCCCGACGCTGGGCGAGCACACCGATGAAATTCTGAAAGAGGTTCTGGGCTGGAGCGACGCGCAGATCGCCACCCAAAAACAAGCGGGAGCTTTCTCCGCCCCGCCGAAAAAATGAAAATCGCAATAATCGGACAACAGGACTTCGGCAAAGCCGTGCTCGAAGCGTTTCTCACACGCGGAGACGAAGTCGCCGCCGTCTTCTGCGCGCCCGAGAAAGAAGGCGCCCGAGCTGACGCGCTGCGGGCTGCCGCTCAGGAAAAGGGTCTGCCCGTCCATCAGTTCAAATCGCTTCGGGAACCCGGAGCCGCCCATGCCATGAAAGCGGCCGGCACCGACATCGGCATCATGGCCTTCGTACTTCAGTTCGCGCCCCAGGAATTCGTGACCATCCCAAAACACGGCACGATCCAATATCATCCGTCGCTGCTCCCGAAGTACCGCGGCCCGAGTTCCATCAACTGGCCGATCGTCAAAGGCGACACGGAAACCGGCCTGACGATATTCCGTCCCTCCGACGGACTCGACGAAGGTTCAGTGATCCTGCAAAAGAAAACGGCGATCGGCCCCGACGACACTCTCGGGAGTATCTATTTCGATCGTCTGTTTCCGATGGGAGTCCAGGCGATGATCGAGGCGGCGGACCTTGTATTGGCCGGGAAACACACCGAGACCGCGCAGGATGAATCGAAGGCGAGCTACGAAGGCTGGTGCCGCTCGGCAGAGGCGAAGATCGACTGGGCCAAGCCGATCGATCAGACCTACAACCTGATCAGGGGATGCAACCCGGCGCCAGGGGCGTGGACGACCCTCAATGGCAAGAAGCTCCAGATCTTCGACGCCAGGAAGACTCTGTTCCGCCGGTTCGCCGATGTCCTTGGAAAGATCGGCGAAGTGACCGAAGTTACGCCTCAAAGCTTTAAGGTCACGGGACAGGGCGGCTTGATCGAAGTGCTGAAGGCGAAGTCGGAAGACGGCAAGAAAGCCAGCGGCGGCGAGGTCGCGAAGGCAGCGGGTATCGCATCGGGCACTGCGCTGGGCAATTAAATGCGCCTGTCCCCTTTTTCTCTTCTGTCTTTTTCCATGTTGGTGATTGGCTTGTCGGCGCAGGCGCAAACGCTCGACGGCGTGATCGACATGCACGCGCATTCCGATCCCGACGGCACTCCGCGATCGATTGACGCCATCGATCTGGCTCGTCTCGCCAAGAGCCGGGGAATGCGCGCCCTCGTTCTCAAGAATCACTATGAGCCGACCGCTTCTCTCGCCTGGATCGTGCGCAAGGAAGTGCCAGGGATTGAAATCTTCGGAGGAATCTCGCTCGACCTGACCGTCGGCGGCGTGAATCCGGCAGCCGTCGAATGGATGACAAAGGTCAAGGGCGGTTACGGCCGCGTTGTTTGGCTTCCGACTTTCGATTCCGAAGCGCAAGTCGAATTGACGCACCAGAAGCGGCCGTTTGCGCGCGTTACGAAGGGTGGCAAAGTGGTGCCCGAAGTTTTGCAGGTAATGGCCATCGCGGCGAAAAACAACCTGGTACTCGAAACGGGACATTCATCCCCAGCCGAGACATTGCTTCTGATCCCGGAAGCGAAGCGCTTGGGCGTGAAGCACATCATGGTGACTCACGCGCTGACCAACCCGGGAGGCCCGCTGTCGATCGCCGAAATCGGGAAGGCCGCGAAGATGGGCGCATATATCGAACTGGTTTACACTCCGCTGACCGACGCCAACGTTCAAAAGTATGTGGATGCGATCCGGGCCGCGGGAGCAGCTTCAGTCGTCTTGTCGAGCGACCTCGGACAGCCGGCCAATCCTCTGCACCCCGATGGACTGCTCGCGCTCTACAAGGCACTCATGGCGCACGGAATCTCGGAGGCTGAGATCGTACAAATGTCCCAGACGAATCCGGCCAACCTCCTCGACCTGAAATAAAGGGGACAGGCGCCTTTTATTTGTCTTGCGCCCGGCCGCCGCGCAGGATATTGCCGACCGCTTCGTTCCCTTCGTGGCAGGCGTATTCGTAGATCTTGTAGCCATCATCCCGGGTCAGAGGCATAGCGACTTTCCAGGGCTTTGTATACTCTTCCGGATCGTCCACAGTGAGCTCGTAATTGATGGTGTTGGGATCGACGCGGGTGAAGCGTTCCACTAAGTGCAGCGACTGGCTCTGCGGAATGCCTTTGATGCGCCCACCAGCCGCGCTGGTCGAAATCCACCCTTTGCCGTTGAAATTGGTGGTGTCGACTACCAGCGTATTGTGCTCCCAGTGGCCGCGCGAGTCGCCGTTCCACTGACGAACGGTTGCCGGCAGATGCGGGCTGCCATCCGTCGGAATAATCCGGGTCTCGTGAATCATCTCGGAGAAAATCACCACGTATCCGGGAGCCTGTACGATCTGATGCGCGTTGTTGTAGCCTGCGGGGAAATAGACGCCCGGCACTCCGCGCGTGATGCATCGGTCCCACAGGCTCATGTATTCGTAAGAATCGGTGATGTGGGCTGCGTTAAAATCCCGCTTCGCTTCCGCTGAAGGCTTGACAGGAACCCTGCCATCCGGCGGATCAACGACCAGCGAAGTCTGCCTGGTGGACACGACCTTCGTTCCCGAATCGAACCAGACCTGGTTGTAGTTGCCGACGTCACCGGCCTTCGGCGGGCGATCCACGCGATTCTCCGCTGCCTTCTTTTCGATCTCCGCCGCTTCCGCCGGCGTGAGCACCGGCTTCCCGGTAAGCTCGTCGGGCCGCTCGAAGGGCGTGATGGTGGCGTTGGTCCATGTTCCCTGGAGGTCGGGCGGAGCCGCATGGATCACACCGCCCATCACGGCCACTATGGTCAGGAGTCGTATCATCATTCAGCCCAATTCTACCGCCGTCTAACCGCGTCTAACCGCCGTCAACCACGTCTAACTAACCGCCAGCGTCCAATCGCCGTTGTAGGGCGGCCAATTTTGGCTGCAGCCGTCCTTTCAGGCGGCTCTCCGTTTAAACTGGATGCGAATATGTTTTCCCGCCGTGAATATCTGCAGGCCATCGCGGGGGCGACCGTGGTATCACGCTTGACCGCAGCCGCGCCCGCCCGCGTCACTGGCGTTCAGCTGTACTCCGTGCGCTCGGCTCTCAAACGTGATCCCGATCGTGTCCTCCAGGCGCTCGCAGGCATCGGTTTCAAAGAGGTGGAAGGTTACAGCCGTCCCGAGACTATCGCGCTCGCACCAAAGTTTAAACAGTACGGGTTAACCGTGCGGTCATGCCAGGTCGAAACACCGCTCCTCACCGCGAATTGGGATCCATACCCCGAACTCAAAAAGGTCACGCTGCCCGAGGCCATCGACAGCCTGGCAGGCGCGGGAGTGGAATACTTCACGATGGGCTACATCTCCCCCGGCGCGCGCGGCGATTACGACGACTTCTTTCGCCGCACCGCCGACCGCATGAACGCCGCCGCCGAACTCTGCCGTAAATCGGGCCTCCGGTTCGCCTGGCAAAACCACGCGTTCGAGTTCGAAGGCCAGCCGGGTCACCGGCCAATCGATATATATAAGGAGCGCCTGGATCAAAAACTGGTGGGGCTGGAACTGAGTGTCTTCTGGGCCAGCGTCGCAGGCGAGGATCCGCTGCGACTCCTCAAAGAATGGAAGGGCCACGTGCCGCTGCTGCAGCTCAACGACAAAGCAAACGACAAAGCAAAAGACGCGCCCCGTCAGTTCTCCGAAAACATCGGACTCGGAGCCTTCGTGGAAGCAGGCAGTGGAGACCTCGATTTCCCTGCCATCCTCAAGGCCGCGCCAGCCGCTGGAGTAAAGGTGATGTTTGCCGGGCAGGATGAGATGACGGGCGATCCGATCGAAAGCCTGCGCCGAAGCTTCGCCTATTTGAACAGATGAAGCAGTTCCGTAGTTTGTGTAGACCGCAAATGTGGGGCCAGGGCTTCGGCCCTGCCGCCGACCTTCCGGTCGGCGCGGACCACCGATCCGATGGCTGTTCACAAAGCCCGGCCTGCGGGTAGTCTATGAATTTTCCGAAAATGCTTTAGAGGTTTGAATCGATAGAGTCGTCATGCGAAATCTCATCCTGCTTGCCACGATATGCGCCGCGCTCTCGGCTGCCGAAGATCCGAAAATGATGGAGGCTGATCGGGCCTTTGTTCAGGCTGTCGCCAGGGCAGACAAGTCGGCACTCGAAAAGCTTCTCGACGCGGATTTCACATGGACTGACTTCGAAGGAAAAACCCGAACGCGGGCAGAGGTCCTGCGGGATTTGCCGAAGCCCGCTGTCACGGCAGAGTTGAAGCAATACGTGTACGGCGAGATTGGAGATGTGCAGGCGAATCTCGGCAGAGCGCATGTGTTGCGCGTATGGGTGAAGCGCCCAGACGGCTGGAAGGCAATCGTCTATCAGGAGGTGATGTCGCTCGACGTGCCTCCTTCGTTTGCTCCCGGTGCGGGCAAGGATTGCGAGAACCCGTGCAGGTCGGTCGCCTATCAGCCGAAGAATGAAACGGAGCGGCAAGTCATAAAGGCTTACTCGGCGCTGGAGACAGCCGCGATGGCCCACAACTCTGCGGTCTTCTCCACGCTCGTTGGCGATGAGTTCGTGGCGGCCAGTTCGAACAGCAACAAGCTCTACGACAAGCGCGGCCGCATGGACGACTTCGATCACGCGAAGATGGCCGGCGTAGCTCCCACGCCGCTTACATCCGCCCGCATGTTCGATTTCACCCGCGCGGTTTTGATGAGATCGGAGCACACACCGGACCGCGGGAAGCCGCTTCATGTGACCCGGATATGGGTAAAGCGGGATGGAAACTGGGTGGAAACGTTGAGCTATCAAACTTCGGTGTCAATCGTTCACTAAGGGCCGGTATACACGGCTTCAGCCGCGTTGTTTGAAGACCTGACGAACGCGACCGAAGTAGTGGACTGTTTCGGTCATTTCGTTACCGCCGCTCCACGGTCGAGCCTCTTTGAGCGTAGTCTTTTCCGAACCGTGACTGTGAAGGAGCGGCGCACAATCGGTCACGAAATCGCCGAAACGGCCCAATAGTCGACTGTACCCCCGACTTCGGATAGTCCACTTATCTCGAGGGCACCACATGAGGTTAATTGCCCCAGCTGGTAGTGGATCAGTTTGCCTGCACGATCACTTCAGCGGGACGGCGCCCTCCCACCATGTGGCCTCCTCGATCGGCGTCTCACGGGATCGACTCGGCGCAATGGCACACTTCCCCTATCGGGACTTCGCGGGCGCATCGATTTCTGAGCATCTACGGCGTGCGCGTTTTCCGTCAAAATGCTGAGTAGGACGTCACAAGCCGACTTCAGGAACCGAATCCGTCTCTGACGGCGGTTCCGTCTGCCCGATTCGCCGATTTAACGGGCAGGCACGGTTGATGTGCTTGCGGGATCTCCTGCGAAGACTCGACCCGGGCGCACCTTCGTATGCGTTCGCGCTTGAGAACGACTGGGCCTTATGAATGGCGCATCGACACATTGGCGCGGGAGAAGTGGAGCGGATTAACCTGAGCGATCGTTCGGCACCTCGCGTCGGTTACAATGTTCGGTCGTAGGCCTGATAACAACACCACCGCACGTCGAGAACCGAAGGAACCCTGATTTGCTCGAATCCGATCACAAAATAGAGCTCATTTTCATCATCAACGGCGAGAACTTTCCGATCGAAGTAAACATTCATGAGCCCCTCATCGCGCCCGTAGAAAGGGCACTTGTCCTTAGTGGCAACACGGGCAGACGTGATCCTCGAGAATGGGAGGTGCGAGATTCCGGCGGGGTCCTTCTCGAGGTGGACCGCACGATTCAGGAACTGAATCTGAAGGATGGTGCGCGACTGTTCTTGAGCCTCAAAGTGGGTGCCGGTGGCCGCTCTCGTTTCCGATGCGTATTGACCCGCAAGTAAATCGAACGAAATTCGATCGCGAACTCGCTCGGCTCATCGATCAACGATCAGTCCTTGAGTCGCGTGGAGTCTTCGTCCTTACCTCCACGAATTTTCCTTACATAGATGTCCTCGTGGTTCCTCGGCACGCGCTACGAGTCGCATTTCCGATTCCACCCGGAATGCAAATGCCGCCCGGAGTGCAGCTTCCTTCGCCTGCCGACCTGCCCTCCGGCGCAACCGCAATGATGATGATTGCGTCCGAGGTCCCGAGTCTTGCTGTCCGTGCTTTCAAGGGCCGGTTTGATTTGACAGATTACGATCTCCGAGCGCCGTCTCTGGAGTTCCGCGACCCGTGGACCGACGACCTTTTGCCGTACGCTACGATGCTTCGCGCCACGGAGTTTGAAGAGCAGCGAAAGGCGCATCTCGTCCTCCTGGACGATCACCCTATAACGCACAAGCCGTTTCTTTGTCTTCGTGGAATCCGGGAATATCATGAGCATCCGCAGCACTCCGGTGACGACTGGATGCTCTATCGGCAGACCCTGAGCCTCTTTTCCATAGTGATGTCCCTTTGGCGAGTCACAGCCGATATAACCCGCGCCCAGTTGATGATCCAGCCCACTGGAGTTCAGGTTCTGTTCAACACTGAGGAAAAGGTCTAGTGGCGCTCGCTCCGTTCTTCGAGCGTGTGTACGGGGCCATTGGTGGGCATCTTGCCGTTTCGCGCGAGTCTCTCACAGCGTCCCTCGAAACCGTCAGGGTCGGAGTCCATTGTGGGGCGCGGTGCAAACGTAACGACGTCTGGATCGCGGAGATGGTGACAAACCTCCTCGCCCGCCTTTACCCCCGCATTGCTATCTCAGGAACCGCTTCTCAGGCAACGGAGTTAAGGAAGCTTGCACGTCAGATTAACCCAGATATCGAATTTGAAACTGACTCGCCCGGCACCACCAGTATTTGCATCGGCTCTGCCAAACTGCCCGATGCGATCTTTCCAACGTCAAGCGGCTGGGTCGCCCGTGTGGATCACGCATCTGCTCAGCCCAGTGGTCAAGACAATCCTTACGGAGCTGGAGCCGCAGCATCCCTAGCCTGTGCAGAACTCTTTAGGCGCGTCTTCGTTAAGACAGGAGCAGAACGTGATTTTAAAATGTCCTTACTGGACTTCGGAGATGAGACAGGCTCAGAACTTCCGTTGAAATCGAGCAATTTAGGGGATGTGGTTTTTGCTGGAGTGGGAGCGGTCGGAAATGCAGCACTTTGGGCGTTGTCGCGCGACACAAAATTAAAAGGACATTTGTGGCTTGTGGACGCTGAAGACCTGACGCTGCTGAATTTGCAGCGCTATGTTTTAGGTACAGACGCGGACGTTTCACGATCCAAAGTGCGCTTGGCCAAGCAGTTATTTCAGGGAACGCGCCTGACAGCCGAGGCTTGCCAAACGGCTTTGGAGCAGTTCGCCGAACTTCGGAACGGCATAGATATCCCGACGATCTGTATCTCGGTTGATAATGTCGAGGCTCGCAGGGAGGCGCAAGCTCTTCTTCCGAGGTTGGTTGTTAACGGGTGGACCGGCGATGAGGCCCTTGGCGCCTCTTGGCATGTTCTGTCACGGGACGCCGCCTGTTTGGCCTGCCTTTATCAGCCCCACGGGCAAGGCCCCTCCGCCACTGAGCAAGCAGCACGCGCTTTGGGGCTTTCATTCGAGAGGGCGACGCTCCTCTGGATATCTCGGCAGCCCATGACGGATGAGGATTTTCAAACAATTGGGCAGCACCTAGGCGTTGGCGAGACGACTTTAGAACCGTGGCGCGCCAAATCTCTCGGCGACCTTTATACCGATGTCGTCTGCGGAGCTGTCCCACTCGATGTCACAGGTGTCGGACGAGTCGAGACAGTTCCGCTGGCTCATCAATCGGCGTTGGCGGGCATTCTTATGGCTGCTGAGCTGGTGAAGCGGACCAATCCGAGGTTGGCGGCGGTAGCCCAGGCAGAGCCACTCGTTTCTTGGGACGACATACTACGCCCTCCGCCGACCCTTTGGGTGAGGCCCCGGCCGCGCGAAACGGGATGCATCTGCGGAGATCCCGACTATCAAGCGGTTTATCGCCGCAAGTGGGGCCGGCGGTCAGGGGAGTCTGTCACCCGTGTGGCTGATCTTCACGTAGTCGATACCTAGCTGCACGTCCCAGTGACGGCCGTGGTCAGCATCCCAAACCCACTCTCTGCCTTCGAAATCTATATACCCGCTAACATCTCTTCTATGTTTGCATCTCCCGTAGGGAAATGCTCTGCCTCGCCTCCAGTCTTCCTTTGAGATTCTTTCAAATTTCCAACTTGCCTGTGGAATAAAGTAGTACTTCCCGGTCCGGCCCCAAGCTCCCTGTCTCGCGTTAGCTAGTTCGTCGTCGAGTCGGCCTAAGCCTTCACGAACTTGGGGAGGTCTTGGCAGGCAGCAAGGGTGCCGCAGGCGTTCGGGCGTGCCGAGCGCGGGCGGGTGAAATCGCCGCAAATCCCAAGGGTCGAAGTCCGATCTGACGAAAGGATGACTTTCGTAGGAATCCAGCACTGCCAGTAGGCGTGCCTGAGGCGGCAGGTCGGGCTCGTTATCGCAGGGCTCCAAACGAATCTCCACTTCCTCGCCACCGGGCCATACCGCACGTCGTACGCCTGAAACTACAATCTGTGGATTCCGCCAGTCAGCGGCTGCAGCTTCTCGCAAGGCGCACCTCCAGTCTCCGGAAAGGTCTGCGGGCCCTTGGCTTGGCGTGGCAAGGCAACGTCCATCAGTGCTTCGAACGAATGGTCCCGCAAGTTTTTTCAGCTCCCCTAAAGCCCTGCCACTGTAACGGCCGGCGGTCCTCAGCCACGCTTGGTCGTATTCAGCCTGGCTAACGAAAGGCACTGGTTTCAGCGCATGCGTCTTTGCCAACGTGTCAAACTCGCGGAGAACTTGAAAGCCGACAGAACTGCTGTCCAATGTCGCCTCGAGGGGCCAAGGATGATCCAACAGAACGAGTATCATTTCCTTGTTGTTTGTCTCTTCGACTGGCGAACTGCCTCAATTTGCTCTTCGTTCAGTAAAGCTTCTTGAAAAAATCCTGCAGGCCACTCGAATTGCTCATCCAAGCCAAGCCCCACCGGTCGTAGCTGGCGACATAAGCCGTCGTCCCCTGGCTTGTCGATGAAGTAAACCGCGATCTTGTTCTTCAGATCATCATCCATTTCGGCTCGCAGCCGCAGCCGATCAAAGAATATCTCCGAGTGAGTCTCAACCAAGCTGAACCGGCCGGATAGCGCGAGCGAGCAGAAAAAGTCAGCGAGATCCGCCTGAGGTCGCGGATGCAAATGTGCCTCGGGAAGGTCCACTACGAAGAGGCTGCCCTCCGGTTGCAGGAGGCCAGCGGTCAGCACAGGGAGAACTTGGCTATTACCAAAACCGACCTCGACCAAGTTCCGTTCTGGTTGATCCGGAACGCCTATAACAATTTCTAAGTGATCCGGGTTGATTCTTGATAAGGTGGATCTCACCGAGTTCGCGAGGCCAAGGCGCTGAAGCCAATCTGTAATAGATCCTAAGAGTGTGTCTGAAATTACACTTCCCGTCTCGCCTTGCTGCCGTCTCGCCTCTTCAACGGTGTTCGGAATGTTCGGCAATTTGCAGTACTTTACCGGTTCCCGGCCACTGCTGTCCGGGAGATGGGTTTTGGATTCCCGCCAAAGCTCTGAGAGTGGATAAGTTAACCGGGGTTTTGAGATTTTTCGATTTGAACTTTTTCTGGCCAAAAATGGCTCCCGAGCTGGG
>Ga0182024_10005883_pt1 | contig 27205 bp, 17 predicted proteins | sample P32metaG_FD_120480 | JGI IMG/M metagenome (GOLD analysis project Ga0182024, IMG submission 120480) | Permafrost microbial communities from Stordalen Mire, Sweden - P3-2 metaG (Illumina Assembly) | ecosystem: Environmental > Terrestrial > Soil > Wetlands > Permafrost | place: Sweden: Stordalen...
CGGATATCGAGGCGGCGCCGAAGTGGCCCTGGAAGAACGACTTGTCCCTTCGTGGAAACTTTGGTCTGCATGGTAAGACAATCTTACCTTCATCGCGCCGATTTCGCAACACATCATCTTCAGGCACTCTCGCGATCACCGCCTCCTGGATGCCACCATGGTCCAACAACTCTCCATTCAGCGTGACCTCAAAATGGTCTAACCCTGCGAGCTCCGCTCCGCGTGTGCGCACTGCGCTGATTTTCGATCCTACATTCTCTCCCGGATTTCGCAGCAGTTGACCGGGCTGACCAGCGCCAACCGGAGAAAAAAACTCCAACAGAACCCTGACGCCATCTACGTTGCGCTCCCAGCGAAAGGTTTCCTCCTGACCTGTATCCGGATTTCTTGCCGGTGCGAACTGAACTGCCCTAAGATTCTGCTGAAGAGTCCGATAGGCTTCCGCTTCTTCGGTTGCAAGGCTTATGCCTACTACGATATCCAGATCGGTGCTGCCGATGTGTTCCCTCATCTCTTGCGGTATGGTTCCAACGAGATAGCGGGGAGTCATGCCACCAATCAGGAACAATCGGGTACCCCGCGCTCCAATGTTGTGAGGATTGTTCGGAAAGCCTTCTCGCACGCCGCCAGAGCTCGCGACGTATAAAGCAATCGCGGATTCGTGAACTCAGGAAACGCCATTGGAAATGATCCTTTGGCGGAGACTTTGAGCCACTTCGGGCCCCCCGCCCCCTGCATTGACTGTTTCGATATACGCCCGTGGTCGAGAAATGATCCGAAGGTCCTGAATCGGGAAATCGGCCCCACTAGCGGGATGGGAAGAAGAAGCCGGAAACCTTTAACTTTCTAGGTTTCACACACATTTGCGGCAGGGTAGAGAAGACGGGCCGGTTTACGGTGAGGCGTAAGACCATCGCAAACGCATGGCAGCGAAGCTGAAAATGATCAAGGTGGAGCTGCGCAGGCGGATGCACGAGCCCATAGGGGACACTGGGGAGTGGTTACGAGCCGTAGTGCAGGGTTACTTCAACTATCACGCTGTGCCGGGGAATTTTTCTCAGTTGCGGTCGTTTCGGCACGATGTTATTCGACACTGGTGGCTGGCTGTGCGGCGACGAGGGCAGCGACCGCTCGCCGCAAGGTGTTTGACCGGTTAGTCGCCCAGTACCTCCCGACTCCTGCGATTCTGCACCCATATCCTTTGGAGCGGTTTAGCGCCAAATATCCACATATCCAAGATAAGAACCGTGTGCGCTAATGAGCGCTCGCACGGGTCCGTGCGGGGGGTGCCGGGCACACTGGCATCCCTACCGCGATCACTTCTGAGACGAAGGCGCTCTCATTCACCCACCGCACCAAGGGTGATTGCGGACGGCACGGTACGGAAGAACAACACGTGACCTCAGGAGAACTGGCAGAGTTTCCCCCGGTCACGTGGCTTTCGCCACGCTTCATAGGTACTATCCAGCCGTCCGACTACTGACAGAGCGTCGCTTGCCACTTCGCTTTCGCTTATAGGTCCGCTTACTCCGGTGCCACCCTCGCCTTCTTCGACCAACCCCTGGAAGTGCAAGGCGTTGCTATGGCTAGGGTGGATCACTCACACCGCCCTGTCTTGAATTTATGTGACCACCATTTCGAAGAGCCCGTGGCTTGGAAGAAGGGCCTGCACAGATTTCCTCCCGATAGCCACTACCCGGCTTCTTCCAGGTTAAGCATTTGTGCGCCCATCCAAAAAGCACGCATTAGTCCGAATACTTGCGCACCATCAGTGAAATCGGCAATCCGACCATGAACATGTGTACGGCGACATCCCTAATAAGCCCCGCCATTGTTGGAAGCGCAATTTTCGTGTGATAGGCGGAGATTGGGAGCACGATGCAATACATAAAGATGTAGACCGCAACTCGGTAGAGCAGTCCCGATGGGAGGGCGTGCTTTACCAAGAATTTCAACTTGCGGCTTGCCAAGTAGAAAACTGCCGCAGCCGTAGTGGCAATTAGAAAATGAAAAAAAGCTCCCAGCGCTGCAGTCGCCAGTCCTCCTCGAAAAGAAGACATTCCTAACAGTCCACCAGCGATGCCCTGGAGGAGAGACACAGGGCCCCTTCCCTCCAGACCAGCTTCAACAAATGCGGCGGTTATATCGAGAGACCCTGCCAGCAAGCCGGCCCACCCGATGGCCCGGTAAACCTGCGAGGGTCGCAACAAAGGCGAAGAGGTAGCAGCAGTGATAGAGCGCATGGGTAAAGCCTCCCGCTACTGCTTGAATTTGGCTCACGGCGGCTGATCGTCCTTTAACCTGGCAACTCGCAAGCCTGAAACGTGTTCAAATAAAACTAGGATCAATCACGCTAGCTGCATTTGTCTTGAATCCATTTGACTTGGCCGAAGGGGTGCAAACCGGGCTATCCTTGCCGGTGTGGGGTCGTCTAACGATTGAACGTGTCGTCAAGGATCAGCAACTCGCGTTTTCGCCACATCACGCCTGGAATAGAGACGTTGCCCTGCAACTTCAGCTTACCGCGGCATCGGCATCTACGCGCGTATGCAACAGTTGTGTTGGCTGGCACCTTCGAGGAATCGGGGTACAACGGGCGGATACGCGCCACAGCGGGCGATGTGCTCATCCACCCTGCTCTAGATTGCCATGGGAATCAGATGGTGTCCGCAGGAGTCAAGCTGATTAGGTTGGACTGGCGGGACGCTAGCGGAATTGGCGGGCTGTATCATTTGGACAATGTGGATGAAGTCGGTCGAACGGCTGAAAAGGATGTTATTGAGGCCGCGCATCTACTCGAATGCGTTCTCCGAAACAAGTGCTCGCCTTCCCCTGGGCAAAGGAATGATTGGCCAGATCTGTTGCTGGCTGATTTGGCCAAGAATGCTTCGACGGAGATTGGAGTGTGGGCAGAAGTAAACGGTCTGGCAAGAGAAACGGTGTCTAGGGGATTCGCCGCGGCGTATGGGACCGCACCGTCGATTTTACGGGCTGAACTGCGAGCGCGTTCGGCATGGCTTCTAATTACAAGGGGGTCCGAGTGCCTTTGCAGGATCGCAGCGGATACAGGTTTTGCCGACCAAGCGCACATGACGAGATGGATTCATCGCATTACGGGAGCCCCGCCAGCTGCTTGGCGTCGAAATGCTCCTGTCATGTCACATAGTGTGGCTCTTGACGACCACCTTCGAGTTTAAAACGAACCATCAGTTGGCTTGACAAGAAACGCCAGTCAGGCTCCGCCTCAATTCCTCTTCGCAAACGCCGGTCGAACACCCAGTCCGATCAACACTGTCCCTGTTGCGCACTTTGCGTGGACAGCAGTTTTTCGGTTTACGAACCACCGCGCACCAATCTGGGCAGCACGGCGAGCTAACACGGAAAGGAAAATGCCGTCAAGCACCGCAAAGATCAGGCCGAGCACAGAGAGTTGGAACTGCGGATGTTACCGCGTGATGGGCGACAATTAGAAGTCCCGAGCAACCGAGCAACGACAATTAGAATTCCCGATCGTAAATAGCCAAGCTCTGGTTTTGGGTTCTTGGCGGCACTCACAATTTGGTGACAGACAAGCAGGTGAGGAGGTTGTTTGCCTTGGGGAAAGTAGAAACGACTCTGGAAACAGCGGCGGCCAAAGCGGGCATGGACGCAAAGACGGCGCGCAAGTATCGCCGGCTGGGGCGAGTGCCCCGAGCGAATTGACGCCCGGGTCAAGGTGGCGGACTCGGGAGGATTGCTTTCAGGAGGTCTGGGGAGAAGTGCAGAGCTTACTGGAGGTGAACCCTGGGCTGGAAGCGAAGACGGTCCTTGAATATCTGCAGCGGCGTTATGCCGGACGATTTCCGGATGGGCAGCTGCGCACGTTGCAGCGACGAGTGAAGGTATGGCGATTCGATGGTGGCTTTAGACTGAGCCGCCGGCGCTGCAGTCTTTGGTGTGTCCTTTGCAGCTTGGGACAGTGCAAGAATCGACATGCCGGCGCAAACAAGGAAACAAAGACCCAGAAATCCCTTCATCAACCTCTCCTTCCCTTAGTGCACCAGGAGCGTCGAAGAAGCAGCTGGTCAAAGCAATGAACGGGCACGTTCTGGCTAGCGGCGAACTTGTATGCCGTTTTCAAGCTGTTTTGACGAGAGTGACGTTCGCTCTGCCGGGCCTGATTGCACTGAGTGCTACCTGTTCTCTGCCCAGCTTGGCAAGTCGGGATTCGTATTCTCAAACTCTCTCACTTCCGTACAGCAGGCGGCGGCTCCGTGCCCTTGGCGTCTTGCCAGAGAATCGCATTCAGCTCTTGTGCGTTGATGGCATCAGGACGAGAGAAATCCATCTTGGCCGATTCCTTCGTACCCGGAGCTTTCTTGTCGTTCATCTCGAAGAGAAGCCCGCTGCGCAGATTCGTGTCGTCCGCCTGATGGGGCGGTTGCGTTCCCGGCCCGGCGAATAGAGGCGCCATCAGTGGCGCATGAGCGTCGAACAGGTTCATTGGGGGAAGCCCCAACAGTTCTTCCATCGTGTGGATCATGCCCGCTGTAGTGTAAAAGTGATGGTCAACAAAAGGCGCCTCCGAACGTGGTGAGTACTTGCTGATCACCAATGCGGTCGAGCGGTGAGCATCGACATGGTCGGTTCCGTCTTGCGCATCGTCTTCCACCACGAAAATGGCCGTATCACCCCAGTACAGGCTATGCGACACCGCATCAACCACGCGCCCGACTGCGAGGTCGTTGTCAGCAACAGACGCTCGCGGCGCAGGCTTGCCCACGCGTGTTCCGCCCGTATGATCGTTCGGCAGCCACAATTGAATGAACTGCGGCAGTTCTTGCGCGCTGCCACGAGCTTTCACGAACTCGTCGAACTCGCGAAGAAATTCGTCGGCTCGAAGCTGATCAGGATAGTCAATTGCAAAATCTGCATACAGCGGATCGATGTGACCTCGTTGTGCTTCTTTTGTCGGACGGACGCTTTTTAATCGCGGAATCGCCCACGGCCAGGGACTCGGGCCGCCACTGGGGTCGCTGGCGCTTGCCGGCAACGCCTCTCCCGGCTTGATGTCCGCAGAAGGACAAGCGGCAGAAATCGGCGATGGCGTGCCTTCTCTTGGCGAAGTGACTTTTTCGTCTCTACACCATGCGGCGTCCAGCATTTCCCCGTAGATGCGGTAGGAGAGGTTGTGCTTAGCCAGATTGTCCCAGAGAAAACCGGTTCCCGGATCATCCATTAGGGGAAGACCCTGTTCGAGATTGTTGCCCTGATCCTGTGGACGCTCGCTGCCGCGATAAATGATGGGCCAAATTTTTTCGATGTAGTCGGACGTGGCAGAGGCATCCGACCAAATGTGGCCATTGGCGGAGACGTCGCCGCTGTCGTAAAAGTTATCGAGTACTCCGAACTGCAAAGCAAGTTTGTGCCGGTTAGGCGTAATCTCAGCGCCGTACATGGTCAGCGAGGGGTCGCCATCGCCAGCTCCGAGATCGCCGAAGAGCTGATCGTAAGTCCGATTCTCTTTGAGAATGTAGATCACATGCCGGATGGGATTCTGGCCGCCGGCAAACTCAATCTTCTCCGGAGCGGCGTGGACAAGATTGTTGTCTTCCACCTGCCGCGTATAGACGGTCAAATTGCTGTCAATCTCGGCAAGGCTTAGCCGCTGGATCGATCCGCCGATCAGTGTGGCGATATAAGGATGCGGGTTCGGATGCAGTCCGGTCTGCACCACAGCTTTCATACTGTTCGGACCGCTGCTTTCGCCTTTGGCGCTGGCGATGAGCAAATCATTTCCTGCAGAAGCGAGGGCACTCGGATACCACTCGGTAGGGATGAAACCGACCGGCGACTCTACGACACCCCCATCTGATATCTGATCGATAGGTTTGGTTTCGAATACTGCGACAGCATTGAGCGAGGCAACGGCGGCGTAAAGATGTTTCTCATCTGCAGAAAGAGCGATTGCGATTGACGCTGCTCCGGGCTTGTCGTTGCTGTCGAGGGCCGAGCGGTAACATTGTTGCGGCACACCCCGCTTCAAATCCACTGCTGCGACACCATCGGCCTCGGCGGTGGCTGCGTTAGCCATGGCGACGTAGAGGATGTCTTCGCTTCGATTCAGCAGCATGGCCGTCGGATGAGAACCGGGAGCAACTGGATCAGCCGGGTGCCAGAGTTCAATCCGGCGTTTAACTTTTCCTTTCTTGAGATCCAATTCGGCCACCGCCGAGTCATTCCACAAGCTGACCCATGCTTTGGTTCCGGTTCTGTTGGCGATGACGGTATAGGGGTACGCCGCAGGGATGTATTTGCTGGTACTCACATCGAAGGAATTCAGAATTCGGCGGGAGGTAACGTCGAGCAGGACGACATTGTCCGAGAGATTGTTGGCTACGAGCAGCCGGTCGCCCTTGGTCGAACTCAAAACAGCAAAGCCCGCGGGATAGGCTGTCGCGGTTCCTGCCGGATTCTTGCCACGATCGAGAGTGACTGTTTTTCCTGGGGCCAGCCGCTGCGCAGGGATCGTGATGAAACGTTCGGGCGCAACTTCCCCATCAGCGAATGTGTAGACCGCGATGCCGTTCTCCGCAGCCGATCCCATTGATGCGTAGACATGTTTGCCATCGGTCGAAAACCCAAGCCCTATAAAGTAGCTTTGCAGCGTTGATTTTTCGTCGCCGCGCAGCCGATCGTCAGGAAAATCGCGCAACCGGTTGTTGCTGAGGTCGAGAATCGCAATCGACTGTCGCACGCCGCTTTCTTGCGTGCCGTATCCTTGATTGAGAAACGCGGCGTACCGGCCATCCCGACTCAGCGCAATGGTGGCGGGGTAGCTGTTGGTGCGAGCGATGAAGCCGGGGACTGGAACAGTAAGTGTCTTGCTCGTGGGAAGACCAATCCTATGAGAGCGCTCGCTCGCGCGTGCAATAACGAATACGAGACCGAAACTGACGACCGCGGCACAGAGAATGGGGGATATCCTTTTCATGATGGAAGCGCTGAATAGTGAGAGGCCCGGAAAGGGCCTTCAGACAAAGATGGATCACACTCCATGGGCTGTCTTGAATGAATTTGTCCTGGCGGCGGCGACCTTAAAGTGGAACTGCGGCAGCAGCCCTTCCCGCATCTCCACCGCAACTGCCTCCTCTCCCTTTTGTGCGAAGCTCCGGCTGGAACAGTTGGGTAGCCGCGTGCCCATGCTCTTGACCAAACCTCGGGTGGTGTTGATGATCTCGGTCCGCGCCGCCACCAAGGCATCGCGGGCCCGCAGCATCACCAGATCCTGCCGCACTTCCCGACTGCGGTGCTGGATCGGATACAACGACTCTGGGTCCACGCATCCCAATCGGGCCAGCTTATTCGCATCGATCCGATCATTCTTGCGCTTACGACGCTTCGATCCGTCCATTAACCGCGGGTTGGCCACCAGCACTTCGTGCCCGCAACCGCGGATGACTTCCTGCACCCATGCCGAGTGTGTCCCCACCTCAACCACCACACGCGCCGCATTCAACCCCTGGAAGAAGGTGGCCAAATCCTCCTGCGTTGTCCGCAACTGTCCCTCTGCCAGGAGTTAGGCGATCACTTTCGAATTGCCGACCAGATCGGCATAGGGGCGGCTGTCACCCGCCGACCCCGGCCACACCACCGTGCGTACCGGTCCGTACACCGCGGTTCGAGTCTCCATCAGCACCGGCTTGCAACGAGCATCACTAGAGCGATTCGGGTAGAATTTGAACCACGAAATAGACGCAACTGTCAGGAAGATGACGAGAACTGTTTTCCTGCTCGGGGTCAAGGTCGCAATGACATTGCCGGCAGGCGACCAATCTACGGCTGGCCCGATGCTCAACGTAAAACCTTATTCATCATGATGAAAAATTTCAAGAGCCCTAATGACCAACCATCTTACTCTCGTCGGCGGTTCCTTCGTGCTTCACAGGCCACGGTAGCCGCCCTGAGCGCTGTGCCCATGCTCGGCAGCGCAGCGGATGTCCTCGCCGCTACGATCCCGAGTGGTTCGGCTGTTGCGCATCCGGACTACTACGACAAGCTCGGTGTAACGAAGATCATCAACGCCGCGGGCACCTACACAGAACTCACATCGGCCGTGATGCCTCCTTCCGTCCGTGCCGCTGTCGCGCAGGCCGCATTGCATCCCGTCCACCTTCAGGAACTGCAGCAGAAGGCAGGAGCTTATATCGCGGAAAAGCTAAAAGCCGAAGGCTGCTGCGTTAGTTGCGGCGCATCTTCAGCGATTACGCTTGCCACGGCAGCCTCGGTTATGGCCGGAAACAACTGCCGCCCATTGGACATTCCAAACCTGATTGGCACTCCTCAGTTTCCGAAGAACGAAGTCGTCGTCCAGAAAATTCACCGCTATGAATACGATGTGGCCATGCACCTCTGCGGCATCAAGATCGTGGACGTGATCACGCTGGACGACTACAAGCACGCCCTTGGCCCGAACACCGTCATGACCAACTATTTCAATGCGGCAGACGCCGTTGGCATCAGCCGCGAGGATTGGATCGCCGTAGCCCACGACAAGGGCGTCCCGTGCCATCTGGATGCCGCTGCCGATATGCCCCCGATCTCCAATCTTTGGAGGTACACGGGAATGGGATTCGATATGGTGTCTTTCTCAGGTGGGAAAGACATCCGCGGGCCGCAGAACGCCGGTCTTCTGCTGGGCAAGAAAAAATACACCGATCTCGCGCAGCGCAATCTTTGCCCGATTGACTCAGTCGGTCGCGGCATGAAAGTGGCCAAAGAGCAGATCGTCGGTATGGTGGCAGCTGTGGATTGGCTGCTCACGCAAACGGATGAAGGAATGGAAAAGGAATCGCGTGAACGAATGGCAGTGATCATTCGTATGGTAAAAGACATTCCAAGCGTGCAGACCAGCATCATGGTGCCGGAGTTCGCCAACCATGTTCCTCATTTGATGATTAATTTCGATCCGCACGTCATCGGTGCTTCGGCGTGCGAACTTGGGGTTCGCCTGCGCACCGCAACACCTTGCATCGAATCAAATCCTCACACCGGAAGCACGAACCCTTCCCAGGGTGTTCCGGCGCAACCCAACGCACTCGTGATTACCACTTTCCTGCTTAATCCGGGAGAAGAGTTCATCGTCGGCCGGCAAATTCGGAAAGTGCTGAAAAATCCGAAATCAGTAGGCACTTACCCCGCGCCGCATTCCTCGACCGCCGCCGTCTGATTTCGACCGGGTTAAACCGTTCACGACTAGGGCCGAGCTTGATTCGTCATGAGATCAATGAGCAATATGTCCGAATCTTCCGTTACCGCGGAGCTGCTCAGCCACCTCAATCGCCGTGACGGAGACCCTACGCCGTGCCGACAATAAGTACTTGATTGAGCCTATTCCGTTGCACCAGGGTCTAAGGCTGCATAGCCGTGATTCCCGTCGGGCGCTGCCTGGTTTCAGGGCAAAGTGAAACTGAACACATCGCTACCTGCGGCAACTGCAACATACTGTTTTCCTTCGACCGCGTAGGCCATGGGAGATGCGCTCATGTCCTGACCAGTGTTGAAGTGCCACAACGCCTTACCCGTGCGTGCGTCTGCCGCTTCAAACGACCCCGCATCGTCTCCGAAAAACAGCAAGCCTCCCGCGGTAGTCATGGTTCCTCCGGAAGAACGCCCGCGCCCGTTTTGGCCATACTTCCAGGCAAACGAGCCGGCGTCCAAGCTGTAGGCGACCAGGACCTTCTGCGGATCTTCCTTCGGAATTCGCTTGACCCCGGTCGAGTAGAAAGTCTTGCCCTCACGAAATTCTTCTGTGGGCTTCGAGAAGTAAATCTGGCATTGTTCCAGGCTTAGAAAATAGACCAAATGTGTAGCTTCGTTATACGAAGGCGAATACCAGTTCGTGGCCCCTGAATAACCTGGACAGACACGAGTTCCTTCGGGCGTTGGCCTCACATCCGTCCTGATCGGGCGGCCTTGTTCGTCGATCCCTTTGGCCCAATTCAGCTTCTCGACGAATGGAGCAGCCGAGAGAAATTTTCCGTTTGTGCGGTCCAGTACATAGAGATACCCGTTCCGGTTCGCCTCCACGAGCAGTTTTCGCGCCTCACCACGATAGACCGCATCAATCAGCATCGGTGTTTCGACCGCATCGTAGTCAAACAAATCATGCGGAGTGAATTGGAAATACCACTTCAGTTTGCCCGTATCTGGGTCTATCGCGAGTATGCAGTCTGTGTAGAGGTCGTCACCCGGGCGCACGTCGTCATTGAAATCCGGAGCTGGATTGCTCGTACCCCAAAAGATTAAATTCAGGGAGGGGTCATAGGTGCCGGGCATCCATGTAGTTCCGCCGCCGCGCAAATACATTTTCACGGGCCAGCTCTCGGACCCAAATTCGCCGGGACCAGGGATGGTCCAGAAACGCCAGGCCAGCTTTCCGCTCATTGCGTCGAAGGCCGCGACAAAACCGCGCACGCCGTCATCACCGCCAGAGGTTCCTACCAAAATTTTGTCCTTTACCACCAGCGGGGCGCTGGTCGCTCCGTAGTTCTTGTTCCAGTCGGCATAGGCTACGTCCCATATCTGGGCACCGGAACGCGCATCCAGGCAAAGCAGGTGCGCATTGTCAGTCTCCATGAACACGCGGTCGTGCCAAATCGCGACGCCCCGGTTCAGGTGGGAGGAAGCATCATCGATCAACCCCTCAGAATTCGGTCGCGAGTAGTGCCAAACCACGCGTCCCGTACGGGCATCGAGCGCGCTTGCCTCATTCGCCGCGGTCACGAACATCATCCCGTCAACAACCACAGGAGTTGTTTCCAGGCGATTTGAGTTTTGGGCGTGAAAGACCCATTCGGCACGCAGCTGCGCAACGTTTGCCGAATTGATCTGGTCGAGGCTGCTATAGCGGCGGCCCGAATAGTCACCGTTGTAGGAAATCCAGTTGGCCGCAGGCGGCTGCACCAGGAGATCCTCCGGCCGCACATCGATCTTCCCTGGAGCGAACGGGTTAACCGCGCCTGCAATCACGAAGCTTAAAGCGATTATTGTGGGCACTGCCGCGCGCATTTTCAGGAGTCCTAGTTCACTTCGACCTCGCCCAATACGCCAACCTCCGCCGCACCCGGCTTGTCAAACCAAGTGTACCCCCACTCCGACCTCGCCCCACGCAATCGAAATGGACTGGTCCAATTGCCCGCGAGATTCTCCGTTCCGTACCTTGATCGTTGGATGTTTGCCCGAAGAACAACTGTTCAGCAAAGGAAACGCCGAACCCGAACCCTTCCAGGGTTCAGAAGGCCACTTTGGTAGGGCGTACCTCCGTGACACCACTCTTACTCACCGGATGCATTACGCTTCCTGTTGGGCGGTAGCCAAGCTGACGCGAGATTTGCAGCCCTGCATTCTGAATCAGCGGTGCGAGTTGTCGCAGGCGCGTAATCGGCATCCGCACCACAGGAGCTGTAATACTGAGGCTCGATCGAACGCTTCCCGTGTGATCCCAAATGGGAGCCGCTAAGCAGCGAATGTGCATTTCGTGCTCTTCTAGGTCGCAGGCATATCCATTGTTGTGCACCCGGTACAACTCTGCTTTCAGCTCCTGCAGGTTCCCCACGGTGTTCGGCGTCAAGCGCTTCAGATTTAGCTCCGACTGGATCCGATCGAGCTCCTCGCCGGGCATATAAGCCAGCATCACTTTGCCGACGGCAGTGCAGTACAGAGGAACCCCCGACCCGATCCGCGAATGAATACGCAACGGTTCAGGAGAATCCAGCTTTTCGACATACACTGCGGTTAGGCCATGACGGACAGTGAGGTGAATCGTCTCTCGCGTCTGTTGGTTGAGTTCGGTCAAATACGGCAAGCTCAAACGACGAATATCCAGTTGACCCACCGCAGCCTGCCCAATCGCGAAACAGGCGATTCCAAGATTATAGCGGCCGTCTCCATCACAGCTTAAGAAGCTGGCGGTCACCAGGTTGGCCAGAAAGCGATGAACGGTGCTTACCGGCAACTGCGAGAGCCCGGCAACCTGCTTCGCAGTAAGCCCGCGCGGGGATTCACTAAATAGGTGCAGAAGGCGCAGGCCCCGCTGAAGAGAAGTGATATCGTAGGTTCGCTTGGACTTGGCCGGCATGGGCTCCATCCGCAAAAATGAAAGTGCGGATTATCTGAGGAAAATCTATTTTCTGCAACTCCATTTCTTACTCTCCTCCATTTCTTACCCTAAAAGCCGGCCAAATGTCTTCACCCCCTCCGCAACTATCCTGCCCGCTCAGATTTGCACATAGCATAATTCTGGATGTATATATGGGCGCTGACGGCAACACTGTCGGTAGAGTGGGGAGCGTGATGTACTCGATTCAACAAAGGAGACACTAAATGCTGACGAGAACGATGCGGTCGTTTTCCCTGGTAACTCTGGCAATCCTAAGCGCCTCGGTTTTGACTCCCAGCTACGCGCAGGAGCACAAGGCAATCAATCTTTCTAATGCCAAGGGGCTTCCGTTTAGTGATGGAGTATTGGCTGGGAACACTCTGTACATCGCCGGACAAGAGGGATCGGACGAGTCCGGCAAGTTGGTTAGCGGCGGCATCGGGCCAGAAACCAAAGCCGCTCTGGATAACGTAGAAAAAGTCCTGAAGGCAGCAGGATTTGAATTGAAGGATGTCGTTTCTGTCACCGTTTACCTGGCGGACATTCACGATTTTGCCGAAATGAACCGGACCTACAAAAGCATGCTACCGGATCCAAAGCCGGCGCGAGCCACGATTCAAGCTGCCGGTCTGGTCAACGATGCCAGGATCGAGATCGGGGCCATTGCTGTCAAGCAGAAGTGACCAAGAGCATCGCTTTCACGGTCGACCCTAACGGCGGCTACGCTGCGCGCGCCAACTCGCGGACCTTGCCGTTACTCGTGTTGCCATCAATCGAGGGTTGACATGCGCCCACCACTTGAGATAAATCGTCGCCCATCGATTTGGGGGCATATCACATGCGGATTGTACTTTCATCTGATGAAAATCAACTTCGAAGCACGAGGCTGGTGCCAGACTGGAATGCAAAACGACTGACAGAAAGGTCCGGTCAGCGACGTCAACTCGGCCCCCCGGTTGACGTTAGGCAACCAGAATTCGATATGACGCTGCTTGGTCTGGTCTCTAACGCGCAACCTGCACACATCATTGAAATCGGGGCGACGTTCCATATCCAATTCTATGCATAGGCGACAGGCGAGAGGAGCCACACAGCTTACGTTCCGCATTCCATCGCTCACAGCGGTTACTCTCATGGCCATGGTTGCGGTGCCATTCTCTGGCAAAATCTCAGTTACAAGTGCGTCCGCGCAACCGCGAGCCAGGCAGTCTGACTCGCGTCCAGGTCAGAGTGCGCCATCCCACGTTGGCTCCAGCTTGGGAGAAAGTGTTTTTGCGGCAAATTGCTCCGGGTGTCACGGGCTGGACGGCCAGGGTAGCGAGCGTGCTCCGGGTATTGCGGGAAGTGCCAAGGTGCAGCGTCTTTCTGATGAGCAACTCGCCAAAATCGTTTCCCACGGTGTACCGGGCACCGGCATGCCAGCATTTCAGGTGCTAGGGGATGACAAAGTGCGCAAAGTTGTGAGCTATCTCAGAGTCCTGCAGGGAAAACACGGTCCGCCCTCTCTTCCCGGCAACGCCACTCGAGGCAAGAAGATTTTCTTCGGCAAAGGTGAATGTTCCTCTTGCCACATGATCTACGGTGCCGGCGGATTTCTGGGTCCTGACCTCTCCACTTACAGCCCTGGGGTGTCGGCTCAGGCGATCTTGGACGCTATCCTCACCGTCGACCGGGTTGTACCGGCCGGCTATCGCGTGGCCATTGTCACAAGCCGCGATGGCAATCGTTTCGAAGGTATCGCTCGCAACGAAGACAATTTCTCCCTGCAACTCCAGACCAAAGACGGAACCTTTCACTTTTTCGAAAAATCGAACTTGGAAAGAGTGGAGCATCCAAACCAGCCGCTGATGCCGACCAATTATCGCCAGCGGCTCAGCCCCGACGAACTCAATGATCTTGTGAGCTATTTGGTGAACGGCGGCATCTCGCAAAAGCCAGCCCGCGTCCCCCAAAACGACGAAGATGAGGAAGATTTCAAATGATGATTCGGGGGACAACTCGTCTTTACTCGCTCCCAGTAGTTTGTCTCTTACTGGCAGCATTAGGGCAAACGCAGAGTCCGCGTGCCTTTGAACTGCAATCGCTTTCCCCGAAGTTCTGGGATTTGGTCGATCATGATGCAAAGCTTGAAACCCTGGCGACGGGGTTTGGCTTTACGGAGGGTCCAGTGTGGGACGCGAGTGGGTTCCTCTACATCAGTGACGAGACTTTAAACAAGATTTTCCGCGTATTTCCGAATGGAAAAAAGGAAGAAGTGATCGCGCTGGGCGATCCCGACGGCAACACCTATGACCGCCGGCATCGCCTGATCGATTGTGCCAGCGTATTGCGTGCGATTATCGAGGTGACGCCCGATGGGAAGTACAAGGTCCTCGCCGACCACTACGAGGGAAAAAAGCTCAACAGCCCGAATGACGTGATCGTCGGGCCCGATGGAGCGCTATACTTCACCGATCCCACGCTTGACCTTGTCGCCGGCGAAAAGCAGGAGATTCCTTTTCAGGGCGTCTACCGCCTCGATGACAAAGGAAACGTGCAGTTGCTCACCAAGGACCTGTCTCAACCGAATGGGCTGGCTTTTTCTCCCGACGGCCAGCGCTTCTATGTCGACGACAGCAAGGAAAAGAACATTCGCGTGTATGATGCAGCGGCCGACGGTACGCTTTCCCATGGGCGCATATTTGGGGAAGAACCTCCAAGCGGGAAGCATGAAGGCGTGCCCGATGGAATGAGAGTGGACAACGCTGGGAACTTGTTTGTCACCGGTCCGAAGGGCATCTGGATCTGGGACGCCGCGGGAAATCATCTCGGAACAATCGTTATGCCGGAGCAGCCTGCAAATCTGACGTGGGGTGACGCCGACTACCACACGCTCTACATCACGGCCACGACATCTGTGTATCGACTGCGAACCAAGACCCACGGCTTTGCGCCCTATCTTGATCACTGAGGCGGTTCCGTGCTCGGTGCAAGAGCGATTGATGTTTTTCCTGAGAAGTGCGGCAGATGAAATCGTATTGAAATGCGGGAGGCGCGATGCTGAATGCAGCAAATGCGGTGATCCGAAAAGTGCGAAGGTGCGGCGCATGGACCGGGAGCGTGACCCGCGGGGCAGCAATCGCGATTGTCATTGTGGCCTCGTTGGCGCACAGCCCAGTCGTTTTCAGCCAATCGATCGCCAACTCAACATCAGCGCAGCCCAGCACGGTGCACGTCGATGTCACGCCCGGCCATGCTATCAACTCGTTCGATCCTGACAGCGCGCTGGGGAGCTCGATCGATGTCCTCTCACGAGCGGGCATCGACACGGTCTTTACTCCGCATATCATCCAGGAATCTTTGTCAGCCGGATGGGGGCCGATCTCCTACCGCAATAACAGCGAACTCCGCATGGCCGCATGGCATTGGACCGAAAACGGAACGTGGAGTGACGCCGCTCACAAGCGCGGATACTTTACCGGGAGCACAGAACTCAAAGAGCCGATCCGTTACGTACTCTCGTATTCTCTGCCTCACCGGGGCTTCTCCACGAGCGGCGATCGTCCGATCATGGGTCCCAATCTCAGCTATTGGAAAAGCAATCCCTATCTCACCAGTAAGTTCACGGGGGAAAGCGATTCTCTGCACCCGCAATGGGTGGTGATCGATCTCGAGGCCGAAAAGCCGGTGAACGCGATTCGGATCGCGTGGCAAGATCCGTACGCTAGCAGCTATCAGATTGAGTATTGGGCCGGGAAAGACGCTCTCGACTTTGATAGAGGACCGCAAGGCGACTGGAAAACGTTTTCGTCCGGCATAGTAAGAAACGCGAAGGGGGGCACCGTTTCGTTAAAACTGTCCGACGCTCCGGTTTCGGCTCAGTACTTCCGCGTATCGATGACGGAGTCCTCGAACAGCTGCGATGAGCACGGAGCAGATGATATTCGAAACTGCGTTGGCTATGCGATTCGCGAGATTCACGTGGGAACTGTGGATAGCAGCGGCGCTTTCGTTGAGATCCAGAAAAATATCGGCGACAGGCCCACCGCCTATTGCTCCTCTTCTATAGATCCCTGGCATTCAGTCGGCGACGTCGACGCGACGGGAAGTTACCAGCACACCGGCTTTGACCTGTTATTTACGAGCGGACTTACGAACAACTTACCGGCAATGATCCCGGTGACCATGCTCTATGGCACGCCCGACGACGCTGCAGCGGAGATCGCTTATATTGAAAAGCGCGGCTACCCTATCTCCTATGTGGAAATGGGAGAAGAACCGGACGGCAAACACGCGCTGCCGGAGGACTATGCCGCGCTCTATCTTCAATGGGCGACCGCCATTCATAAAGTCGATCCGAATCTCAAGTTGGGCGGCCCGGTTTTCGAAGGTGTAAACGAGGATATTCGGGTGTGGCCGGACGCGCAGGGGCGGACATCGTGGATGGGTCGTTTTGTCGACTACCTCAAAGCGCATCATCGACTGAACGATTTGGCCTTCGTATCATTCAAGCACTATCCGTTCGAACCGTGTGACATTACTTGGAAGAGTCTCTACAGCGAGCCGACGCTGGTGAAGCACATTCTCCAGGTCTGGCGCGACGACGGCGTTCCCAAAGATGTGCCTTTGATGATTACTGAAGATCATCTCGCCGCCAGCCTCACCGGGCCGATGACGACGATTTTCGCGGCGTTGTGGCTCGCCGACAATGTCGGCGCTTTCTTTGAAGCTGGCGGAGCGCTATTTACTCACTCCCCCATCCAGCCCCAGGGAATTCAGAAGACATGCTTGGGTTGGGCGTCCTGGTCAAACTTTGTCACTGATAATGAGATCTCGCAGATCCGGGGATACACTTCTCCTTATTACGCCGCCCGCATGATCAACCAAGAATGGGTACAGCACCGCTCCGGGGTACACCACATGTTTCCGTCCTCTACCGATACCAAAGACTCTCAGGGAAACCTCCTGGTCACGTCGTATGCGGTATACCGCCCGGACGGCAACTGGTCTTTGATGTTGGTGAATCGCGATGAGACGACCGCCCATTCTGTGCGGGTGGTATTCGATGATGCGAAAACCAGACAGACCGTTTCTTTTTCCGGGCCTGTTACTCTTGTAACTTTCGGCAGCGAGCAATATGTGTGGATCAACGACGGGCTCAACAGTCGTGCTGATCCTGACAATCCCCCCGTCGCCTCTACGATTCGAGGGGATACGGGTTCCGTCTTCAACCTGCCGAAGGCATCGATCACCGTTCTGCGCTCGAAGATAGCTCCGCTGAAGAGTTACGACCAACTTCGCTAGGCGTGGATCAACCCTGCTGTTTAGAGCAGCTTGCTTCTAGCGCAGACATCATTTGATGGCACTTTACTTTCTAGGAAAAACGACCGAAGGAGAACTCAAATGGGCAACAACACTCGACGAAATTTCTTTAGCAAGGTCTCGGCGATAGCAGCCTTCGTAAGCAGTGCGAGACTGTTCGCGCAACAGGCTCCGGTTGCGAGCACAGGCGCTCCTGCACCCGCACTCAATACCAACCAAGACGCACCTCGCCGCTCCGGTGGCGAACACCACATACAAGAAGGGATCTACTACATTTCTGGCACCGGCGCCAACGACGGATATCCAAAAGAAGATCACGTGCTGGTCAGCGATCCCTTTGAAAAACACGTGACCCGCACCATGGAGGCGCTTAAGAAATCGGTCGAGCGCGCCGGAAGTTCCATGGACAACATCCTCCATCTACAGGTATTTCTGTGCCTGCCACTGGCCGACGGTGTCTCGATGCCAACGGGCAAGTCTCGATTCGATGCCCACAAGGCGCAGTACGACGCATTGAACAAGATCTACGGCACTTATTTTTCCCCCGTCAAGGCTCCGTCCCGCGCCTGCATGGCCGTCGAATGGATTCCCGGCGATTCGCTTATTGAAATCGTCGGCAGCGCCAAGGTTGCGAATCTACTCGTGCCGGTTGCAGACAAATAGTCTGTAGGCCTGGCCGAAAGGAAACTGGATATGAAGTTTGGATGGAGCCGACGCGCATTTCTCGCCGCGATGGGAGCAGCCAGCAGTCTGTTTGCTCCTGCCGGACTGACCGCTGCCGGCATCTTCGGGAACAAACACAAGCCGGCGGCCGCGCCGTCTCTAGATGGCGCACCGATTGTGCCCATCACGAGCGGCCTTGGTTCCACCGGAGACATTTATGCCGAGTTGGGCGTGACGCCGCTGATCAATATCAACGGCACTGTGACTGTCATTGGCGGATCGGTGATGCGCCCTGAGGTCATGGAGCTCATGCGGCGCGGGAACGAGCACTTCGTCTTGGTCGACGAACTCGAGATCGCGGCCGGTAGGTTTATCGCAAACTTGTGTAAATCTCCGGCGGGCTACACCGGCTTGGTGACGGCGGGAGCAGCCGCGGCCCTCGTTGTTGGCTACTCCGGGATGATGACGGAAGACCTCGAACCTCGCATGCGCTCGATTCCCGATGTGAGCGACTTTCCCAGAAACGAGGTCATCATCCAGAAAAGCCATCGCTACCCGTTTGACCACCAAATCCGCCAGACCGGCGCCAAGCTCGTAGAGGTCGAGACGCGCGAAGAGATGATTGCCGCTATCAACCCGAAAACGGTCGCCATCCACTTCACCAATATTCTGTCCGACAAAGGCAAGGTGAGCGGTCCCGAAACCATCGCCGTTGCCAAGGCGCACAATCTTTATACCTTCAACGATGCCGCCGCGGACGTGCCGCCCGTCGCGCGACTCTGGGAGTATCCCGCCCTTGGCTTCGATATGGTCGCCTTCAGCGGTGGCAAGGATATCCGCGGACCACAAGCGGCCGGAATTCTGATCGGCAGGGAAGACTTGATGCACTACGCTTTGCTGAACATGAGCCCGCAGGAAGACCGCATCGGCCGTTGCTGCAAGGTGGGCAAGGAGACCGTTTTCGGCATGCTCAAGGCGCTGGAACTTTTCGTCAATCAGGATTACGACGCCACGCTTCGCACGTATGACGAGCGTGCCCGGGTCATCACCGATGCCATTAAGAAATTCGGAGTCACGGCGCTGCCCCTGCAGTTTAATCCCCAGGCCCTGGGTAACGTAACGCCGCGCTACAGCTGGAAGATTGATCGCTCCAAGCTCAACATCAGCGGTCAGGAAGTCATGCAGAAACTAGCGGACACGCGGCCACTCGGAATTGGAAGCATGGGCGCCGGCGCGAGCGGCATACGCGGAAGGAACCCGAATGCGACCGATGCCGACACCCACGCTACTCATCACGGCCCTCCGCGCGATCCGGACAGCTTCGGCTTTGCGGTCTGGCAGCTCAAGGACGGCGAGGATAGACTGATCGCCGACCGTCTGGTCGATCTTCAGTGAAGCACCGAAAGTCTAATCTTGCGGCGAGTTAAGTAGCTGCGCGCATCGGCGTGCCGTCCGCCGCCCTGTCATGGTTCCAGAAGCACCTGCAATCTGTTTATTGACGTGGAGCGTTTTTCAACTCCGGTGCGATCTCGTAGGCTTTGTCGAATTCTGCCCGGGATTGTGCTTCATTTCCTCCCTGCTGCAGCGCCAGCGCCAGGTTGTAGTGCGCCTCCGCGTAGCGCGGTTTGAGGCGCACAGCATCAACGAACTCCTGTTGAGCCTCGCGGATCTTCCCAGCTTGTAGCAGCACTAATCCGAGATTGTTGTGAGCTTCCGCGAAATTCGGATCAAGGCGTACGAGTTCGCGGAAAACATTCACGGCGCCAGCTGTGTCGTTCTTTTGGCTGAGCACCAATCCTAGTTGCACCCGTGCATCGGTGTACTTGGGATTGAGACTGATGGCGTTGGTCAGTTCGCCAGCGGCTTCGTCCAGGCTTCCTGATTGGGCCAGTGCCAGGCCGAGATTGTAGTGCGCCTCCGCCAGATCGGGGTCGGACATCACTGCCTGCCGGAACTCCTCGAGCGCGCTATGGTGGTCATTCCGGCGCCAGTACAGCAGGCCGAGGCTCGACTGGGCTGCTGCGTAGTCCGGTTTCAGCTCCAGTGCTTTCTCGAAGGCTGTCTGTGCTTTCTCGATGTCACCCTTGCGCTCCCACGTGACGCCCAAATAGTAATAGCCGGTCGGTAGCTCGGGGCTTTCCTCAATAGATTTTCGAAAATAGTCGAGAGCCTCGTCCAGCTTCTGCTCTTTGAGCGCTTCCACGCCCTGAAGGGTCAGCATTTTGGCTTGCGCCAGGCGCGTACGAAAGTCGTGCAGACCGCTGAACTCTTTTAGTTCTTTTTGTGCTGCTTCGGTCTTCCCCTCCGTGCGCAACGCAATGCCCAAGTTGTAATGGGCTTCTTCGAAGTCCGGCTTGAGATCGATGGCCCGCTGGAAAGCCGCGATGGCGCCGGTCAGGTTGCCTGTGGACTTGAGTTCCTTCCCAAGATTAAGTTGTGCCTCGGGATCATTGGGGTCGATTGCGACCGCTTTGCGAAATTCGGCGAGGGCGCCAGCGTGATCCTCTTGTCGGCGCAAGGTGACCCCTAGTAAAGTGTGTGCGGTCGCAAGCCGCGGATTCAACAGGAGGGCATGGCGAAAATCAGCCGCAGCGCTGGAGAGATTCCCGAGTTGCCCCTCGGCCAATCCCAACTCAATGTACAGGTCGGCCGATGGCTTCGACGCGATGGCGCGCTGCAGCTCGCTTCTGGCGCCGGAAGGATTGTTCTGCTCCAGATCAATCCGCGCCAGCAGCCGGTGTGCCCCCCCATTTGCCGAGTCAAGCCCGACGGCAATGCGCAGTTCCTTGAGCGCGGCGGGTTGGTCGTGCAGATCGTACCAGGTGGCGCCTAATCCGTAGTGGGCCTCGGCCGATTTTGGCTTGAGACGCAGCGCTGCTTCGAACTCACCGACTGCCTGCCTCGCATCACCTTTATATTTGAGAGCAAGGGCCAAGTTGTAATGAGTCAGGGCATCGTTCGGCTCAAGCTCCAGCGCCTTGCGGTAGTCAGCGATGGCCGGTTCCCAGGATTTTTGGCGAGCGAACTCGGTCGCATCCCGCCTGTAGCTCTCGGCTGTTTGCCCAAAACAGGGAGCTGCAACCGTTAAGAACAGAACCAGCAGAACCCTCATGACTACAGCCTAGCGACGATGAATCTGGCGGCCGGCCGCGATTCCATGCCCATGGACTACGAGTCTTGCAACAGTTGCCGCGCCAAGCGGTCCGCTGCCCTAAGATATCACCAGATGAATTTCCCACTGACCTGCCCGATGCGCGGATCGCGAGCATTCGTGACGTTTCCGAAGCTTGAGCTGCTGATATTCCCGCTCGGATTCATGAATTGCGCATGGTTGAATATGTTGAAGAATTCACCCCGAAGCTCGAACGACTTGGATTCGGTGATCGGGATCGTCTTCTGCAAACCCAAATCGGTGTTGTTGAATCCTGGCCCATGGAAGAACCTGCGGTTCGCGCTGCCGAAACTGCCACATTCACCGGCCAAAACCCCATTCGTTAAAGTACAACTCGTCGCGGCGAATGCGCTCTGGTCAAAATATGTGTACGTGCCCGCGCCTGCAGTAGCGCGAGGGTTCATGATGTGAATCGGTCCGACGAGATCAGGCATATCGGTAGACGGGCTGCCCGCAAGGGAGGTGTCACCCACGCTTTGATTCATTTGGATGGGAACTCCGGTGGCAAAGCGTGTGATGCCCTGTATCTGCCAGCCTCGCGTCAACCTCTTCGGCCCGCGGAAGGCGCGATCGAAAGGAATTGCCCAAACATAGCTCGCTACGAAATTGTGGTGCACGTCAGTCGACGAGAGCCCGCGACTCAACCGTGGATTGGCGAAATTGACGAGGTCGCCAAAGCCGGATGAGTCGTCCAGCGCCTTCGCAAATGTATATGCCGCCAACAGAGTTACGTCGCCGGCCTTGCGTTCCACACTGACCTGCCCCGCGTTGTAAATCGAATTCGCGGTGAGGTGAGTAAATGTGTTGCCATAGCCGTAGCACAAAGTAGGGCCCGAGGGTGTGGGACATACGTTCGGGTTGAGGAGAGTATTCCTGGTGCCGTAGACCAACGGGCCGCTGCCAAGCTGGAAGGTATCCTGCTCGGCATTGGGTCCGCATCCAGTCGCAACGCTGGACGTATCGGTATACCCTTGCGCCGTGAGTTGCAAGCAGAAAGCGGCATTGCCTGGGTTAGCCTCCTGTTGCGTGATTAGCCGGTGGCCTTCAGTTCCAACGTACGCCAGCGTCAGCACGGTTAATTTGCCCAGCTCACGCTGGATGGAAAGATTGAAGTGCTCGGCATACGCAAGCCTGTTATGAATGTCATATCCGGGGAAATAGGACATCGGCTCGTAAACCGCGAAACTGAGCGTCTTATTTGCCGGGCTTCCCGGAATCGGGATCGTGAACGGGAAACGCTGTCCCTCGCCCTTGGTCGATCCGTCCAGCCGGTTTCGGAAAGGTTCCTCAAAGGGGACGGGACCGGAGCTGGTGTAATACAAGCCGAAGGGAGCGTCGGCGACTTCGTAAAATAGGTTCAGATCCTCCACCGAGGTATAGTAGAGCCCGTAGGCCGCGCGAATGCTGGTCTTTCCTGGTCCGCCGAAGACCTTCCCCAACACGCCTTCGCTGAAATCAGGGGAGTAGGCAAGGCCGAGGCGCGGCCCGAAATTGTTGTATCGGGTGGGGGCGAGCGTCTTGGGAACGCCTGGATCGCCTGGAAATACTAGCCCTGTGGGCGAATTCGGAAAGACCACCGACTGCTCTCCCTTAACCCAAGTCTGGATTTTGCCCTGCGTGTCATACCAGGGCATGCTCACTTCCCAGCGCAAACCGAGGTTCAAGGTAAGGTTGGGTGTTGCTTTCCACGTGTCTTGCGCGTAGGCGCCGCCGTAACGAGTTCGGGAATCCAGCAGCTGCAAAGCAGCCTGGGTGTAGCCACTTTGTCCTCTCGGGGCCCCAATGAGGTAATCGGCGAAATCGACGCCTGTTACGGAGCCATCGAAATTAAAAGCTCCGTCCTGGCTGGCCAAGTTGCGTTCGTTGACCTGGAGATAACGGAATTCTCCCCCGAACTTAAGTGTATGCCTGCCCGCAACCTTCGAAAATCCATCCGACACCATGTACGTGTTATTGGGCTGGAACGTAATCAGAGAGGGTGCGCCGATGGTGAAGTTGTTGAAGTAGAGTTGGGGCACATACTCCGGATACCCGGGATAGGCGTCGGGGATAATCCCGAGAGTACCGGCACCGGTCACGAAACCGAGAGAGGAAAGCGACGCCTGGCCGCCCTTCGGGTTGTCCAAGTGGGTTGAGGTGCGGAAGAAACTGGCCCGCGCCTCGTTCACGGCGGTAGGTCCAATCACCTTCGTGTTACTGATCACGAATTGCTGGGCTCGCGTGGGCGTCTGAGCGGGAAATCCTGGCACATTGGCTCCGCCAGAAGGGAGGGCGCTGAGAACGGTCGAGTCGTCGAAGTGGTAATAGAACGACCAGTTACCAGTCTTACGGTTGTTGAAATCGACCCGCTCCCCGATCTTGTTATCCGTAACTGTGTTCCTCTGGCTGTTATTGGAATACGTCCCTACGACGGGATCGATATTGGGTTGGGGGATGTACGGGAGAGTCCCAATCGCCGCCGGCGACCAAGCTGCTCGCGGGATTGTGCCGCCGGGGAATACGCAGGCGGTGGGAGTAGCAGTCGTGGAAGTGTAATTTGTGCTAGTGCATCCGGGGAAACTGTACGGCTCACCGCTCTGGACTGTTCCTGGGGGTAAACCCAGGCGCTGTGAGAGCCGCGTCGGCCAGCCACACGCCGGACAAGTTCCGCCAGCAGTGCCATCGACTAATTTCGGTACGAAGGTGGTTACACCGTTGACAGTTTGCGTTGTGCCGAATAGGGACGGATCAAAATTGCCCTGAAACTCAGCAGCGGGCGGCAGGACAACGATGCCGGTTTCTGCGCCCTGCACCTGTCTAGTTCCTTGGTAATCCGTGAACCAGAATAGTTTGTCCTTCCAGAAGGGTCCCCCGGCCACGCCTCCGAATTGATTGCGCCGCAGTTCGGACTTGACGGGTGTGAAGAAGTTCGCGGCATCCAGCTTGTCGTTGCGCAAGAACTCGAACACGTCACCATGGAAGCCGTTGGTACCCGACTTGGTGATGGCGTTCATCACAGCGCCGCTGAATTTTCCGTATTCCGCGTCAAAGCTGTTGGTAATAAGCCGAAACTCTTCAACCGAATCGAGATTCGGAACGAGTCCGGCACCGAGATTTCGCCCCTCGCTGACATCCCCGCCGTTCACCAGAAAGGCATTGGCTGTCTCGCGCTGGCCATTCACTGACACATTGCCAGCGTTTTCAATGTACCCTGATACCGCCCTTGCGCCCGTTCCGGAGTTGCCGCCGATAGTCACCGAGCCGGTCGGTGCCACGCCCGCCTGCAAACCCAACAAGTCCAGGTAACTGCGGCCATTCAGCGGCAGAGCCAGCATTTTCTTCGAATCGATCACATCCCCCAGTTGCGTACTTTCCGTCTCTACGCGCGTGACGTCCGCAGCAACATCGACATGCTCCGATACCGCGCCGACATCCAGCGTAATGTCAAGGTGGAGTTGATCGTTCACCTGCACCGTGATGTCCGTCCCCGTGTAGAGTCGGAAACCAGCGGCAGCTGCGGTGACCTTGTAGTTCCCGGCAGGCAAGGCTAGGAAGTGGAATGAGCCATCGGCAGCCGAAGAGACTTCTTGGCTGAGATTGGTCTGGACGTTAATGATCCTGACCTTGGCACCTGGAACGACCGCTTGGGCACGATCACGAACAACACCTGTCATTGAGCCAGTCACATCCGCACGCGCCACGATCGAGCTAAAGGCGAATACAGTGCATATTGAAACGATTAAATACGACAGCCTCAACCAGCGATGCCTTTTGTCCACAGCGCACCCCCGACGGTGTGGGTACAATGCCACAAAGAGTTGGAAAGAATCAAGGAGGGAGTGTAATACTTGTAATACTGCTAATTCGTTTCCACGGGATAAGAAACGTGTCGCTCAAGGGGCCGCGGTTATTCTATCGATGCGGTCTGCCACAGGTGACTCGCGGGAGGATGGTTTCGGCCTGTTGGACCTCTTCAGTCAAAATACCCGTACCCCCATCATTCTTGTGAAATCGATTTTGTTTTTCCTATAGCTCGAGCAAAGCAACGTATTTGTCTCACTTTCCGGGCTCGTTCGCCAATGGTAGAGACGCGTCAGCGAGGCTTCTCTTGGGAATGGCAGCGGGCCTCAGTGATTCGAGGGTCGTCGAACGGCGATCAACGATACTTGCTCCAGTCCGGGAAAGTGATCCTCTTTATCTGCCTTCCTCTCGGTGGGAGCTATTTGCTGAACTGTGGTGCGCGCTGGCATGGTTCGGCCAAAGTATTGAGCATAGACTTCGTCGAACGCCGACACCTCCGAGAGATCATCCAGATAAACAGTCGTATCCACTATCTCATCGAAGGTCATTCTGGCTTCCTCAAGGTTGTCGAGCAGATTGCGCATGGTCTGCCGGAGTTGGTGCGGCGTTGTGGTTGCATAAATTCCGCCGTGTGGTCCGGGAATGAAGCCATCTTTGGCGGAACAATAGAGAGTGTCTCCGGCAAAAACACAGGGACTCGCGGTTGGGCTCGGAGGCATATTCAGCGGACGGATAGCGCGGCGTTGAGCAAGATCACGCACGGCCACGCCGGTGTACTCGATGTGCGCACCACCGGGCAGACTCGATACATCGATCGTGGCACGCGCCGGAGTATTGCCGAACTCGAAACGCGCGGCGTAATGCTGGTTCATGACCCGCGCCGGGATCTCAGACGTGAGGTAGGGATTGACGAACACCATGTTGCGGAAGTCCAGGCCTGCCGACTTCAAAACTGCTTCCATGCGGTCAAGGGCAAGATCCACTTGGGCGGCGGGGTCATCCGGAACTTTTCCAGTTTCAGGATTGCTACCCGGCATACTGGAGAGAAACAGACAGTCATGAGTGAGAATTCCCGGCGGTACCGATTGCCGGGAGGTGAAATTGGGAGGATAAATCGCGCGCCTCTCGGATAAATCTCGAATGGCAACCGCGCTGATCTGGAGTGGCGAATGGGGAATCCGAGCCACGCCCAACGCGGCACGGGCAGGAGGAGTCTTTCCGAAGTAATCCGCGAAAACACGATCCATCTCGTCGTACTTGCTGATGTTGTCGAGATACACTTGCGTGTAAACTACATGCTGCATGGTGAGTCCAGCAGCCTCGACGATCGCTTTCACATTATCCAGGGCCTGCCGCACCTGATCCCGATACGCAGCCGGCAAACTGCCGTCTGCCCGACGCGGATCTTGAGCGGAAATGTAGAGATAATCCCCCGCATCCACCGCGGGCGACAGGAAGCGATTTGCCTGGGAGTTGGGTGGAACAACGGTGCGTAAGGGCGCCTGCGCGAGACCGCCCGGCGCCAGAACGACTGCCACGAGCAGCACCGATGGGATTGTCTGAAAGCTTTTTCTCAAGGCAAGGATTCCCTCAAACTTAGGCCGCGGATTTCTTCTGCGCTGCGCCCAGTACCGCACGCAATCTTTGTCCGGCAATCATTTCTTCGCCCGGCTTCATCGTCATTGAGATCAATTCGATGTAGCCGGGGCTTTTCGGTTCTTTCCGGTTCGGATTTCCTTCGCGGACTGCCTTCACCAGACTCGGATTGTCTGGTCCGAGCACCTCCACTCTGGGATTGCCCGCGCGCAGCTCGCGCACACAGTCCATCGCAGTGAAGCCCCAAGCCTGCTCGTCCCAGGAAACTCTCAAGGTCGGATAGCGATTACCGTCATCAGGAATGTAGATGTTCGTCTTTGCGCCCGGAATCGTTTCCACCAACTTGCGAATGCGATCCACCCGGCCATTCCACTCGGTGTACAGCTTCTTTTCGTCGAGTTTGAGCCAGCTTTCCAGTGCAGTGAGACAACCGATGATCTCTTCTTTTCCCACCTTCATCGGGCGGCAGACCGCCCCTTCGCGGGGACTGTAGTTCATCAGCGCCGCTTCGATTAGGTCTTTACGCCCCATCAGCAAACCGCTGCACTGCGGTC